>Ga0187844_10000056_pt1 | contig 76348 bp, 81 predicted proteins | sample SpaLakP09_SKY_50_FD_134517 | JGI IMG/M metagenome (GOLD analysis project Ga0187844, IMG submission 134517) | Oligotrophic lake water microbial communities from Sparkling Lake, Wisconsin, USA - SP09_SKY_50 | ecosystem: Environmental > Aquatic > Freshwater > Lake | place: USA: Sparkling Lake...
CATCGCAATGACTTTTTGAAAGTACTTTTTTTGAAAAAAGTGCATCGCAATGACTTTTTGAAAGTACTTTTTTTGAAAAAAGTGCATCGCCGATGACTTTTTGAAAGTACTTTTATTTTTTTATAACTCTATATAAAAAAAATATTTCCACACACATTAAGAAAAAAGATCTGAAAAAAATAAAACGACTTTTTAAATTGAAAAGCAGGGTAAAAATAGGAGCGGAAAACGCGGTTCCAGAAAATTACTGGAATTTTCTGGAAAATCTTGGATCCTTGATTTTTTAACCTTAAAACAACCCGCATATTAAAAATCCAGAAATTTCCGGATATTTTCCTAAACTCCATTTAAATAATCATTTACTAAAATAAAATGGAATGTACCTTTTGTAAAAATACTTTTTCAACTGAGAAAAGTTTAGAAAAGCATAAGAGAACCGCTAAATACTGTGCTAAGATAAGATGTGAAACATCTTTAAGTTACGATTGTGATTATTGTGAAAAGAAATATACTACAAAATGCGATTTGAATCGACACTTATCAATTTGCACAGATAAGAAAATTAAAGATTTAGAAAAATTTTATGAAAAACAACTTGAAGAAAAAGATAAACAAATCGCTGATCTTCAAAACAAACTTGAGAACATCGCTATCAAAGCTGCTACAAAACCTACTCATGTTCAAAATAATAATCAGCGTATCAATCACATTGTAAATAATCTTATTCCTATAACACAAGAGCATTTAAAAGAACAAGCAGAATATCTAACTCTTGATCATATTAAAAATGGCGCTAGTGGGTATGTTCAATATGCTCTTGATTATCCTCTAAAAGATAGAGTTGCGTGTACTGATTATTCCCGAAAAAAAATTAAATACAAAGATGAAAAAGGGGATGTGATCGACGATCCTGAAATGACTAAATTAACTGAAAAATTATTTAAGGTAATAAAAGAAAAAAATACTTTTTTAATAGATGGATACATGGATGAGATACAAAGAAAGAATACTTCTACGATCACAGAGACCGGCAACGAATTAAATGATGAGGAAACGGAAAATTTTTATTATAGTTTAGATTTTTTGATCGATGAATTGCTTAAATATAAACATCTGAAAAATGATTTAATAGACACATCGGAAGGAAGAAGATCAGAGTTGTATTATGAGTTTACAAAAGATATATGTTCAAAGTTATGTAAATAATAATTTAAATATATAATACAAATTAAAAAAATTACAATCAAAAAAATATTAATTACGGGAGGCTGTGGATTCATCGGACACCATTTTGTTGAACATATTTTTCGAAAGACTAACTGGACTATATTTATTTTTGATAAGTTATCATATGCTTCAAACGGATTAGAAAGGATAAGAGATATCGGGATACTTGAAAGTCCAAGAATAAAAATATTTACAATCGATTTGATAAATCCTATTTCTGAAGGCGTCATCAAGGAATTAGGAGATATTAATTACATCGTGCATATGGCCGCCGAAACACATATTGATAATTCTATCAAACACCCAGTTCATGTAATTCGTAATAATGTTATGAGTACTGTTAACATTCTTGAGTACGCTAGAGGTTGTAAAACACTTGAGCGATTTTTTTATTTTAGTACGGATGAAGTTTACGGATGTGCGCCCGATGATATTGCTTATAAGGAGACAGATCGTCATAATCCAACAAATCCCTATTCATCTTCTAAATCCGCGGGTGAACAATTCTGTGTTGCATATGAGAATACCTACAAGCTTCCGATTATAATGGTTAATGTAATGAATGCTTTTGGAGAACGACAGCATGTTGAGAAATTTATTCCAAAATGCGTTAAATATATATTGGAAGATAGATTAATTCCTATTCATAGTGACACCACTTGTACAAAGGCCGGTACACGGTTTTATATACATGCGAGAAACATTGCATCGGCTGTTTTGTTCTTAATTAAAAATGGCAAAATAGGCGAGTTATACCATATTACGGGAGAAAAAGAAGTATCAAATTTAGAGATGGCGCAATTTATCGCGAGTGTACTTGGAAAAGAGTTGAAATATGAATTGGTTAATTTCCATAGTGAGCGCCCCGGACACGATTTGAGATATAGTTTGGATGGTACTAAATTATTTTCATTAGGATGGAGTCTACCTGTTAATTTTGAACATTCTTTAACGAACACAATAAAATGGACATTGGAAAATATGAAATGGCTCGAAGAATAAAAAATTTTATATTTAAAAATTAGATTTTAAATATAAAAATGCAGCAACCGATACCTTTATTTTCAGGCGAACAGGTACAAGAAGAAAAATGTTCTATATGCCTTGATGATTTAAGTGATAACAAGCATAAAATAACTGAATGTGGACATGAGTTCCACTCAAATTGTATAATATCCTGGTTAAGATCAGGTAATACAAGCTGTCCTATTTGCAGAAATAATGACGGACATGTATATTTTTCTTTTAATAAGGAACGGAAGTTTATTTGTGATAGCATGATAAAATACTCCAAAAAAAATAAAATAGATAAAAAAATTTCCACACTTTTAAAAAATTATCAAAAAATAAAAAAAATAAAGACTGATAATAATCGGAAATTAAAAATTTTAAGAAAGCAAAATAAAGACACTATCAAGAATCTTGTAAAAAGAAGAGATGAAATTAGAAAGAAATATAAAAAAGAAATGAGAGAAAATAACAAAGAGCTAACTGCTGCTCGCAAAGGAGAAACAAAAATAGGAAATAAATTATGGAATATAGATAAAAAAATAAGGGATATTGAGAAGCAAATATGTATGATACCTATATGTCCAATAAAAATAAATTAGTAATTTAAAAATATAAAAACAATAACAAAAATGAATAAATTCAGTATTATAATGCCTTTAAAAATAAATCATTTGAATTCGTTTAAAATTTTTTGTGAGATAAGTTTACCCTTATATGAGAAATTTTTAAATTGCGATGATATTGATTATTTTTACATTATATGTCCCTTGAATGATGTCGCAACTTTAACAAAATATACTAGATTATACCCCCGTATACCTTTTAAATTTATCAATGAAAATCTTTTATTAAATAATAATATAAGCGATGCTGAAGGATGGTACAAACAACAACTGATTAAGTTATCAATCAGTTTAATTTTAGAAACAGAATATTATTTAGTTGTTGATAGTGATATGTACTTAAATCAGCCTTTTGGATACGGAGATTTATTTTATGATGGTAAGATAAAATATACATTCGAGCCTTGGCAGGAATTGAATAATGAAGACTATTCTACAAATTCAAATTGGTGGAAACAATCTTGTGATGTTTTAAATTTCGATGTCAGACATTTACATAACAAAAAGTTTTTGATGGGTGTAACACCTCAACTTTTAATAACTGATAAAGTCAAGGAGTTGATAGATCATTTAATTTATTTATATGATCGGGGATGGCAGAAAACTCTGTATGAAATGAAGTTTACAGAGTATACTTTATATTGGATATATTTGATAATTGATGAGAATACTAATTTGTATACGACGAAGGGGTATCCTTTATGGATTCACGACATAGAAACAAATATTTTAAAGTATGACACAGACGAAAATATGAGAGATGTTATAAAAAAATCAATACATGATAAGAAATCTTATTTTTCGGTGATACAATCTTATTTACATATTAACATTGACGAAATCAAGAATGCAATTTACAATGAAATAAGAATTACTTATACTGCTTTATTCTTAGTTGCATCAATGACAAATCCCAATAGGTCTCAATCTTTTGTTCGCAATGAAAGAAGACAGCAGATAACCGATACTTTGAATAGTATAAAAGATAAAATACCAAACTCAATTTGTGTTTTAATAGAAGGTTCTGTATTAACCGAATACGAAAGATATGAATACAAAAGGCATTACGATTTTGTATTAGAACTTGGAGATGATGAGAGTATACTACCATATGTCAATCATCCTTTTAATATTGGACACGGAGAAATGAAATTATTAGAAAAGGGAATCGACTATGTGTTAAATAATATAAAATACAATTTCTCTTATGTTTTTAAACTTTCGTCAAGGTATAAATTAAGTGATAAGTTTGATTTATCAAGCTATGTAAAAGATAAATATTGTTTTAGAGAACATATCGATTCCAGTATAAATGATAGAGTATTTACAACAGGTTTATACTCTATTCCTGTAAGTGGGATCGAAGACTACAAAAGAATACTTATAGAAGGTCAAAATGTTTTATCCAATACCTGTAACATGGTTGAACGTATGTATGTGGAGATGATACCTGATGATAAAATACATTTGGTAAAATATCTTGGTCTAGAAGGAATGCTTAGTTACAATAAATTATATTTTAATATTTGATTTAAGAGTAAATTATCTTTTAATAAAAATGAGAGTATTAATATTTGGATCGAAAGGATGGATAGGTACCAAGTTTAAGGATTTATTAAAAGAATTAAAGATTGAGTTCTATGGATCGACTAATAGGGTTGAACGTTTAAACATACCTGCTATCGTACATGAAATAAAAAAATATAATCCAACACATATTATATCATTTATTGGAAGAATCAGGGGATTTATCGGCGATAAAGAATATAAGACTATTGATTATCTAGAACAAGAAGATAAACTTTTTGAAAATATGAGAGACAATTTCCTAGCCCCTTTGTTACTTCATCAAATCATCAAAGAAGGCGGATATAATATCCATTTTACATATATCGGTACAGGTTGTATTTTTGAATATAAAGAAGATATCGGTTATGTACAAAAAAATCCTGAGGATTGCTATAAGTTTACGGAGAGTGATAGCGCTAATTTCTTTGGATCGAGCTATTCAATTATAAAAGGATACGCAGATAGTTATTTGAACAATCTTCCAAATGTTCTAAATATCAGAATAAGGATGCCAATTACAGACTCAGATGAACCTCAAAATTTTATTACAAAAATCACAAAATACGAAAAGATATGTTCGATTCCAAATTCAATGACAGTTCTCCCGAGCTTATTACCCTATATCGTTAAACTTATGGAAAGAAAATATTCAGGTACAGTAAATATGGTAAATCCAGGCGTTATAAGTCATAACGAGGTGTTGCAATTGTATAAAGAATATGTTGATCCGAGTTTTCAATGGAAGAATTTTACAATTGAAGAACAGGATGAAATATTAAGTTCTAAAAGATCAAATAATTATCTAGATACAACCTTATTAGAGTCGTTATTTCCGGAAGTTAAAAATATAAAAGAAGCAGTTTGCGAAATTATGCAAAAATATAATTTTGTTTTATAAGATAAATGTCTAATACTCTTAGAACCTTGAATGCGTTATGCATGGTAATACAAGGTAGTTTCTGCGGAATCTGGATTAAAAAGAAAAGTGATAACTATATTATTCCCCAGGATCTGAAAATATACACTACAAGTATACAAAATGTCGATGGTTATGTAAAAACTGTTATAAAAGAAGAACCAAATTCTTTTTTAAAGTTTGATTTAAGGGATCTACTAATAGCTTTTTTTGGAATAACATCATTGACTCATGCCTTTTATTTTATATCAAGTTTTGATAACGTACCTCTTATTGGCGGTGTTTATAACAAGATGATCGCTAATAAAAACAATTTTGTAAGATGGATTGAGTATTCAATAACTGCTACATTGATGATCAATATTGTAGCGCGATCTTCTGGAGTTAGCGAAGAAGATACTTTATTATTGAGCAATATAGCAACAGCTGCAGTAATGTTGCAAGGTCAGACAATTGAGCTTGCATTAAAAGAAAAACCATCTAGTACAAAGCTTCAACAATTAATTATATATAATCTAGTTGGATGGGCTTTAATGCTTGGTGTTTTTGGCGTGATAATATCAAAATTTCAGCAAACAGTTGATGAAATTAAGACTGCAACATGCGCGAACATTCCTGATTTTGTTAAGTATACAATTTACTCTCAATTTTTATTTTATAACTTATTTGGTTTTTGGCAATTGTATCAAATTTTTAGCGTATATAACAATCCAGATTATGATTATACAAAATTTGAGATTGGATATACAGTACTTTCTCTATTATCGAAAACAATACTTGGTGGTATTCTCGGGTTTGGTATAGATCAGTCAGCAGCAAGAGATGTAAATAAAAAATATTCTACGGATTGTAGTAAAAAATAATTTTTAAAGTATCAATAGTTTAAAAATTAATTTATTTGATTTCTACAATTTGGGCATTCTTGTTTATATTTCCCCCATTCTACTATACAACTGTTATGAAAAATATGATCGCATTTTGTAATTGATACGTCGTCTTCATCTTTAAAATCTGTAATGCATATGCTACAATCTTTGTTATTTTCTTTTTTTAAATCGTCAAGATCTTTATATTTTTGTTTTTCAATATTTATAATTGTATTACTTCTTTGAAGACTTGAATGTTCTTGTAAACTCTCTTCCATAACTTCTTCTAATATTTGATCTTCTAGTGTAGAAGAAAATAAATCTGCCAATGTCTGTCTTCCTATATTGTTAAATATATTTGTTAAAAACATATTTATACTTATATTGTCATTGAATAGGTCATCATTAAAAATATCATTGTTATATATATTGTTATCGTCTTGTTCCATCTTATTAATTATAATAAATATTTTTAAATTTTAATTTACCAGAAAAAATTGATTTTTTTCCCCTGTTTTTGAAGTTTAATTCACCTGACAACAAGAATATGCCCGTGAATATGGAATATGTGTACCAAAGTAGTGAATATGATTCTGAACCTGAATATGAGTCCGAATATGAGTTTGAACAAGTTACTCCTGTAGTTAAGAAACTTTCTCCTCTGCAGATGATTGCGGAAGAGAGAAAGCGAAAAGAGCGTGAGAAATTAGCCGTTCAAAAAAAGAATGAACAAGAGGAAACTGACAGGCGCGAGGCAGCCGTCGTAAAAACCCATTTGAGATGGATTAACGCACCTGTTCAAAGACAAGAGACGATGTCTTTAGATCAGATTGAGAAAGAGCAGATCGAAGAGCGCGAGTGGACTCAAGTTAAAAGAGAGGTTCGCGTGGCTCAAGTTGCTGATACTAGTAATCACAAGAGTGAGATGTGTAAATCACTTGCAACCGGTTCAAAGTTTAAGTGCAAGAAGGGAAATGCGTGTGTATATGCGCACAATACCAAGGAACTTAGACCACTTGATTGTCCTTATGGGAGTAGTTGTAGATTCACCAGACTCGATTACAGAAAAGGAGCTTACGTCAACACTGATAAGGGTAAGAGAGTTTGTACGAGGAAGCATCCTAATGAGAGCAAGACGAATTTCTTTTGTAGGACTGGGATTAAAGATCCGGTTACAGTCGAAGAGATGGATTCGGATTGGAATTTTATCAATGATTTTTACATCGCCTTTAACAACGATCACGGAGAAATTGTCAATAATTTGAAAAAGAGAATTGAAAACACACCGTGTAACAGAAATGTTGAGTACATTTTGGATAATCCTGTTACTGGTAATATAATGGCGTGTAAGTTCTCAGGTAAACTTCCAGCTGTTGAGGAGAAAAAGCAGAAAGTATATAAATACAAACCGATGGTGAACTACCTTGATCAGAAAAAGCAAAAAGACGAGAAGGCTAATATTATTGAAAAGATTAACAAGGTTACCAAGGAATTGGCAGTACTTGCGAAGTCTGTCAAGACAAACGAAGGCGTCATAACTCGTTTTTCCGAACGCACAGATTCAGAGGCTTGTATGCAAAAGGTCGTGAGTCTTAAACTTGAGAACCAACAGATTCAAAACAAAATAAAAAATCTTGAAATTAAGTTAGTGGAACTGAAGGAGCCTAAGAAGGAGGTACCTAGGGTGATGGTTGAGAATTGCTGGACGCGTAAAGCGGCGCCTGTTGTCGTAGAACCAAAGGCGGAGAGATCGATTTTTGATTTATCGGTAAAGTCTTTCCGTTTAGCTGTTTCAAAAGAGATAACCACGTCTCAGCCTCGAATTGAATCTGTACCTGTTCCAGTTCCAGAGACCATTTCCAAGACAAAAACTGAGCTGTGTCGTTCAGTTGGAAAATATGAGTGCAAACATCACGAATGTAGATTTGCACATAACAAGGACGAACTCAAGGTAGTGAGATGTCCATTTGGCGACAGATGTTTTGATGTGGAGTGCATCGCTGGAGTTTATAGAAACAAGGTGAATGCAAAAAATAGAATCTGTCAGAAGCAGCATTCGACAGAAACTATTCAGAGTGTGTACACAAGACTAGGATTAAAAGATGTACCTAAGCCTGATCCTATTGTCAAGGATGAGGGTGGTGGCGGTGATTGGACACTTGTTAAGACAAGAAGACCAGCTCCAGCTCCTAAAATTGAGAGCAACGAACGGACGCAATTGTGCAAATCTGTACCAGGTAAATATGTGTGCAGATCAGACAAGGATTGTAAGTTTGCACATAACAAGAAGGAGCTGAAGATACTAAGGTGCTCATTCGGAGAAAAGTGTTTCGATGTTGAGAACGCTGGCCGCGGAGTATACAGAAACAAGAAAAATATAAAGAACAGAGTTTGTCAGAGACAGCACGAGGGAGAGAGTTTGATTAGTGTTTATCAGAGAGTAGGATTAAATTAAATATAATTATTTTATCTTGATTAAAAGAAAATGGATTCTACACAAATTTTTATTTTAGTAGGCACAATTATTTTTGTAATACTTGTAGAAATTGTATACATAACAAGGATAAATATAAAAAAACTTGTACCTATTAATTACTTAATAATATTTTTAATCTTTTTCATCCCTATTTTGTCAACTACTGTATATATCTTATATTCAAACAGTATAAAAACTCCTCCTATGCCAAAAACTTGTCCGAAAAATTGTTCTGGTAATGGAACATGTGATACATCTACTGGAAAATGTACATGTAATACTGATTTTACCGGAGATGATTGTAGTACTACAAGCGGTGGAGTAGTGGTATGCGGTGCTGGATTTTACAATGATAATAATATTTGTAAGGAATGTGGCACTGGTACATATCAAGATCAATCAGGTCAATCAGTTTGTAAATCATGTGGAGTAGGTACTTACCAAGACAAAACGGGACAAATATCTTGTAAAGATTGCGGTGCCGGTACTTACCAAGACAAAACAGGGCAATCATCTTGTACTCAATGTGGTACAGGTACTTACAATCCAAAAACTGGTTCTATTTCTTCAACTGATTGTGTTGCTTGTGGAGTAGGTACTTATCAAGATGAAGCAGGTAAAATATCTTGCAAACAATGCAGCGTCGGTACTTACAATCCAAAAACTGGATCGATCATTTCAACTGACTGTCTTGCATGTGGAGCCGGTACTTACCAAGACAAAACGGGACAATCATCTTGTACTCAATGCGGTACAGGTACTTACAATACAAAAACTGGTTCTATTTCTTCAACTGATTGTGTTGCTTGTGGAGTAGGTACTTACCAAGACAAAACAGGGCAATCATCTTGTACTCAATGCGGTACAGGTACTTACAATACAAAAACTGGTTCTATTTCTTCAACTGATTGTGTTGCTTGTGGAGTTGGTACTTACCAAGACTCCAAAGGACAAGCATCTTGTAAACAATGTGTCGCCGGTACTTATCAAAATGAAGCAGGTAAAACATCATGTAAACAATGTGGCACCGGTACTTACCAAGATGAAACGGGACAATCATCATGTAAACAATGTGGCGCCGGTACTTACCAAGACAAAACGGGACAATCATCTTGCAAACAATGTGGCGCCGGTACTTACCAAGATGCATCAGGGCAATCATCATGTAAAACTATTGAAGAGACTCCAGGGTTAGGAGCAGGTGCGATTTTCGGTATAATAGTTGGGGTACTTGCTCTAGGATTTGGATTTTATTTTATTACAAGACCAATAAATAAAAAATCAAGTTCTACTCAAAACACTACCACTCAAAACACTACCACTCAAAACACCATTCAAAACACCACTCAAAACCCTAATGAAAAACGTCTTAATGGAAAACTTCAAGAAACTACTGATAACGGAGATTGTTTCTTTAGCGCAATATATGGATCGTTGAAAATGTTAAAAAAATATAGTCTTTTGAATAATAATGAAAATGAAGATAGTTTTATAAAAAAATTTAAAAAAATGCTTTTAAAAGAAGATGTTTTTAAAATAAAATACGATGTAATTTATAACAATATACGTGCGGGTATATATGGAGATAAGTACATTGGTTTATTTCCGATGGGAAAATGTATTGCTGAATTTATCGGACATAAAGATATAAAAGACAAAAGTTATGAAAAATTTTTAAAGACCTTTGTAGAAGAAAAATGCCTGGACCTAAATTATTTGCCACGAGGTGTATACACAGGAGGAGAGTCTGAACTAGAAGGTGCGAAGGCAATATTGGGTAGACATTATATAGAATTAAAAGTTTTCAATGATGAAGACGCTGCTAATAAATATATTAAAGAAAATATAAATAAAGATATGAGTAATAAAATAATATTAGTTGTGACAAGAAGTGGAAGACACTATCAATATAAATAAAATTTTATAATTACAATTATAAAATTTTAAGGTTATAATGAGTCTATATACTCATGAAGGTAATCTGTCCCATCTTTCAATTTCTTTATCTTCGCGTTCGTCTCAGTTATTTCTGCCTTTTCAGCCACACACTGCGTCAGCTCAAACTTCTTTACCAAAACAGTTCTTACAAAAAATGAATTTCCTACCAGGAAGCTTACCAAGAATAAAAACTGCGAAAAATCTAAAAAATAAACTTGTAGTGAAAAAGATAAAAAAATAACTAAAGCAGCCTCGTAAATCATGATATATCTATTAATTTTGATTCTGTCTTTAGAAAACTTTGTTTCATAAGTAGAATTTATTTTTGCTAGACAGGTACACGCAGTAGTCTTAAGTTTCTCCAATTCAACCAAATTCTTTAGCAAACCACGCATGTACCTACAACTTGTATCAAGCTTATCATTTTCTTCTTGTGATTCGGCTAGTTCAGCTTCGATCTTTTTATTTAGAGCAAGGTGCTCTCGGTTTTCCATTTGCAGAGTTTCGTTCATAAGTATAATATATTTTTCGTAGGGAGACGCTGTCTTATTCAATGATTCTCTGTCTTGATCGTTCTTGAAGAAAATATTCACGTTTTCAGATTTCTTGAAATGTTCCATCCCGTAATTCTATATCCGATAGTTTTTTAAAAATCAATTTTTATTTTTTTTAAATAAAATTCCAATTTTTCGAGTGTCATATCAAACTAAATTAATTTTTTTTCTTTTAATAAATGAATATTCTTCAGAATTTAAAAGATGTAAGTAAAATAAAATTGATAACGGTGTTAATATTTTGTATTGTCATGTTCTTTCCAGTTATAGGAAATTGGGCTAAATATGGTATTGACGATGATTGTGAATATTACAGTTTATGGGGTATATGTTTGTCTTATAGGAAAGAAAAAATTTGTTTTGGTTATTCTGATGGTTCTTATGCTCCTTCAGCATTGCAAATAATAATAACTTGCGTTATTTTAGCATATGTTCTATTGATAGCAGCACTAATGTTACTTATATTATTACCTACATCAAATGTATTTATTGTGTCTTTAATAACAGCTGGATTGCTTTCATGTATATCTTATTTCTTATGGATTAAAACATCACCAGAGTATAATTTTAGTTATTCTAAACCCATTCCTATTGAACCTCCTATTATTCCTATGCCTTGTTTATATTTAGAGTTAATAGGGGGCTTATTAATTGTTATATTTGGTATCGTATGCCATTTTTTTAAATTACCTATATAGGATTAAATTATTTTTGCAATAAAAATAAATTTATATATATAAATGAACACAGTTGGTATTTTACTAATAATAATCGCACTTATTATGATTTATCCATTTTTTGGAGAATTGATCGTGTTAGATCAGGATGAAGTTGAGGTAGATATTTCATTTTCAGAAGCTTGTTTTATTAGTATTGCGGGGGACGATTGTGGGCCTATAAACGATCAGATTACAGATACACTTCCTAATTTTTATACTGTAAAAAAACTTTTTATTGTTGGATACAGTTTGATAATTATTTCTATTTTTATGTCATTCTATAACCCTGCAAAACGGTTTTTGTTTATACCTGTTATTTTAGCTGGTATAGTGTGTTTAATTGCTCCAATAATCTTATTAAACAGTGCACTTTGCCTTGGTACTGGTGTTTGTTCTAATGGTTATCGACTTGGATCAATTGTGCAATTTACCGGTGCTGGACTAGCAATTGCTTTAGGTGCTTATTGTCTTGCATTTAAGCGCGCTTAAATCTCTTTAATCTTATCAATAGACTTTTCTAATCCCTGTTTAATATTTTCCAATATTGGCTTATTAACAGGCCTGCACGCCGATATACATTGTTCAAACGTTGTTTTCTCGTCTAAAAACAAGCTGGGTTTTTTAAATTCTATATCAAAAGCTGAATAGTAGTCTTTGAATTTAAAAGAATCTTGTAACTTATGAATTGCTAAATCCGTTTCTCTGGCCGAGAATATAGAGTGATTGATGCCATACGAATCACATGCTATCAACCCGTGAAGAGAAGATGAAATAATATTTTGGCAAGATTTAACTCCTTTTAGAACAGTCTCAACATAATTTCTCGGGTCTATTAGGAGAACATCCGGATTGTCAAAGATTGGATATGTTTCGAATTTGTCGTTGTTCTGAAGATCGCAATAGTTTGGGAAAATGCCTAGTTTATAAGTTCTTTTGATTTTTGGTTTATATACTCTTTCTACAAGCAAACCGGCATCGCCAAGATATGTGTTACTTGTATCGTTTCTGATATGGTTCAGTGATAGTTTCCCCCTTACGCAAATAGGATCTTTCTCAAAAAAAAGATATTTAGTGGGATACATAAATCCGAGAGACCATACATATCCTTTATAATCTTCAGGTATTACATGAAGAAGACTTCCCATTGTACAAATTTGCGAGTTAGCGTAGTTGGTATGGTTTAGTCGAATACCATAATTTTTTAAAATAAAAGGGGCAAGTACATCACCATAGTTGCAGAACCTCCCTTCAATGTTGTTGCACCAATATGCATTAATATTTTTCATTTCTATTTATAAATTTTGTTTATAAATAGACAATTGTTTAATGTTGAAACCGTTTATGAGCGTGCATGTAGGTGCACTCCACCGTTGGAAATCTTTTAGATAATTCTTCTTTAAAATAAGTCATGACTTCAAGTGGATTCGTATTTCCACAAGTATATATATCACTTGAAAGTAGACCTTCAACTGTATAAGAATGAGATGAGAAATGCGAGGCGTCCAGAAGAAGAAAACAACAAAAACCAGGCGGGGTATCTTTATTTAAAATTTCTAAATGCTTATGAACAATTTTCATTGATGTGCGGTTAATAGCAACAACCATAATATCAAAAACTATTTTACCTATTTCATATTCGTCGCCGTGAATACCCTTAAAGTCCGCTAATACGTGCGTACCTTTATAATCAAAGTTAGTACCTATATAATTTCCCATTCTATTTTTTATGTGTAACACAATTTTTAAAATCAATTTTTATTTTTTTAAGAAATAGTAAAAAAAATTGAATTTTTTCCAGTGTTTTGAGGTTAAAAATCAGTTAAAATGCCAAATAATACCCAACAACGTCAATTACTGAGCCCTTCGCGCTCGCGCTATGACCACCGTGGACAATGCGCCCCAGATAGAGATAGATGCAACCGTTGCTTCAGATACTGGTGTTCAAGATGTGGAAGAGGGTTAGGAGGAATGTGGGAAAGTTGTTACATATGCGATGAAGAAGAACAAGTCCAAGAGGAAGAAGTTGAATCCACCCCGCCACCCCACCAGCCATCCCTTGTTGCATCTCGTTACTTACATGAAGGCGAGTGCCTACCTGATAGCGACAGATGCCGTCGTTGTTTCAGATACTGGTGTGCATGGTGTGGAATAGGATTATCAGGAATGATGAGTAGATGTGATAGATGTAATTGAGTAAAAAAATTGATTTTTTTCTAGTGTTTTCAGGTTAAATTTAGTTATACTGAGTTGTTATGTCCCAATCAAGAATTTGCCCAGCTGCTTACCCTCCAAGAACCCATGTCAGTTTTCAACACCCAGTGATCGGATTAGTCCAAGGCGTGATATCTTCTATAAGAAGGAATGATCCATGTACATTAGCTTATGTCATCGATGTAAATTTTCAAGATACACATCTGGTTCAATTTATCATACAGTCTTCAGATATTTGTGTAATTCGTTAAATAAATACATTGTCTAATTTTCAAACCATAAAAGGTTTAAAAATTAATCGTTTTCAATGCAGTGTAAATATAATACATCCAGTATATTTCAAATAATGAAAAAACTAAAAATAAAAATTTCACCCATATTCTTGTTCTATTATTCGTTATCATTCTAAAATTTATACTCAATGACAGTAATGTCAAAAAAAATAATATGAACATTTAATTTTTAAATGATCTTGTATTTAAAAATCAAATTTAAATTATTCTTCTAATAGATAAGGGCAATTTATGGAATCATGTCCTGATTTTTCACATAATATACATTTACCCTCAGATTTTAATTTTTTAGAATCTTTCTGTAAACATTTTGCCACAGTGCTAATAACAAATGTTTTACTAAATAAGATCAAGCATAAGATCACAGTCATGAGTACAACTAAAGAACTAAATTGTATATCATTTGCTTTTCTTAATGCCATCATCTGATGTATTTCAGCTTCATTTGTTATTCGTCTTTTAATATTTTTTACTGCACCTGAAAGTTCTTGATCTATAATTTTATTTAGAGGTTCATAAACAGTTGGACAATATTCCTTCATTCCTTTGTATTTTATCTTGAAATCTGGATTTTCTAAATTTTCTATTTCGTCTAATAAAATATTTTTATCACTTACAAAATTAAATTTATTATCAATGTACTCTTCAATATCGATATCCAGACCAATATTTTCAGGAATGGAAGAAAGTATCCCTAAGATTTCTTTTTTTGTGAACTCTATTTTTATATTAACCAGATCTGTCATTTCTGTTAGTACGTTAATATCTTCTACATCATACCCTATAATAGAACCTAGATAACTCATAGTTGTTCTTTTCCCAAGACAAAATAATAATTCTTTTTGTAATTTTGTACTTCTAGTTAAAACTGTAGGTAATACACTCAAGAATTCAGACATAGAGTACGACGTTGTTAATAAAACATCTGTAGTTGCAGCTGAATATATATTAGACAATTCGTAAGCTGAGTATGATAGTAGTATTCCAATGATCGCGCTTATTATAATGTTAGCATCAGAGTCATGTCTGGGTTCTTTAATACCTGTTAGTTTACACACAATCTTTAAAGTCTCTTTATTTGCTTTTTTTCGTCCAACTACTCCTTTATATGGTACCATATCAGTACCATCACACATTTTTTTGGGTTTGACGCGTCGTTTTGATGTTCGTGTCTTCTTCATTTATTAAATAAAAAATATTTTTTTTATTTAAAATTATTCATAACTTACTAAATCTTCCGGTGATAATACAATTGCTTTTCCTGCTCTTATATCATCTTCTTCAGTCTTTACCCGATACCCTTTCCAAACCCCGCCAACTGATGGCTCTCCCCATATCTTTGAAAAATAATCTTTTATATTATTCTTTGTAAGTGTCAACGTCGTAGTATAACTATCCTTATACCAATCTTTAAATGCCGACCATATCTCCATCAAATTAATACTCGAACCCTTACATTCGATAAGAGCCTCGCCAGTAAATTGATAATAGAAATCGTTTTGCTTCTTGTATAATTCGGTAGCTGCAAGAACTTTTTCAGGCTCAAAACGAGTTGTTATATTCTTACGATGTTCTAACAAAAACCAGGCAAATGCCTCAAGCAGCCCAGGGATCTTTTTAGTGAACTCCATGTCCATGGGAAATCTCTTTTGTCTAAGTTGTTCTTCATATGTTTCAGGGCATGGTTCGCCTGGTTTTACAAAAGTTGTCTCAAATGGAATAACTCTTGTACGATTCCAGGTAGCTTTATCGCTATGTCTAAAGCTTGGTAGAACATTTCCGATAAACCACAACTTAAACAAAGGTACAATCTCTTTGGTATTTTTACCTTTTTCAAACAGATCTCTAGCCCAGTACGAATCATTACCAGATAAGCTTTTGAATATACCATTATTTAGTTCTTCGCCACCTTCGGGTTCTTCAAGTACTAACAAGCGCACACCGCCACCAGCTCTTGCAAGTTCGGGACCGGCTGCACCAATGTTTGCTTTCTTTCCTGTTAATAGAGTTGTGCTTATCTTAATAGAAAGATCACCTAAGAGCTTCTCAAAAACAGTTTGAGTTACAGACTTACCGTTATCTCCTTCACCCAGGAAGAAAAGTACAATCTTTCGAGGGTTACCACCAACGAATATGTCGGAAGCTTGATCCAAGAAATACTTACGAAGAGAAGTATCAGGAAATATTTTTTCAAAGAAATCATTAACTGCCAATACCTTTTCATCGACATCTGAGAATAAAGTATAGTTAACAGGTAAACACTTACTCAAATAATCTTCAGGCTTTCCATTTCTAAATAAATTTAGTTTCAGATCATAGACACCATTTTTAAACGCTACTAAATATGGATCAGTATCTAGCTTATGCTTGAATTTTTCATTATAGAACAAATCAGCTGCTTCTTTCATAACTGAAACCTTGTAAGTAGCTGATTTTAAATTCGAAATTATTTTCTGATATTGTTTGTTCTTAACCCTGTACATAGCTTCTTCTGATTTATCACAATTTGCAAGCTTCGCCTTGTTTGCCTCATGCATATCATTATATATATCGACTATTTCAGAAGATATCTTTTCTCTGAGATAAATTCCGTCTTCGATTTCTTTCCATTTGTGATTTGTAAACTGGTACCAAGTTTTGTTTGCAACGCTAGTACATACAAATTCGGTACAGTAGTTGGTATGTAAAATTTTTGCGATATCGTAATGACTACCTTCTAAAGAATCTTTTATATAATCATCGGATGATTCTTTTTTAAATTCTTCATACATTTCTTTGTTATCCAATTGTGCATAGTGATGTAGTGTACCAATAGTAAGATCTCCAAACTTCATTCTTTCCCATTTGTATATGCACACATTCTCATCGAACTTCTCTTCGTCTCTAGATGAAAATTCGATCCATTGTTCTAGTGCCTCGGGCGAACCCTCGCCGATATTATATAAACACCATCCAATTGTCATCCACTCATTGAAATCTTCTGCCCTAAATGTTGCTATCATAGATAATAATTTTTTTGATATTTTCAAAGATTCAATAACTGACACCTTCAAATATTTTTTATTTGGTTCTTTTTTATTGCTCATATTTTGTTTTATTGGTGATACAAGGCCATTTTTAAGCTCGCAAATTGATCTTCCATACGGAATTATGCTTAATATTCTGGGCAAATACAATTTTACCCGCCCCCTAATATCGATCAATTGTTCACGTGAATTATATATCTTGTAATATTTAAAAGCTTCTTCCAATTCAACCTCGTTGCCTTCTGAATTTATTATTTTTGTTACTAGATAAGGATCCATTTTTGGATCTTTTCTACAACCGTACATAAGCCAGTGAACAGAGCAACAACTTGTATCAATCAAATCACCAGACTTATCTGCACCTACTAAATCATCGAATACACCAAGTTTATTTACCATATCTTTAACTCTTGGTATTAAATGTATTTCTTGATCGACCTTATTCAAAAAACAATTAGGGAAAGTTAAATGAAAACCGTTTTTGTAGTATGTCCTACTGTTTGAACTTATACTATAAATTGGTTTTTCCAAAACTACACAAAGCAAATTTTCATCGGTGCATTCATCCAATATATTTCTCAATACAGTTTGATATACCTCGACTACTTTTAAAAGTTGTTCTTCTGTATAAATATGATCTTGTCCTTCTGTCAAAAATAAATTATCCTCGAGTATTTTGATATCTACATCCACCAATACGGGTAGATATTGCTGAGGTTTTTCTGCTAGTCCTAAATCAAGTATCTCATCTTCATTCTCTATTAACGTTTTACAATAAATATCCCATAATTCTTCGAGCTGTTCCCTATTAAATTGATACCTATTCTTCTTTATTAAAGAAACATGAGATTGGAAGGCTCCTTCCACTATATGATCGTTTATAAATTTACTTATTTTTGAAGAATTCATTTTATTAATAATATGAAAAATATAAATTTTAAAATTCAATTTTTTAATATAATTAGAAAATGTTTTTTAGTATAGTTGCATTTATTATTTTGGCTATTATAATTAATTACAAGCTTTGCTGTAGTCGTTTCGTAAAAATTACTAATTTTATTAAAGATAAACCTTTAAAAACTTTAAAAATATTAACTTATAATATCCAAAGATTCCCCTACACGACAAAGGGTAATCTCGATATAACAAAAATTTTAAGTACACATGATATTGTTTGTTTTCAAGAAAATTTTTGTTCATTTAGTGGAAATAATCGGGATTCATTTGGATATAATTGCATTCATCCACCGGGATCATTTTATAAATTAATTGATTCTGGTTTATCAGTTTATTCTAAATATGAAATAACTTTTATTGATTTTATAAGGTTTGATAACCTTGTTTCAATTGATAAACTATCAGATAAAGGGTTTTTAGTTTTTAAAATAAATGATCTCTATATTGTAAATACACATTTACAAGCAGTTTACAAAAAGTTAGATGATATAGAAATTGGATTTGAACAGCTAGTGCAGATAAGTAAGTATTGTAAAGATTTTGAAAAAGTTCTGATATGTGGAGATTTTAATCTAGATCTTAAAGAAATCAATTTACCTAAATACGGGAAAATAATAACTAAAAACCCAACTCATTGGAGCTTAATGGATGGAATTTTTAATTCTTCAAGTGCTACAAAAAAAGAAAACTATTTACCATTCTTTTATGATGGTGCATTTTATAAAAATATTTTTATAAGCAATGTTAAAACTGAATTTTTTATCAAAGACACAGATCATTTGGGAGTTTCATTTGAAGTTTTTTTATAAAAGTGTTTATAAAAAAATAAGCCTTTTAAGCCTCGTATACAAGCTCCTTATTAAATCTTCTTACTACATTAATGCGAAGATTATAAGAATGGAAACGTAAAAATAAAAAATTCTTGTACACATCAATATTGTGATCGTCTCTAAAAACAATACTATGTTCAAGTTCGGAATTCGATTTGTATATTAAAGTTCGCGCAGTTAAATTCATTGTTCTGGTAGCATCTGCAAACTTGTCTTCGTAAAAATAGGGTACATCATTGATTGAAATTGAATAAATAGTATTTTCATCATTATCAAAATATTTAACATCATCATCTTCTTCTTCTTGTTCTTCTTCTTCTTCTTGTGTAACGACCTCCTCTTGTGTATCTTCTTCTTGGATCTCGGACTCGTCATGTTTAACTGTTTCAACAACAGTCTCGGTATCGCTTTCGATCTTGCAAAACTCTTCGTCTTGTGAATTCATCATATTGAATAGATTCATTTTATTTAATAAAATTAAAAGTTTAAATCAATATTTATGAGCACCAAGGAAAAATGCATGACAATTTCTTTTTAATCATAATTTTTCTTTTATCAACAGATACTAGTATATCGATTAATTCGGGACATACAACATCTATTATAAGATTAATATTTTGCTCATCGTAATTCTCATTTATCAAATATTTTTTAAGAGTTGTCAAGATGATTTCTTTTTTGTCACCCCCTTTTATAAAAAAATTGTCAATGAATTTCATCAACTCAGTAACAACATGAACAATGTTATTCATTATCGATATTCCGTCGTTTGATAATAAAAATCCTAAATGATTAAATAATTTTTTTTCGATCTCAATAATAATATCATCTTTATTTGATGATTCGTTAGGCGGTGGTGTTTCTTCGGTAGGCGGTGCTTCTTCGATAGGTGGCTCTTGAGTCGGCGCTTCAGTAGGCGGTGCTTCAGTAGGCGGTACTGGGGTAAAAGCTGGTATTATTTTATTATCTTGTAACATATTTATAAGAAGAGACTGTATATTCAATTTGCTTTCGAAATCTTGTATTTGTTTTTGTATTTTTTCTTCTTGTAATTGAATATGTTTTTTAAATTCATCTTCGATCGAAGAAAAATTTGGCTGACTTACGTCTATAGGTGTTTTTATATCTTCTACTTTTATATTATTTATCTCTTCATGTAGATCTTCGGCAATAGGATATACATCTGTTTTCTCTTTTAACGTATTTATTTTAAGGGCTAGATTGTTTATGATATTATTTGTTATAGCGAAATTTTCTTCTTCGTTTACAGGTTCATGTACAACTTCTTGCGTAGGTTCTTGCGTAGGTTCTTGTGTATTTTGTATTTTATTTTTCAAATCATTTATCTGTGATAGTAAATCATTTACAATATTATCTACTTCATATGATTTATTTTCAGCTTCAATTTGCTCTTTAGTAGGCTCTCTGTCTACTAGAGTATAATCAGTTTTTATTCCATGTACCTCTACATTATTATTTACATATTTCAGAATTATAATAAACTCAATAAACATATTTTTATTTATCTCTTGTACAAGTATCTCATAATAAGTTCTCAAAGTTATATTTATATTTTTGGCATGATCAAAAGTCATGTCCAATTTAAAGTCCAATTTAGGATTATCTTTATTGAACCCTATTTTATAAGTATTAATTTGTTCAAAGCTCATTTATTAGGAGCAATATTTTTTTTAATTTGTAAAACTTAATTATGGTTTAAAATCCGACACGTGATAATTATTAAAAACTTTAAATTTAAAGATTATATTGCATAATAATAAAATGAAATTTATATTTATGATTGAAAAATGTGTGAGAAGAAAACTTGAACATACTTACGAAAACTATATTAACAACTGTGGATTTTCAGGAACTGACGCCCAAATACTTGAGATGTGTTATTGGTTAAATAAGATGGGTCATTATGCTACAATTGTTAAAGATACCGACCTACTAAAGATCACTTATGTCGATGATATTGATGTGTTCTGTCCTTCTTTTTACGGATGGCTGCCAAATGTTATAAATTTTTGTAAAAGGCTTGGAAAGGATACTAAAATTTTGTTATATGTTCAATCATTTGGAGACTGCCAGCCACTTTTTAACTTGCAAAAAAAATATTGTATTGTCGGTGTAAGTGATTATGTAAAATTATATTATCATCGTTACGGATACCCTTATAAGACCATATACAATGCCGTAAACGATCAGATATTTACAAATAATGACCTAGACTACGCCGCCAAAAAAGGAAACTATGTATTTTTTGCATCCTATGAAAGAGGAGGTGAGATATGTCTTAAAATATTTAATGAATTATCCAAAACTTATTCTGATATTAAATTGCATATAACAAGTTATGAACCTGAAGATAAGAGTAGAATTTCATCAAATAACGAAAATATTCTAAAATATTCATCATTATCGAAAAAAGAAATAAAATTGTTATTGGACAAGTGTGATTATTTTATTTATCCCTTGGTAAACCATCATACCGGTTCTGTACATCATGACACATTCGCATGTGTTGTTCTTGAAGCACTTGCTTGTGGTGTATCTGTAGTAAGTTGGGATGTTGCATGTTTGAAAAATATATATAGAGACCATGTATATTTAATTAAACCTCCGGCATGCCAAGGTTATGATCCGTTACAGCCATTCGCACATAATAAAAATATGCTTACTGATGAATCTGTAAATTTATTTGTTGACAAAGTAAAAGAAATTGAAGGCGACCAAAATCTAAAAATTACTAAAAAATTACAAGCTCGCGAGTGGGCTCTTTCACATACTTGGAAAAATAAAACACAAGAATTGCTTGATTTTATAAGTTAGAAAACTCCTGGTGTATTATGCGGGGTGATTCCTATACGTTCGGAAATATCTTTTTCTTTATAACTCGGATTTTTTTCAAAGTCATATACAGTCTGCTTTTTTGCATCATTCATAAATTTAATATGGGTACCGTCATTAAATTTTTTAGAATAATAAGAACATACCTGGCTACCAGCGCATGTACACCACGGCGTTAACTGCTTCCCTGGATTCACTTTTTCAGCGACTGTTCCAATCGGATTTCCTGAATTGTTTGCATATTCTCTTGCTTGAGATCCTAAAATACAACAGGTTTGATGCGTGTTATCATTAAAGCAATGAGATGTTTCTTCGGCGATGGGAAGTCCACACATTTGCATTAATTCATTTCTTCTTTCCATTTATTTTTTTATATTTTTTTTTATTTTATTTTAATAAAAATGAATACGGCAACTATTGCAATCATAGCACTGGCAGTCGTCGCAATAATAGTACTTATAATACTTTGGGCTTCTGGTGTTTTTTCAAGCAGTTGCGTAAAAACCTATACGATTAAATCAGGCGATACTTGTTATAATATTGCAACCACTTATGGTCTCAGTGTAGACAATCTTAAAACTCTAAATCCTAAAATAAACTGTGATAGTTTACAAGCTGGTAATGTTCTTTGCGTATGTGACAAAACTTACACGATTAAATCAGGAGATACATGTTATAGCATTGCATCCGCTTATGGCATTACTGTAGATGGTCTTAAAAACATGAACCCTGGAATAAACTGTGATAATTTGCAAATAGGACAGGTTCTTAATATAAGCACCGGAGGCGGTGGAGGCGGTGGAGGAGGTGGTCTAAAACCAAAATCAGATCCTAAAAAAAGTAAAAAAGTTTTATATTTAGGTTATTGGATAGATGACTCTTCTTTTCCAAAAATTATAAATGATCTATCAGGAAAAGGTATAACTCATCTTGTTTTACCTTTTATTCTACAGAAAAGCTCTACAGATGCATTGAGCGGTAAAGGGTCTATGATAGAAGCTTTTTCACAATTAAGCACCGCTAATAAAAAATTATTAACTGATAATTTTGATGTTGGTGTCAGTGTCGGAGGTGCTAGAAACATGAATGGTACCGAGCCATTCAGTAACACATATTCTCAAGGACCATATATGAATAACCCAGATAAATATGCTCAAGATATATATAATATTGCCACTGCTGCTGGTCTTGGTGCATATTTTGATTTAGATATAGAACGTATCCAACCTATGAGCGCTCAGTCACTTGACGTACAAAAATGTGCTGATTTTATTGGTTCGGTTTGTAAAAAATTAAAAAATTTAAATCCCTACTGTCAGATAAGTCACGCTCCTCAATGTCCATATTTCTGTCAAGAATATGGGTTTGTATATGATCTAATTTATAAAAATTATAAACAATATTTTGATTGGCTTAATATTCAATATTACAACAATGGTCCAAGCGATAGCTTTAATCAAATATTTGTAACCTCACATACATTTGCACCTGGTACAAGTATTATTGAATTAATTAATAAAGGATATGATCCAAGTTATTTGGTTGTTGGGAAAGTTGTATCAAGTGAAGTTTATGGAGGTACTGGTTATGTTCCATTACCAACATTAGCCACTTTTGTACAAAAGGCTTGTAGAGGTGTAGGTGTACTATCTGATTGGTGTACAAAAGGAGGAGAAATGATATGGATTTATTACAGTGACTATACAAATCTTACAAGCAATCAAGCATCAGATAATGATAGTGTGAGAACTTATTTTATGAATGTCCCAACAGCAAGTGGATAAATTATTTTTTAATATTATAATAGAAGAAAAAGCATTTTTAATAAAACATTTTACATCCTGTCAAAAAGCATTTCTTCTTTCCATTTATTTTTTATTTTTTTATTTATTTTTATTTTAATAAAAATGCTTCTTAATGACACTATTTATTTTTCAGGACTGGTAGTCATTGTAGGAATAGTATTTACAATACTTTGGGCTTTAGGCGTATTTTCTTCAAATACGTGTGATAAAAAATATACAATTAAAGCAGGCGATACTTGTTATAATATTGCAAACGCTAATGGTCTCAGTGTAGACAATCTTAAAACTCTAAATAGTGGAATAAACTGTGATAATTTACAACCTGGTAAGGTTCTTTGCGTATGTGACAAAACGCTATGTCAATCATAAATTATAAATATTATTCGTAAATCGAAAAGAAATCTAAATTATTTTTTTTAAATATTATATAATAAATGAAAAAGAGTGTAAAGCGTAGGAATAGGAGCGTAAAGCCTAGAAAAAGTAGGAGTGTAAAGCGTAGGAGTAGGAGTGTGAAGCCTAGAAGGAGTAGGAGGAGCGTGAAGCCTCGAAAATCCATTAAAAAAAGAAAAAAACAAGTTGATACAGGTGATTTTAGTGATACTTATATATATAATATTGATGCAAACGTTATCAAAAAGCTTACTCATGAGCAGCTAAATTATGCCTACCTTGAACTTAAAACATTTCTAGAAAATCGTAAAAAAATATTAGAAAAAAGCGGTATATCAACTGTTAAAGTTGATATGCAAATAAAATCAGCAGAAGAAGAAATAAAATTTTTAAAAAAATGTATTGAAGCAAAAAAACCATGGCAAAAAGATTTGATTTTACTTAATAGCATGCCATAAATTTTTATAAATTCTATTTATAAAAATATTTCTTATTTCAAGTTCTTGTAGAACTTTACAGCTGTATTATTGGCAAATATACTTGTCTTATTCAAATTTTTAATTCTCAATCCTTCTAATTTCTTTATTCTTGAAAGTGCAACATACGCTTGTCCCGCTTCAAAAACCTCTCCCAAATCGATCTCGGCATAATCAAGTGTGACACCCTGACTTTTATGAATTGTAATAGCAAAAGATACTCGCAAAGGTATTTGCTTTATCTTGGCGATCTCTTTACCGCATTCTTCTATTGTTTGAACCTTGTAATCAATGATGCTTGTTACCCCATTTAAAAATTTAACAACAGGTAAGTCGTCTTTAAAATCGACTACAACGCCTCTACTTCCGTTCACCAGCTCGCTCTCAAAATCTAAATTTATTAGAAGCATGACTTGTGCACCAACACATAACTGCAAATTATAAGGGAAATTGCAATTCTTTTTTAGTTTTTCTTCCAGAAATTGAATATTCGTATTTGCAAGCACTTCATACTCTAGTTCGTACTCGTAAAATTCAAGATTCGTATTATTCTTAAAAAGTTTATCCAATTCCATCTGATTCTCTCTATCAACATCCCTATTTAGAGAATAAATTTTTGTAGGTAGAATACCATGCTCATTATTTAATTCGACATCTACTCTACTCTTAAGTATTTCCATAGTATCATCATCTAACTCCCCAAAACGAATTTTATTCAAACATTTTTGTAGTTTGCAATCGTCTTGGCGAAAATTTTCATCCAGATAAACTGTATATTCAACGCATTTCTTCCAAACTTCAGATTCAAAGCAGAAACTCTTTGGATTATCTACACAAGGAAGTTGCAAAAAATCACCAGATAATATAAGTTGAATACCTCCAAATGGTTTACTGTTTTTGCGAATTAGACGTGCGAGATGCTCTAATTTTTCAAATAGCTCAGTGCTAAGCATGGACACTTCATCTATAATAAGAACATCAAGATCACGCCATCTTTTCAAATGAAATGGTTTATTCATTAGAAACAAATAAAGATTATCTATATCAGCTTTTCCTAACCCTATTCCAAGATAAGAATGAAGCGTAACGCCTCCAATTAAGATTGCAGATGATCCTGTTGTAGAAGTCACAGCTATCTTAGCATGTTTATGTCTATCAACTACAAATTTTTTGATCAAATAAGTTTTTCCACATCCTGCTGCACCAGTTAAGAATATATTTCTTTCATTTTTCATTATATTAAAAGCTTCTCTTTGCTTTTTTGAGAAGCCCTGTTTGTCGATTTCTATAGAATTGGTTTTAATCGGACATGGAGTAGGATTAATCTTATTTCGTAACAATGGCTTTACAGGAATCACCTCATCATCTACATCTTCGTCACCCGCATTAAAATCTTCTAAATCCTTTTTATCAAATGCTATTTCATACCCTAATGTCGCCAGCTGTTTCTTTCTATAAGTAAAAAGTAAATTACCCTCTTTTTCCATTCTATTTACCATTATTTTTTTATAACTATCATTATCAGGATGAAGTACAACTAAAAACATCTCTTTAATCTTCTTTCCATAGAATGTTTCTAATATATTTCGATACAGGTTAAGTTGTAGACTATAATGCATATAATTACAATCTTGAAGATTTGAGAAAGGCGCTTTACCACATTGATTATTATACCCCTCAAACTTTATTTCCTTTGACCTCTTCCAGTCCCCAAGTGTCAAAGTTCCGTCTTCGTTTTCATAAACAGCATCAATCGATCCTGTTATTTTAAGAAGTTCGCTAAATATCAACCACTCTGTTCTAAATATTTTAAGATGCTTGTGATCTTTGTAAAAATCTAGAAAATATTTAAACTCAGGACTGTCGTTTTTAATGTTTACACCATTGTAAAAATCCTCGATATCCTTATGCATCTTTGTACCTTTTCCAGAAGCATCTTTACCTGATGTCTCCCATTTATTTTTAATATCAGAGTGAGTCATACCGTAGTATTCATATGACGGATCTTTGTATTTTGCGGATTTCAGTATTCCTTTTATCACTTTGTCCGCATCAAAATGGTTAAAAAATGTATGGATGTAGGTAGTGGATGATATTAAATCTTTGTCATTATCATCAATCCAATAACGGTGACCCTCATCTTGAAATTTTATTCGTTCATCAAAAGGATGTTTGTTCTTTTCAGATAAGAGCATGTTCAATTATATTTTAGATTCAAATATAAAATATAATTCAATTTTAAAATATTTTATAAGATAAATGTCAAAATTACATCAATGCGATCAATGTACTTATGAAACAGATCATAAAGGTCATTTTAATGTACATATAAAAACTCATACAGGAGAAAAACAATTTAAATGTGATAACGAAGGTTGCGATTATGCAGCAGGAAAATATGCCCTTGAGCGACATAAACTAACTCATACCGGAGTAAAACCATTAAAATGTGATTACGAAGGTTGCGATTATAGATCAGCAAGAAAAGATGACCTTAAACGGCATAAACTAACCCATACAGAAGAAAAACCATTTAAATGTGATTATGAAGGTTGCAATCACGCATCAAAAGTAAAATGTGACCTTGACCGGCATAAACGAAATCATGATATCAAAGCGGCTAAAGCGTTATTATCATTAGGTGATTCAGGTTCAAGAAGAAAGAGTTCTCGTAAGAGTTCTAGGAAGAGTTCTAGGAAGAGTTCTAGGAAGAGTTCTAGGAAGAGTTCTCGTAAGAGTCCAGTAAAATCTGTTATTACTCTACAAAAATCTAAACTATCTACAAAAAAATTTGCCGTTATCGTTGATAACAAAACAATTAACTTTGGGTCCAAAGGCTACTCGGATTATACGCTTCACGGTGATTATAATCGTATGAAGCGATATGAAAATAGGCATCGTTCAAGAGAAAATTGGAAAAAATCAGGACTTAAAACAGCTGGATTTTGGGCTAAATGGATTTTATGGAATAAACCAAGCTTAACTGCATCTATTAAAGATACAGAGAAACGTTTTAAAATAAAAATTAAATACATACGTTGATTTAAAAACCTAACCCGAGTTATATAAAATGATAAAAATAGCTTTCCATACCCCCCAACTTGATGTTAGAGGAACTTGCGGATCTTTGTATGACTATGCTCATTATAATGAAACACTTCTTAATAATAAAAGTGTTATCGTAGTTCCAAAATCGAGTTTTGATAATAAGAAAAATGATGAGATAGCAGTTAAAAAGTTTACAGAGAGATTTGAAATTGTAACATATACTAATTTTGAAGAATTAGAAAAACTTATCGCTGATTGTCAAATAATTTATTACATAAAATACGGAAAGAAGGATGGTTTCCAGCCTATTAAAGGTATAAAATCCGTAATACATTGTGTTTTTGATCTTTCTGATCAGCACGGAGATGTGTACGCGGCAGTTTCAAAGACACTCGCCGCCAAATATAATCAAAAACTATTTGTACCTCATATGATAGGTTTAGAACCTTCTAAAACAAATGAGAATATGCGAAAAGAACTCGGGATACCAGAAGATGCGATTGTATTCGGAAGACATGGAGGCGAGGATACGTTCGATTTAAATTTTGTTAAAGAGTGTATAAAACAAATAATTAGAAAATGTCCAAATATCTATTTTGTTTTTGTGAATACGCCAAGATTTGATACACATGCCAATATCTTTTTTCTTGATAAAATAATTTATTCTGATGAAAAAAATAAATTTATTTGTAGTTGCGATGCGATGATACATGCACAGAGTCTTGGGGAGACATTTGGATTATCAATTGGTGAGTTCTCGGTAAACAATAAACCAATCATAACTTATGGGGGTGAAGTATGGAATGATAATTATAAAAAAATTTTAAAGAACAATGCACTTTATTATTATGATTCGGAAGGATTGATTGAGATAATAAAAAATTTTAAAAAAGAAAATAGAAAATTAAATTTTTATACTGAGTATGAACCTGAAAAAGTTATGAATGTGTTTAAAAAAATTTTTATTGATGACGAATAATCAATATAAAGAATATATTTAATTATAAAAATGTCAAGTGCAGGAAAATATCAATTAAGCAAAATCAAGCAGTTAATAGATCTTAACGGGGATAAAGTTAACTTTGAGTTAAATTTTTTTGTGAAAAGTGCGAATAATGTGCCATTTGAAGCAATAGTTCTTGATCAGGAGGCTTTAAATTCTGAACAACCAATTGAATATAAGAATGTTGACACAGGAGAACTTACAGGTAATATTGTATGGAATAAAAATATTTACAAGAATTATTTTTTGGTATTGAAGTCGAAAGAGCCTTGTGAGTGTGATGTATCAATTGAAATTCAAGAAATAGAACCAGAGCAACCTCAGGTAGTTCCACCTGAGATTGTACGCGCTCCTAAACCACCTGTAGCTCCTGTACAAGAACAACCCGTACAAAAGCCAAAAAGAAATAAAAAGGATGATGATGAAGGTAGTGGGGGTGGAGGAGGTATTTTTAGAACGATATTAATAATAATTGCGGTAATTTTCGCAGCATATATTGGATATTGGGTATATACAAATTATTTTGCCAATAAAAATGTAGCACCTCAAATACCCGCACCACAACTACAGTTACCCGCACCGCAAATACAGGTACCCGCACCGCAAGTACAGTTACCTGCACCCCAAATACAGTTACCTGTGCAGCAAGCACCACAAGTAGTACCATCTGTACAGTTAGCCCCTGCCCCGATGAGTGATATCGTTAATAGATTAAATAATTTGTCTATGTAAAACAAAAATTTAAAGATATATTATTAAAAATAAACAATGGTCGTTAAAAAAGAAATAATATACCCGATATTTTTAGAATGTTGTCAGTATGCAACAGATACATTTTGGATAAATATATTTGAGGACTTGGCGTATGGCAAGACTCCTTACGGTACGTATATTAGTAAAGATTTCGTGTGTTGTAATTATAAAAATAAAGAATTTAGTTACAAGATTGAAAAAAAGGACTCAAAACAGCTTTATGATGACATTTATTTGTTGTTTGCAAAAAAATTAGGACTCCTATCTCAAATAGATAAAATTAATAAAAAGATCGATTTTGATAGCATCGAAGAAGAAATTAAAGAGTACAAAAAAAGCTGGGTAAATATCAAAAAGAAAAATATCAAAGACTTATTTATTGAAAATTACGTAATTGATATGAAAAAAACACATAATTTAACCATAAAACAAGCTCGTTATCTATTATCTACAATTTTTATCGGAATGATCTTTAAAATAATAAGTAGTAAAGATATTCAATATGAAGATGGTAAAATCAAGGAAATAAAAGGGATATCTTTTAAAAATAAGAAAATAATTTTAGAAAAAAATATTCATAATGTAGAACCAGTTCTGACTCCTGTTATCATAATTCAAAGTAATGTGTTGAGTGATAATTGGTGTAAATATCTTGAAAAATTAAAAAAGAATTTGAATTAATAAATTTAAAAACTATTTTAAATTTATAAAAAATGAAACTTGCTTTTGGTATTAATGCGGGAAGTGGCAAAGATACTTCTGTTGATTATATGATTTCGAGGTATGGTGGTAAAAAATATTCTTTTTCTGAACCACTCTATGATATAATGTATCATTCTCAAATAATATTAAATAAACCCCGGAGTAAAGACCGAAAATTTTTACAAATGTTTGGTGATTTTTGCAGAAGTGATAACAAAGATGTATTCGTGGACTTGTGTCTAGAAAAAATAAAAAATGACACAAATGTTTATATTTCTGATCTCAGATTTGAGAACGAATTTAGAAAATTAAAAGATGCCGGATTTAAATGCATTAAATTAATAAGAGATACTGATAATTTAACCCGTATCGCCAATGGAGATAAGAATCATTGTAGCGAAATATCTTTGACAAATGTAAAAGATGAAGAATGGGATTTTATAATTTATAACAATTCAACACTTGAAGAACTTTATAAACAACTTGATAAAATTAAATATTAAACATAGCTACTCGGTTTAATATTTAAAAATTTATATTTTCAATAATTTTTACTTCTTCATCTGTTAATTTTTTACCTGGGTAGGTAATCGTAAACTTAAAACACAAATTACCCTTCGCATCAATACCTTTATTTTTCATGACATATGTTTTTGACGGATCGATAATCCCAAAATTTCTAGTATTTTGTATAAATTCACCGTCAAAATGAGGTACTTTAAATACTTTTCCAATTATACTTTCCTTCAAGGTTAAGTTTTGATTATATATTAAATTCATACCATCTCTTTTAAAGTTAGAATCGGGTTCTATTTGTATCTTTACAATAAGATTTCCAGAGGTTTCGTTTTTATTTGTTGATTGTTTACCCCATTCATTAAATACAAATTCAGTATCATTTTCTATACCCTTGTAAACATCAATCTCAATTAGTCTTTGTTCGTTAATAAAACCCTTGGAGTTGCATTTATTACATACTGTCTTTTTGTTTGTTTTAGAACCATTACATACGGTACACATACCCTGAGATATTTGTATAAATGGTCCCATTTGTACCTGTTGTTGTACAACTCCTTTACCATTACATGTGGTGCAATTTAGTACACAGTCATCGCAAATAACATCTCTCCTGATATTAAATTTTTTAGTTGTTCCAAAATATACATCACTTAATTTAATTTTGCAAATATGATATACATCTTCTTTCTTAATATTTCTTTTAAAAAGTGTATTCCCCCCACCTCCTCCAAACATGTTGTTTACGATATCAGACATGTCGAATCCAAATCCTCCGCCTCCTGGAAACCCTGGAAAAGCTTGAGACATCGGGGAATCATATTGTGATCTTTTTACCGGATCGGATAATGTATCATAAGCATTTTGAATCTGTTGAAATACATCCTTATTCCCACCTTTATCGGGATGGTGTTGTTTCGCAAGTTTACGATATGCATGTTTTATCTGATCGTCAGTCGCATTTTTTTCAACTCCTAGAATTTTGTAATAATCTTCTGCCATTATTTAATTTAAATTGTTAATTATTTAAATTATTTTACTTTACATCTTTCAAATTATTAATTAATCGATATTACACTTCCAACTATCTTTGTCATACCCTCGCAAAGTATAAGCCTTGTATTTGCCCTTAAAAATTGATAATTGTACTTAAATTCAAATGTTACGATTGCCGAATCTCCAGATCTCAAAATAATATCATCTTCAATTGCCTCATTTCTCAAATTCTTTTTTTCTTTTATATTTAAGATCTTTACAGTTTGGCGAAGTGATGATGTATGCAAAATCGGTTCATATCCTACCTTAATTGTTGTACTATGTGACTTTAAAACATTGATCTCTGCTACAAAAGTTTTTACAAACAGCTTATCTTCCGTATTGCTTACTAGCACATTACCCCTTCTTACCGGTATCTTCTTCTTTAATCCTATACAAACATACGATCCACAACTAACTTCCTGTACTGATACTCTCTTACATTGTATTGTCTTCACTACTACAGTCTGGTATTCGCCGTTATTTGGTCCCAAAAATAATTTATCACCCACTTTAACTGTACCCTTTAGTAAATTACCCCCGACTACAAGCCCAAATCCGTACACATTAAAAACATTATCGATGTGATATTCAACTGGATCGCCATCTTCTTTCTTATTATTTTTCTTTCCCACAATATTTAAAAACTTTTTTATATAATCAAGTCCGACACCGGTTACATTACTTATACGAAATATCGGAACTACAGTCTCTGAATATATCTTTGTGGCGGAAATTATGACATCATCATCACTCTTTATTCTCAAAGGTATTCTTCTTATTCCCGGAGCTTTTAGTATGTTATTAATCATTGTAGTTGTCTCACTCAAGACATTTTTACGATCTTCACAAATGTCTATCTTGCTTATCACAATTATAAAAGGTATTTTAAGAGTAATGCATAAAAAAATATGCTCCTTAGTTATCCTTGAAACTCCATTATTCGCCGATACCATTATAAAACAAATATCTGGAAAGAAAGATGAAAGACCCATTATTGTTGTACGTAAATATTTTTCGTGCCCGGCTAAATCGAAGAAAGATATAACCTTTTTACTTTTTTTCACAATATCAGACCATGTTAGTAACCTATTTACAGCTTCATAGTTTACTATTTTACCCGACGCATCGAATCCTAATATATGATGCGCGATAGAAGATGTTCTTCCAGATTTTAATTCATGTTCGTAATTAAATACTGAACTTCGCGCTAAACCTCTTCCATCATCATTCTTTCCTGTTATTAAAGTTCCAATAAAAGTACTTTTAGATGCATCAACTGCGCCTGCAACTACAACCTTGACATCAATATATTTATCATTATTCTCTCTTATTAAAACTTCATACACTTTCTTATTTTCACTAACGGGGTTACTAGAAAGTAAAGTAACCGAATAATTATTCTTTTCAGCAATTGCGTTGATATTATTTATTGTTTCGGTGAACTCTTCTTCTATAATACCTTCGCATTCGCCATTATCTTTAACACCCAGATTATAAAAACATTCTCCATTCCCTTCATTGCATCTAAATACCATCTGAGTCTTTAATTCTTCTAATCGCTTTTCATCCTTACCTACTAGCTTTAATTTATATTCTCTATTACCAGTATGATTTTCAGGATCCATTTTATATTTGATATTATTGCTTTAAATTATTTTTTTTTTCTTATTTATAATAAAAAAATGGATAAAAAAAAAATTGTAAATTTAGTTACAGGATTAGAATTAATTAAAAACTATGATATTTCAAAAGATCATCTAGATAGTAAAAGACTTGACTCGATAATTAAATCAGTAAATGAAAATTCTAAATATCTTAAAGAAAATAAAGACAAATTTAGCCCAGAACAAAGAAAAACTTTTAGTAAAGTAGCTACACAAGCCGAAAACAAACTTATGCACCTAGAAAATTATAGAAAGAAAAATACTGACGAAAAAGACGCCATTGATGGTATCTTAAGTTTACAATATAGTTTTAAGAAGAGTCGTAGGACAAAGAAGAGTAAATCCGTAAAACCGAGGAAGAGAAGATCGGTAAAATCAAAGAAGAGTCGGAAAGCAAGATCAGTAAAACCGAGGAAGAGCGTTAAGAGAAGATCAGTAAAACCGAGGAAGAGTCGCAAGAGAAGATCAGTAGTAAAACCGAAGAAGAGTCGCAAGGCAAGATCGGTAAAACCTAGGAAGAGTCGCAAGAGGAAATCAGTAAAACCCAGGAAGAGTCGCAAGAGGAAATCAGTAAAACCCAGGAAGAGTCGCAAGAGAAGATATGTATTTGATGGATATGATACACCGCAAATGAGAGTAGGTCATCATTATGATATAATGAAACGTGGAGGAGAAGATAATGATCGTGAACATTTTTTAGGACGTTTAGTTGGTCGCCATGGTGATTCAGATATATATAGATTTGATTATATACGTATTTTTACACCAAATACAGGGTGGCAACAACATGGTCTCCAGCGACAACATCGAGATTTTTCTATACGTGAGTATGAATTTACACCATTCTCATTTGAACACGAAAATTATTGGTAATATAAAATAAATAATATAATAAATGTATCTCATTATATTATTTTCCATACTCGCACTGTTCTGTATTATATATTTATCAAACAACAAGGACGACTGGTCCAATACATATTCTGGATGGCCTGGACCCTTAGAAATGGGTGCATCACACTTTAATATCCCTGAATTACAGGGTGGAAAATCGATAGGATACCATTACAAATATAATCAAAACTCGCCGCGTGGATACTTAACTCTAAGAGATTTTCCAGATCAATCTGATTTAAAAAATTTAAAATTATAAATTTTTATTCTAATAAATGAGTTGTCCCAATAATAATAAAGTCTTTGACGGAGCGTTATTCAAATCTGGTCTTATCGATGACTCTTTATCTGATGCCGACAAGGCATATCAAAGAAGAAGAGTTTATTATACTATATGTATATTCATCCGTCTAGCAATCGCTGGACTCGTCCTGCAACTTAAAGATAAAGAATTTATGCCTTATGTACTAGCTGTTATTTCCATATATCCCATCATATCCCTCGGTTTTTATAGAACTGAAGATAACCAATGGTGGTCAGATAAGTTTCAATTAGCTGTCTCCATCGCACTTTTTGTTGCTTCTGTGCTACTCATATTCAAGGTTAATATACCTACATACATACCAGCATTAATTCTATTTATCTCTGTTTTTGGAGGTGTATTTCAATCTCTACTAATCCCATCTTGTTAAGTATACTTGCCAACTGAATGATATTCAAATAATACATCGGGTGATATTTCTTTGATAATTGCCGGATCATTCTGGTATTCGTAGCATATAAATTTTCGATTAATATCATAAAGTGCAGCAATCCTTGAAAAATTTGAATTCCATCCTAGATATAAAGTTGAAGTACAATTGCAAAGTGTTAAAAGATCGATAAGTACCTTGTATACTCCATCATCTGTAATTTCATTTGCAGTATGCACAATCTCTCCTTCATTGTATTCGAATTTATCAAAAAATTCAGAAGCTATTTTGAAAGTTAAGAGACAATCTGATGATATAAATACAGTCTGATCAGGTTCAACTTTAATTTTTTTAAATATATCTGTAATATAATCCCTGTAAAACTCTTCATTCTCCTTATTATAAATTTGTTTATCGCCGGTGCGAATATGAATACCAACATTATATTTTTTGTAACTTGTAAACAACTTGGGATTTAATTGTAAATATTTTGAAAGCACTTCCCGTATCGCATCTGAAAAATTTCGAACACGGTTTTCTTTATCAACCTCCGCGAAATGTGGATTCTGTAAAATATAATTGTAAAGGTTGATATTAGACCAAATCATTATATTATCATTACCCCAATCCCTGATTATATCAGCATTTCTAAAATAGTCCATTGACTCTATGTTATGCATATTAATATGTCGGAAAGGTGGATTATATGTATAAAAATTGTATTCGGGTGGGATCAATACATTTGGTTTCAAATCACCATTATCCCATCTAAATAAAAGTTTTCTATTTAATAATTTTGCAATGCAAATATTACCAGCCATACCTAAAATCCTGTCACATAATCCCCCGGAACAGAAAGGAAACCAGTGTATAAGATATTTTTGCATTTTTATTTTATTTATTTAAATATTTAAATAAATAAAAAATGCTGTTGGTCTATATTATTTTTATTTTTATATTTTTGTTTTCAATTATATATTTATATAATTCTAAAACGGAAAAATTTTCTATAGACAGTCCAAACTGTAAAAAAATTTTAAATTCACCAAATATATATGATCCTAAATGCACCGGTAATGTATAGATCCAACGAAAATGAAAAAATAAATCTTATTTCAGATACAGATTCTACATGGACATCTGATATTCAAGGTGTCTTAGGATCTGGGAAAAATGTTTCAAATTTAACTCTTAAACCAGGGATACATAAAATAAAAATTACAGATTTCAATAAAAATCAAAAAAATATAATTGTCAAGCAAACTCCATACATAGATAATAGTGGTTATATCATATCTTCTAATATCTTTACCATGATCAGTGGTTATATTTATTTGAATGGGAAACAGGAAGAGTTTACAATATCAACTTGTGAAGTAGGTACTTCAATGCAAGCTCCAAATTCAAAATTTACAGATCTAATTTCTTTATATATAGGTAATCATACATTTTACAATGCGTTTGCAGATAACCCTGGTATATTATATAAATTAAATGTCGATAATAATATACTAACACTTACTGGAGAAGATATTATGTTTAAAAATCTATTATCTGGTGAAAATATAAAAATATCTTTTGATTTTGAGTTTACTATTCAAAGATATAAAATGTCTTTATTCGATCAAAAGATTGTTTTAGGATTGTTAAATACTTATTTCACTTTACCAAAACCAATTGATTCTAATTGGATAGCATTTCCGTTGGTAAAATGCAATAATGCTAAATTGAGTATCGGAGATACTCCAATATCTATGAATATTTCAAGTATTATAGGCAACTATGAACGTAATTTTTGGGGACATATGAACTATCCTGGGAGATTTGGTTTATATTACAATGCAGCAGATGTTGAAAATAAATGTATTTATTATGCAGTTGGGTTTCCAAAAAAAAGAATTAAAGGTGATCTTTTATCTTATTCTAATAAAGAAACTTCTGACTCTATTAAAAGATTAAATTTCAGATGTTTTATTAAAGAAAACCAGTCTACATTTAAAGTGTCCAAAGATCTATTAAATGGGGGGTTAAGACCGACAATTTCAATAGTGGAAGCACCTATAAACCTCGGAAATGTAATATTTTTTAGAAATTTTACCGAATTTTTTATCCCTGAAATCAAAAAATACAAAATAGGTTTCATTGAATGTGATTATTTGATTGATACCCAGAACAAACCTATTACAAATGTTAAAATACAAATTGTTACCAGTAATATACCTTTTTCACAAACAATAAATAAAATTTATATTAAGTTTGAAAATAAAAAATATATGTTGAGTAATCCAGTTGATCCAAATGAATTAGCTGTGAACCCTTCAGATAGAGTCTCAAGTCGTACTTATTTTATAAATGATTCTTCTCTAACATCTTCCGATTTACTGAAATTTACAATTGGAATAGAACCTGGGGTTTTTGGTTCAGTTGATCCTTGGAATATTTTTGGTATCGCAATATATTATAAGAATACTCTTGTTAAATGGGTAAGTCCAAATATAACTTTAAATTCAAGAAGATTAACTTGGTCTAATTAGTCTAAATCTATCGGTAAATATTTCCAACCCTGTTGTATACATAATTGTTTTTTATGTCTCAAATCTACTTCCGCGTCATCTCGTAACCATTTAAGTCTTGCTTCATATGTTTCTTCATTCTCTTCATCCATTTTTATTGGACAGAACATATCCATCATCATTTTTAAAGAATTAGGTTTCCTAACAGGTTCCCCACAGCCCGGAAAATGCATTATAAATTGCCCATACTGATATTCAAACCACATAGGATTATATTCTCTTTGATCCTGAGTTATTTCAATAATAGATTGGCAATTATTCCAATTCATTCGATATAGCAAGTCCATAGCTCCTTGTTCTCTACATATTTCATTTGTATGATTCCAAGTCTCTATAAAAAAATCAAGAGCTTGTTGGGTTGATTTTATAAATATAACGCCGTTATTTACCCATCCACCACAGTCTTTTGAATACATAATATGTTTAGAGTTCATAAGTCTATTTATTTTACTTTCGATTGTAATTTCTGGATTCATAATAAAAATATCAGCATCTATCCATACTAAATAATCATATTCCTTCAATCTTAAATATTTTTGAATTAATAGAATCTTACTCCATTGAATTTCTCTTGAAGAATCTATTATAGACTGTGCATCATCTATAAAATCATAATTATGCTTCTTACAATAATTAACTAAAACACGCCTACCATACTTGGTATCATTCTTAAATTTTTCTCCGTGATAAAAAGTTAGTATTGCTATTTTCATTTTTATTTAAAAAAAATTTCTTTAAATTCAAAAATCTTTCATATCATCAACAAAATATAAATATTTGAACGCTTGAAGCTGACAAATTACATCAGATACATCATCCTTCTTCTTCATTGATGTTATCTCTGAAAGCGTTTCAAAATCATCTCTCTCTATTAGAATACTTGAGCACATCTCTATATTCCATTTCTTACGGTCGCCTTTTTCTATCGCCTTATAAGATATCTTACCACTCTTTGTTTTCTTTTCAATCTTCTCGCAGCCCAAAATTTGAGTTTTATGATATGCCGGAAATTCAAAAACCTTCTTGAATCTTCCATACCTATACATGAAATAAGATTGGCAATGTTGCCCTAATTTAAGAGCCATTGTATTTATCTTTTTGCCAAAAGCCATTTGTTTCTCAACAATAAAGATATCAACCTTATCCCAATATTCTTTATATTCATCAAGGAGATCATTCATATTATAAAAGATATCCCGATCTAAATATTTCTTCTTATCTGTACCCTTGGTCAAATCTATATTTTTAAGAAGCACTTTTGTGCCATTCTTGAAAACAGATTGCAATATTTTACTAAAATCAGGAGTACAAGCACCGTTTGTTACAAATCTTTTTTTTTTTGGAATATTTTTTATATTACTAAGCAAGTTCAAATCAAACTCTTCGATATAGAAAGAGAAATTCACTTTTCCAATATCAATACTTGCTATCCAAATAATATTTTTGTCAGACATTTTTTTTAAATATTTAAAATATATATTTAAATTAATAAGTTTAAATATATAACTATGGATATAATCAATAAAGAAGTTATAAGTAAATTAAAGTTTTTAAGCAAGATTCAAATTGGAGATAAGATAAATACAAAATATACTGCTATACAGAATGATAATATGTTTACATCTTTATCGCGATTTTTCTGGCAGGATAGTAGGGTAAAAACAATTGTTTTTATTCAGGAAACGATTAAGAAAGCGTTTGAACTTATTTATGTATTTGAGAAATCCGACAAAATATCGGAACATATACTGTGCGTGAATTTGATAAAAGATTTAAAAGATTGTAAGACAGGCTTAAATAATTTAAAAGAAACTTATGCATTTGATTTAAAGTTTACATGCGATATTGAAACTATTTTGCAGATCATTGATTCTAAACTTGCAGAAACGAAATTAGAAAGAGAAGCAGGTGATTCATAAAAATATTTATCTCTAAGTATCAGTTAAAATTTTTATTATTTTGTCATCAAGATCATACAAAATTAATCTACCGTCGTTTTCCATTACTATATTGTAACCCCATCCAGGGTATGTGAATCCATCTCTTCCACCAGTAGCAGATTCCCAATAAGGAGTTCTTTTTGAATCATAAGCTACCACATTAAGATCTGATTGTACTACAAGAGTACCGGGTAATCCACTAGGAGGTTTTTGTTTATTTTTCCATGTTATATTATTTAGATAATATCTAACAGTTAAAGATCCATCTTTTTCATATGTAAATCTGTATTTATTATTTTTACTAATTAGATAATTACCTGGATATAAAATTCTAAAGCTTGAATATCCCATAGTATTAGTATTTTCCCGAGAAATTAAGTCTAAATTAAAATTACAATTATTTAAATAACCTGACATAATATCTTTTTCTTTTGAAAGAGAATCGGTAATAGGTTTACAAATAATTTTTTTTGCACCAGCACTTAAATTACCAAAAATATTAGCAATATTAGAAAACTGAGAACCACTAGATTTATTTGTTGATTCAGGTGAATGATAGTAATGTATAGCAATAATTATAGCTACAAACATTAAAAATATTAAAATAGTAAATGCTATTTTCTTCATTTATATTATATAAAATAAAAAATATTAAATTTATTTTTCTACCCCTTCCAGATTCATCCATAACCTTGTGTATCTTATAACATCAGGAATAGTTACTGATCGATCTTCTAAAGTCGGCAGTACTTTTTTTTCTAAATTATCAAGAAATTTTTTATTTATTGTCCCATCCTTATTACTATCTTTAAAAGTTAAATAACCAAGTATGTACGCTGTAGGATTCTTATGTTCGGGTTTATTAACTACATCTACAACTTGTTTTAAGAATGATATTTCATTTTCTGGAAGGTCGAAACTTCGTCTTGAGATGGCGTCTACATATTCCCTCATATTTTCTTGACCTGTCTGACTCATTCTTTTTTTTCTTTTGTCCTTAACGTTTTGAAATATATCTGTGTCGAAACTATCAGATACACGTTCACTAACGTTCCTCTCGGGCTTCATTAGTTTTTGAAAATCATTGATTATATCTTCTTGCATTTTATTTAATAAATAAAAAAAATGAATTATTATTTATAATTTACAACCATAATACAAAATGTTGAACGTTATCTTATGCATGGATTCTAAATACGGCATCGGACTGAATAACAACCTTCCTTGGGGAATCACAGACGAACTTAAAATTTTTAAAGAAAAAACACAAAATTCTATACTGATAGCAGGTCGAAAAACAGCAGAATCACTTCCTATCCTACATAATAGATTGTTATTTGTTGTTTCTCGAAACGAATCTCCTTCCAATATTAGAGAATTCTTTATATTATTTGATAACATCGACGAGGCTGTTCAAGAAGCATTAAAGATGAAAAAGAAAGTATTTGTTATAGGAGGTGCAGAAATTTACAATTATGTTTTTGAAAAATATAAATCAATTCTTAATGTCCATGTTTCTATTTTGAAAGATAGTTATGAGTGCGATACTTTTTTAAGACAAGATATTCTTAAAGATTTTTATATCACAAAGAAGTTCGACCATGAAAAATTTATCCATTATGAAATGATATACAAGGAGTACGGGGAACAGCAATACCTTAAGCTAATCAAAGACATTGTAGGAACTGCCGACTTAAGGGATACACGTAATAGTAAAACATTATCCGTATTCTGCAAACATCTAAAATTCGATCTTCGTGATGGTTTCCCACTCCTAACTTCAAAAAAAATGTTCTTGAAAGGAATCGTCGAAGAACTTCTTTTTTTTATCAGAGGACATACCGATTCAAGTATCCTCGAAGAAAAAGGAATTAATATATGGAAAGGGAACACAAGACGTGAATTTCTTGATAACAATGGTTTTAAAAATAGAAAAGAAGGTGAAATGGGACCAATGTATGGTTATCAATGGCGATATTTTAATGCTCGTTATGATCCAATTACCGGACAACCTTCAGAAAAAGGTGTTGATCAACTAAAAGAAGTCATTGATCTTATAAAAACTAACCCTTCTTCTCGTAGAATTTTACTTACAACTTATAATCCTTCACAAGTTTATGAAGGTGTTTTGTATCCTTGTCATTCAATTACCATACAATTCTATGTCGAAGATGGGCATTTGGATATGTTTTGTTATAATCGTAGCTCAGATATAGGATTGGGATTGCCGTTTAATATAGCAAGCTCTTCACTTCTTCAAACTATAATCGCGCAACTAACAGACTTAAAACCAAGATATTTTAATCTTACATTGGGGGATGCGCATATATATGAAAATCATATTGATCCATTAAAAGAACAAATCGAAAGACTGTGTTATACATTTCCAAAACTTGTTTTGCCAGAATTTAAAACATTGACGGAAGTAGAAAGATTGAATTTCAGAGATTTCAAGATAGAAGATTATAAATTCCACGAACCGGTTAAGATGGATATGATCGCCTAATTATTTTTATAATTTATAAAAAATTATAAAATTTAAAATCCATGCATAATAATATCTTCGCTTACATTTATTTCTTGTTCAGTAAGAAAATCTCGTACCATTACCCTATGATCACCTTGTAATTGTATGATTTTCCCGAGTTCTTCATCATTAAGTATTGCTCCATTGCACTTTAGAGTCTTCTTGAAAGATTTTAATATTTTCTTAAGATCCAAATCATCCGCCAATCCGGATACAGAAGTTATACTTTTTCTTCCATTTCTAGCCTGGATACGAATATGTACTTTTGGGCAATTCGAAACACAAGTCTCTTGCTCGTCTTCAAATACATCAAGTCCATTTTTCAAATTTAGAATGTTCATCTTTTATTTTTATTTTGAAAATAAAAATATAAATCAATTTTTTAAATTTCTGCGGTTGTATTATTATTTTTTATAAAATTATTAAAAGAATCTAAATTGATATTGTCTTGTTTTTTGCATTTATCACAAAAAGTATACCCATCCAGTTTCCTAAAATAATCACAAATACAATTATGTACTTTTTTATTTTTTTCAGAGATCACTTTATTATTTTTGAAAATTCCTAACATTTTATTTTAAGATAGCGATCGTTTAAGTTTTTTCTTTCAATTTCTAATAATCTACCATCTTTATCATATACTCTCAAACCACTTGATACTCTTAATTCTTTCAATTTCGGAAATTTCTTTAAATTAATTTTTATTTCCTTTTTCGCAAACTTTCCAACTCCATTTATTATCATCCGTTGAGTTCTTGACGAAGGCGGATCTATAAGAGAATTAAAACTGCAATAATTGAAAATTACAGTCTTTGGATAGGCTCCAGACATCCATACATTAGGATTTAAAATATATGATATACTTATATAAACCAAACTCGCGTTATGCGGATGATACTTAAACATGTCCCGTCCTAAAGTACCAACACTCGTTATATTATAACTCTTCATGAACCCTCTTTTCTTGAAAAGTTCATAAAAGTACTTGGAGGAAACTGCAAAATAATAACTACTCCTATTATCGGGAATGAACTCCATTATATTCGTTAACAAAAAATCATCAAGATCGTTTATCGACATTCCATTTAAAAATGTTTTTCAAAAAAATATTCAAATTTAAAAAATAATAAATTTATAAATATAATGTGCACAGAAGTTGAAGATATTATAAAAGATATTCAACCGCACTACACACGATTAAATAGTCGATATAGTAAAGCATATTTGAAAGGATCTTTTTGGTATGTCGGCGATGATTTAACTAAATGGTGGGAAAGATCAAACACACTTAGGTATTACAGGTACTACGTAAAAAAATTGCTGGTGATAGTGGAATTAATAATGAGCGATTTGAATACACAAATAAAAAAATTAAGTAATTAAATATTTTGTTTAATAAAAATGATTTCAGATTATATAATAATAGCAATTGTCGCAATTATGTTTGTAGGATCAATAGCGTATTTGATTATAAATAGAGAAACTTACGGGGAAAACAACGTTCAAGATATCCTCAACGATTACAAATCAATGACTTATCAAGGATCGGATGTTTCAGGAAGTGTTTGGACAAATAATGATTATAATAATGAAGAGAATAACCCTGGATTGGCTTGGGTATTATAAAACTTATTTAAGTTTATAAAATATGTTTATTTAAAATATAATTTTAAATAAATAAGAATGCTTTTTCCGTTATATTTATCTCTCTTGATCAATATTCATAAAAATAAATTAAGACATAAATATCCTCCTAATTCAAAAAAATCAGAATGTACCCCTTTACTTTTTGATTATAATACAGAAAACTTAAAATACGATTACAAACCATTTTTTAACCGCTATACACCCATTTCGCCTTACAAGAAGTACACTCTGCATACGTTGAAGAACTTTCATCTCCACCCCTCGACTGTTTTTGATAACTAAATACTCTCTTACTTCCGCATTTGCACTGTAACACCCCCTCCTCGATCTCAAAAGGAGTGATTATGAAATTATCTTGTTCTCTCTGTTCGTAGATAAGAGTTTTCAAGTGGGTATGGTTAAAATGTAACTTACCATCTTTTATGTTTTTCAAAATATCACCAAGCTTATCTTTATTTTCCTTGATATCCATAACTACCTGGAGTACATTTTTGAGGTAGACAGTCTCCATATCTTCATTCGCCTTCAAATTACTTTGAGTAACATCATAGATGTTTTTTTCAAATATATTGATATTATTCTCTCTTGACATCACACATTTTAACGCTTCTCTTGCCTTTGAACGAAAACTCATTTTGTCTAAAAACACTTTCTAAAAGTACAAAAAATATCAATTTTTTAATTTAAGACCTAGTGATTTTTTATACAGAAATGAATAAGCAGGAACTTCTTGACAAATTTGTAATCTATTTAAGAGAAAACTATACCTTGATTTTTCAATATAGAAGCCTTCGTGAAATGATTCTTGAAAAAGATTTAAGCGATATTGAGATTGAGTTTTTTAATTTTATAAGGATAGAAAAGCCTTCTCTTGAAGTTTATGAAACCATAAATAAAAACAAATTCATTGAACTTGCTTTATGTTTTATAATTGAACATAATTAAAAAAAAATAAAATAATTCTTATAATAAATTTAAAATGGTTAAAAGTAGTTTTAAATGGCAATGGCCATCAAAGTCAACAATGTTTATTTTATTTATTATAATCTTGTTCGTTGGGTTCTTAATATGGTATCAATTTGAGGAATTTCAACTCCAAAATGACCCTAAACTAAAAGAACTAAAACAAATCATTGAACCCTTATTTATTGATAAAAAGAAATACGAAGGGTACCTTAGTAATCTGAATAACGAAAATATAATGGAGAAGGTAAGCCTTTACAAGGGTAATAAATCGTATACTATTAATAAAGAAAAGATCTTCTTGTGTTTGAAGGATGAGAACGATGAGTACTATGATACAAATTTCCTAGTTTATGTACTTTTGCACGAGCTATCACATGTTATTTGTGATGAGATAGGTCATACTCAAAAATTCGAGGATACTTTCAAAGAATTATTAGATGAAGCTGTTAAAAAAGGAGTATATGACCAATCCAAACCAATCATATCAAACTATTGTGAATATTAAATTTTTAAACTTTTTTAAAGTTTGAAAATTATAATTTATATTTATTTAATAAGTTTTAATCTCTACATTTCTTTTTCCGTTCTTAAGTAGAATCTCCATTATCTCGAGTGCCATATGCGTAGGAACGATCAATGTTATCTTGTCATTGACGACTACCTCTTCTGCGACTACCTCTTCTACGACGACCTCTTCTGAGACGACCTCATTGACTTTGTCAACGACTACCTCTTCTGCGACGACTGTCTCCTTACTCTTCTTGTATTTCTCAAAATTAGGCTTCAACACTCTCTCTTCGTAGTGGTCGATGCTCTCGCCTGCATCAGCGTGTATGTACTGGCATATTTTGTTTTCATTGGTATTTATAAAATTTCCATCTTGAAGAGATACCAAAAAACATTTTTTCCCGAAATTGCAAGCCAATGGCTTAAGCTGTTCCTTGCCATGTGCGAAAGTACATTCTTTGCCTGCCTCGCATGCAATGTTCTCGTACACAGAATTACACATTTTGGTGTATTTAGGTTTTGTTTTAGAAGGTCTTAGAAGCTCAGCCTCCTTCAAACCTAAACGAACCAAGAATTTTGTTCTGTTTTCACCGGGGTGGTAGAATAAACAAGGATTGTGCTTGCCTTTCCCAAACCTAACACATTTGCTACCGTAACCACAATCGCCAATATTCTCAAGCTCGTCGGTATAGTGAATGTACGAACACTTATTTTTAAAGGGACACTCGATACCGGTAATCAGACTCTTGCATATCTGTGTTTTTAGCTTAACCTCATTCTCTATATCCGAGTCGGCAAGCTCGACTTTAATCAATTGACTGGATGAGGTGAGGGGTTCCAATAACGGAGGTTCCATAGTAACGAGCGGGCCAAATAAAGGCGTTGATGGCGCGGATTTTCTTGCGATAGATTCGGATAATTCAGGGAAATGTTCAATACTGTTAAACAAAGACATTGTTAGTTTCTTATAAGGGTTCTGAATTTTTATTGGTTTTAAAAATAAAAATTCAATTTTTTTTGACCTTATGACATATTTATGATTTCTCCAAAAATCCCTTCCACTATTTGATGCGCGATAATTATAACTGTCTTAGTACTAAAACTTTCTTTTATAGTATCAAAAACTAAAGTTGTTAACTCCTGATTAAGATTAGAAGTACATTCATCAAGTAACAGAATTGGATTATTAAATATTTCAGACAGCGCCAGTGTAAAAGCAAGATTTATTCTTGATAATTCACCTCCACTCAGCATATTTATATCACAATCCATTCCCTTATAATCAATTTCTATATTGATACATGGCTTATTATTTTTTGTTTTGTTGTTTTCCTTGAAGGATAGTAACTTTACCAAAATAGGATTGTCCGGAAAAAATTGTTCTAAATAGTATTGAGCATGGTGATTGATGGAATTAATTATATTTATAATTGCTATACTCTCTGCTTCCAATATCTTTTCTTTTAATAAAAGAGAAGCGTTGTAAATCTTTTTGTCTTTGTTCTCCTTCACCCCCAACTCTTCGATCTTCGTTTTATAAGAATTATACTTATCAAGATCTTCCACATACTTATTGTATTTTTCGATTTGTTCAAGTATACCCCCTACCTCTTTTTTTGTATTTTCGTATTCAATTATATTTGACTCTTCTCCTTTTATTTCATCCACGATATCATGTTCCTTTTTTATATTTTTGTATAACTCAATATGCCCCGCCTTCAAACTATCAATCTTTCTCGTATTTTTAGTAATATCATTTTGAATAACTCGTCTATCCCTATCCGATTTTTCAAACATCATTTTATTTTTTTCCTCCTCACTAATTATCTTTCTTAATTCTTCTTCACCCATATCTTCTTCAATATCCGCAAAATCTGTCGACAATTCTTTTAATTTTATCTTTTGAAATGCAATGCTGCTTCGAAGTAATTTATAAGATGTTGAAAAATGAGAATGTGCAATAGATTCCTCAATCGGAATCTTCTGTTGTTCTAATGTATTTTGAGAATTCAAATAATTTTCTAAATCTTTTAAATCACCCTTCAAACTCTTTTCGGCACTGTAATCAAACTCTTCATCATATTCGCTTACTATCTGATTTATCTGTTCTTCAACACTTTCTTTCTTTTGTACATTGTTTTCATCCTGATTTATAGATGTTTCTAATTTCTTAATCTGTGTCTTAATACGGTTTATATCAGCTTGTAAATCATCTACATTTTCTATATCTATATTATCAAATTGTTCATCGACTAAAAAAAGATTATTATCTTTGAATTTTATATTTGATTCACAAGAAGGACACCTGAAAATTTCTTTTTGAAGTTTTACCTTCTCCAGCATTTTTTGTTTAGTTTCTAATGATACCCTAAGTTCTTCCAATTTATTTTTATCAATATCAAGTTGCTCTATGTCAACTTCAAAAGATATTTGTTTTTTTAAAAGATTTACTCTCTGAATATCTTCAATATAAGTTTTTATAGTACTAATATTATCTTCAACTTCTTCTCTTGTATACTCTTTCCATAGCTTGCTTTCTATATCAGCGAGTTCTCTGTGATATTCTTCTATCTCACTTTTTTTCATTTCTTCAAGTTTTTCTGTATCTTCTTTAATTTTCCCATCCAATTCGGTATATTTTCGTCTTGAAATAAGACTACCCAATCTATTTTTATAATCATCAAGTGTATCATCTCCGATATATTGGACATCTTCAAGTTTCAAATTACTTAATTTTTCAGACAAAGACTCAATATTATCGTTATTTGATTCAATAAAGCTATTAAGAACCCGCAAATCACTCAACTCTTTCTGCATCTTACCTATGCTATTTCGAGCTTTTTTTATTAATACATCGCAATTTTTGTACTTGATTTGCTGGTTCTTTATGCTTTTTTCTTTGTCTTTTGTCTTAATTGGGAATTTAATTTCTTTAGGCTCGTTCATTTCTTCAAACATATTTCTTAACATCTCCAGTTCATTTGTTGTTTTGTTTAAAGTATTATAATGAGTTTGAATAACACTTTTGCATCTTGACTTTATCAGTTCTATATCAACATTCTTAAAAGCAAAATTCTCTAAAAATAATAATTTATCGGTTGGACTCATTAATATAAAAGAGTTAATCGCGTTTTGCGCCATATAACTGGTTATATCAAAGTTCTTTCCAAATATAGTATTGATTATTTCTTGTCCAGAATCATCCTCATATTCAGTCTCATTGTATATAACAAGTAACCTATTTGGTTTTTTTGTTCTTGTTATAATGGTAGAATCATTATAAACAAATTCGACCAAACATGAATTTTTACCATTCATGACAGGCTTCTTTTCATTATCATATAAAACAAAATTGAAAGCTTTTAATATTGAAGTTTTCCCTGCACCGCTCGGTCCAGATATCAGACTGAAATTGTCTTTGAAATCTATAGTCTTATCTTCAAAACATCTGAAATTTTTAAGCACGAGTTTCATTTTAAATTATTATTTAATTAATAAATAATAATTCAATTTTAAATTTACATATGAGAATTTACAAACTGTTCTAAACTCTCAACATCACGCCCTCCATTATGTGTAAATCTTTTTCTGCTTTTATCATAAAGCATATAATGCGGAAATCCCTGGAAACTGCTATCTATTTTTTCAATTCTTTTACCAAGCTCTTTTTCTCCTTTTTGATCACCATCTCCTTGAATAGTTGCGACGAATACTTTACCACTATTTTTGTTAGCGAACTCCTGATATGCAGGTTTTGCTTTTGTGCAGTGACCACAGAAATCGGCCTGGATCATAAGTAGAACAGGTTTATCTTTTGGGATTTGGGGATTGCATAGATCCCCGTTAGCGTCGATATCGCTATCAACTAGATATGCAATAGGTTTATTTAGATAACTCATTTATTATATAAAAATTTTTTTTTATTTTTTTTTTGAGGTGCTGTAAAAACAAAAATTGATTTTTTAAATTTTCTTTTAAATAAAAATAAAAAATGAGAATGCGATGCGATAAGTGTAATAAGAAGAATTTATGCATTACTGAATGCAAATGTACTAAGTCATTTTGTTTGGCATGTCTTCCGTTTTTTAATCATAACTGCGCCTTTAACTGGCAACACGAAAAAAAAGAAGACCTTGCAAAAGCAAATCCAAAAATTCTGGCTCTCAAAGTACAAAATATTTAAATCATTTTATTAAATTATTATTTAAAATAATAACTTAATAATAAAAAATGAATAACGAACTAATTCCTTTTAAAGCTATTTCCTCTTTTATCGCTGCATTGAATGAAGCATTCGGAGCTCAACATCACCCTGTAAAACTATATGATCGTTTACTAAGCAAGACAACACTTTCAAATGATAGAATCATTAAAAAGCACATTGAGATCTTTAGACTTTTTTGCGTATCTAATAGAGATTGTATTATCGCAAAGAACAAAAAGCTTGTTGAACCTGTTGTCACTTATTCCGAACGAGTTTTTGTTGACATGAGTATTATTTTTGAGAAAGCTGATGCTGAGACTTCGGAAATTATTTGGAAACATCTTCTAACTATCTCCGCTCTTCTTGACCCCGCTGGTAAGGCAAAGGATATCCTTAAGAGTAGTAATACTAAGGAGGCTGATTTCTTGAGTGATATCATTAATAAGGTTGAGAGTAATATTAAGCCGAATGCTAATCCTTTGGAAGCTGTTAGTAGCATCATGCAATCTGGAGTTTTCAATGACTTGTTGTCTAGTATGAACAATGGAATGCAAGATGGTTCCTTGGATTTGGGGAAATTGATGGGTACTGTTCAAACAATGTGCTCTTCTCTTGGAAATATGAATCCTGGAGGCGCTCCTAACGGACAAGGAGGCGCTCCTCCGGACATGATGAATATGATTAATAGTATGGTTTCCAATTTGAATGTTGGTAGTGCTGATGGTGTTCCAGGAGGAGTACCAGGCGGAGCTCCAGCTGGAATGCCTGATATGTCTGCGTTACTTCCAATGTTATCAGGTTTGACAGGTGTTAACACGCAACAGGTTGTACCCGAAGATACTGAAAAAGAAACAATTGTTGAAGAAGTTGATTAAATTTTTTTTTTTATTATTTATAATAAATGAAAAGACTTGATAATGGACATTCTGCAAGTAAGGATAGTTCTCCAGAAGACGAAATATCTTTAGCCGAATTATCTGTAGACGAAATATCTGATAAATATCCTGGCAATAGTAAAATAAATAAAATACTTAATGAATTTGTAATACTTAAAGCTTCTAATGATAAGGTATCAGTTATTGATATAATTATAAAAAATTTGGGAGAATTAGAGTCTTTAGAAGAAAAAGATAAAAAAAATATACAACAAATAATAAAAAAGTTAGAAACAAAAAGATCAAAATTAGAAAAAAAAGAATCAGATCTTGAAAAAGAATTGAAAGTTTTGAAAGAATTGAAAACATTTACATTTAAAACTAAAACAAAAGACCCCGACTTAAAATTGTATAATACGGCTATTAGAGAAGCTCAATATATAAAAAATGCGGCAGAAAAAAAAAGATTAATAAAAGTAGCACGTCAATTTTATAAAGAATACATTGATCCTGAATTTTATAGGTTTAAGAGCAGAGTTCACGAGAGTAGTGTTCGCAAGAGTCGGGTTCGCAATAGTGTTATTAAAAAAAGATATTAATTATATTCTTATAAGCAGTCCCATCTCCAAACGGACAACGTTTATCAACAATATAATTCGTATTAACATGATTAAATATTTTATTTAAATCGCAAGGATAACTGCATAACACACCATGGGTCTCTAACACTTCCGGTCTCTCAGTATATTTCCTACATATGATGATTCTTTTATTCAAAAAACTCGCCTCTTCTTGTATCCCCCCGCTATCTGAAATAATAAATTTACACTCTTTAATAAGTTTAATAATTTCAGAATGAGATATGGGTTCTATTACCTTGACTTTATTCAGTAAATGCCGATATTTTTGAACATTTGGATTCGGATGTATAGGTAATATAAACTCTAATTCAGGATGAGAAACCGACAATTTTTCAATTTCAATGAACCATTCATTTATATTGTGATGATTGTCTCTTCTATGCAAGGTGACTAAAATCTTATTTCCATACACAACATTAGATTTATCAATATTATCCAAGCCTGTATTACCGGTCACATAAATATTTTTAGTTATACCTTCTGCAATTAAATTTTGTTTATTCAATTCTGTCGGACATAAATGTATAGTCGCTATTCTACTTATTAATTGTCTATTCATCTCTTCTGGAAACGGATCTGATGTATCATGAGTTCGCAAGCCTCCTTCCAAATGTATTACTTTTATTTGATTATTAAAAGCTGACAAAGCCATCGACAACGCACTTGTTGTATCTCCTTGGACAATAACATACTCAATACCTTCAAAAATCGTTGATTCAAAAAGTGTATTTATAATAATATTATTTAACCTATTCGTATCCATATCTATAATATTCAGTTTAATATCAACCTCAATATTTTCTAAAAGATCTGGATGCTGCCCTGTAAAACATGTTTTTACATTTTTTAAATTATCGATAAGTGATTTTACTTTTATATATTCAGGACGAGTACCAAAACATATTAGAAACATTTTATTATTGTAATAAAATGTTTTAAATAATATTTAAATATATATCATCTGAATTAAAATGATAATTATTTCATATGATAAAATTTCTCTAGGCGGACTAGGAGATAGAATAATAGGTTTAATATCCTGTAAGCTAATTGCGAAACTATTAAATAAAAAATTTTATATAAACTGGGTAAAAGAGAATATAAAAGAGTATATTGACTACTCAAAATATGATTATGAATTACAAAAAATAAATTTAGACTCTAATCTAAGTATAAAACATTATAATTATATTGATAATCAACAAGGATTAAAATCTTATCTTACAAACGAGACCAATTTATTTCCTGATGATATAAATATTTTCAATTTAAACCAGGAGATATCACAGTATCTATATAAAAATAAAATATTTGAAGGACAAGACTACTTTAATGATATTATTTATGAATATAAAAATCTTTATATCGATATTTTAAGACCTTCTGAGACTTTAATGAAAAAAATAAATAATTTTACAGATAATAAACCAAACATTATTGGGATACAGATAAGAACAGGTGATTTTTATATGATAACAAATATTGGAGAATCGTATCGCGTTTTTGGAAATTTAGTACCTGAATTGACTCAGATTCTTAAAAATATAAAATTAAATTGCGATCGAACTTTTACAAATTATAATATATTCTTAACTAGCGATTACTCTGATATATATAACATTGCATCTATGATATGGAATGATCACGTTCTTATATATAATAATGATATAGTACAGCATATAGACAGAGAACAAGTCCAAAATGATATTTCTAAAATTTTTGTTGATAGTTATATTCTATCGCAATGTACGCATTCTTTGTATATATCGAATTGTTCTAATTTTGGAAGAATAGCTGCTTTATCCTGTAACCACGATAATATTTACGATTTATACTGCTCCAAGCTTGATAAAAAGACATTATTAAGTAAGCATGAGACATATCATAATTTCTGAATTACTAAACAACCACAGTTTAAATTATAAAATCTACTCATTTGACAAATAGTATTGATTCCACTTATAGCAAATTCAGGTTTCGTCTCGATGCGTTTATTCAAATAATTTTCCACCACTCCCAAATTCATTGAACCGTTTCCAAATGAGTTACAGTTATTTGAATCATAATCGAAGGTTATAATTAAATAACCATTCTTTTTTACTTGATATAATAAGTTTTTAATAATTTCAACAGTATCATAATTTATTTCCTCAACAGTTGAAACATTTAAAACAAAATCAAAATAATTTTTGAATTTTTCATCAATCGGTTTTGTAATATCGTATACCATAGTGTTTCTCAGTTCTGATTCTTTTATGTCGCTATGTAGTGCATTATCGTATATAGCATCAATATCATCTTTAAAAAATACATGTACACCCTCAAATCCCCAGGATGTATTATGAATAGTTGAACTCTTGGTAGCGCCTAATTTATTTAACATATTCAAAACATATGGATATTCATAAATTCTTGACCACCATAAATATTTTGTATTATACTCGTCTTCCATAGTTAAAAATCTAAAATCGATGACGTTTTTAAATTTTTGTATACCACCAGAATATACAATAGGCAAATTCTCTTTATCAGTATATGCATTACTATTATACTGATAAGACCTTGTGTAAACTCCTTTTGTGATTACATCAATAGACGACCCACAATCTATATATGTATTATTTGGATTTTCTAAATACATATGATGTATAAAAATATTTGCGATGGGACCAGCAGATACAAAAAATAACATATTTGTATATGATTTTGCCAATGTAGTAACCAAATCAAAATATGTTTTATATTCTATTTCCCAATTATTCACAAGATACTTATCAATTGAAAGATGTTCTATAATTTTCATCCCCCCTAATTTTCCGGATGGTGGACAAAGGTGAGAAATCAATACGCAATTATAGTAGGAGTTTGTAAGAAAATTTTCCCATTTACTATAATTTGTATTTACAAAAATATTTGCATATGTTATATTATGAGCATTAATTATATTGTTCATCCAATAATTACATATTTCTACTGAATCTGAAGGTCCACTTATACCATAAAAAACATTAGAATTGATCAAATTAAGAGTATTATTAAAATGTTTACTTATTATTGAATCTGATTTAAATTCCCAATCATCAGCTCTTACTCCTTTATTATTTGATACAGCATATTCACCATCTGCACACCTCATTATCGCAAAATGTTTCTTATTCTTAATACGACTAATAAAATAATCTAAACAGTTTGAGTAGACCTTAATAGCAGCTGCCTTATTATTTATTGTTTCGAACCCCTTGTTTACATATTGCTTAAACGCGGTATCGAATTTGGAATAAAAATCTGGCTGCATCGATATAGCTTGTGCATGTGTTCCGTATTCCTTGGATTTTTCACGATCGAATGCACCCCATAAACTTGTATCTGACTCCGGATGCGGAGGAACTATAGTGGGTATATTTAAATATTTTTGTAGAACATAACTTAAATGAATATCTTCGCCACAAGTTAAGTGTTCAATATCAATATTTGGAAGCTCTTTGATCAAAGTACTTATCCATTCTTTTCTAAAAAACCAAGAATGACCTACTATATCTACCATCGTCGGTCTTTCACATGGACCATCCCAACCAAATCGCGTCAAGACATTATAATTATTACCCTCATTATAAATAACTCCTATGGTACCTAAAAGCGCATTATGAGTTTTGATAGTACCTAAACAATTTTTAAACCAATTACATCCTGGTATAGTATCATCATCGAAGACGCATACAAACTCCCCACTTAACAAATAATATAAAGAGAAAAAACGCGCCCATACACCAAGGTTACGAGATGAACTTATTACAATAATATTTTCACATGCATAACTACTTAAATTAATATTAGGATTATTATTCCATACTATAATTCTTGTTGGAGGAATTGTTTGATTTAAAATAGATTGTAGTTGTTCTTCAAAGTACTGAGGTCTTTTAAAAACATTTAGTACACATGTTATTTGTAAAGTCATTTCTTGTCTTCGTTTACTCTTTAAACTAATTTAAAAAACTAATAATAATTATAAATGAATGTACCAGTATATATTATATGCTATAATAATGGATTTTATGTTGAAAATACAATTAATCAACTGAAGTTAAAGAATATCCCTAACGAACTAATCATTATAATTAATAATAACAGTAATGACCAGACGACTATAGATGTTTTAAACAAATTATCATCTTTACATAAAGTTATTAATTTAGAAAAAAATTATGGACACAGAGTATGGGCTGAATCTATTATATTTGATAATCTCCCAGAATATTTTATCGTTACAGATCCGGACTTGGAGTATAATAAAGAACTACCTGATGATTTTATAAATACACTTTACGAAATTTCAGTATTGTATAGTGCTTCAAAGGTTGGATTTGCATTAAATATCGACGCACCAGATCTTTTTAATGATCCATATATAGAAGGAATGACAATTAAAGAATGGGAGTCGCAATTTTGGAAAGACCCTTTGCCTAAATATAAAAATTTAGACATATACGCGGCCGACATAGATACTACATTTTTTTTAGGTTGTAAAAGCAGATTGCCATACGGTTTTAGTTCTAGTGTCAATATCAGAGTTGGATCATGCTTTACAAGTAAACATTTACCCTGGTATAAAACTCATATTTCAACATTATCTTCTAAAATCTTATTAGAAATGTATGGTAACAACAAGATCAGTACAATCGCAAAAATAATAAAAAAACATTTTTTATCCTGATTTAAAAATATATTTTATTATTAAAAATGAAGATAAAAATAGTTTATTTCTGTTATTTACTTAAAGATAAGTGGGAATCAATTATTATCGAGCAATTAAACAGTTTAATTGAAACAACATTATATAATTTTGCGGATAATATATATATGAGCGTGTGTTACGATTGCACTCAAGAATTTAATTCGTTAAAAACTATTTTAAATAATAGTTATACTAAAATACAGCTTATAAATTGTTATAACCAAAACCTATACGAGTATCCAGGAATAAAAACTTTATATGACATATCAGACTATGATGATGATACATATTTACTTTATTTTCACTCAAAAGGTATGACTTCAAACTCACATACAGCCAGAAAAAAATTATTTAAATACACAGTTGCTAACTACAAAAATTTTATTTATACATTTGATAAAAATAAAAATATAGATGTAGGTGGTATAATTCCTCATTTACATGGATTTGTATATTATAATTATTTTTGGTGCAGATCTAGTTATGTAAAAAAATTTGTAATAGAACCTATCCCAAGTGAAAATAGATATATATGGGAATGTTGGATTGGGAGTGAATTTAGTAATAAAAAAAATGTTACAACCTATAGTCCTTTTTTAAAGTACGATACAACAATAGATCAAAACTTTGCAACCAATTTTTTAAATAATTTACCCGATATCGAATTGTATAATATTTGGAAAAAATACCCGAGTGATAAATGCAAAGATATTGGACACGACTATATAGAATCATATGAAAAATTATTTTTTTCAAATAAAGATGTAATTAAAAATGTTTTAGAAATAGGAACTGGTTGTTTAGAACATGAAAATGCTATGATAAGAGGATGTAGTAATTATAAAAATGGTAATAGTATTAGGATGTGGAGAGATTATTTTCCAAAAGCAAATGTTTACTCAATAGATATATACGAAGAAGGCATGATCCATAACGAAGAAAGAATTAAAACATTTGTTGCAGATCAATCATCTAAAGAAAACCTTGAATATGTAAAAAATCAAATTGGAGATGAGATTGATATTATTATCGATGATGGAAGTAATATAGCAGCACATCAAGTATTTTCATTTATACATCTAGAAATGAGTCTTTCAGATAAAGGTATTTATGTTATTGAAGATGTACAACCTGAATTTATAGAACAATTTAAAAATTTAACAATATTTCTTAATAATAAAAAATATATTGAAGATAAATACAATATTAGTTATTTCGATACTCGTGTATCAAACAAATGCCATGACGATTTTTTAATGGTTTTTACAAGAAAATAATATTTTTAAACTTATAAATAGTTTAAAAATTAATTAATAAGCGTAAATACTATTAAGTACCCATGTTAACGTAAATCTTTTTTTTTTAAGTAATAACTAGGACTGTAGCTAGATATTTAATTTGTAATTTTCCGAAAAATTGAAAAATATATAAACTCTGTTGTTATCTCATATACCAATGATATGAAACATAATCATAAGTCGAGTTTATATACTCATCTAAAGTAGAAACATTATCCCATTTCAATTGTCTTAATTCAATCTTATTACTATAATTTTTTAACATGTAATTAAAATACATTTCGTATTCTGACGCACCCGAACCTGTAAAGTCTGTAACCATTTTTAAAAATACATTATAAAATTTATCATTATGTTTTTTTTCTATTTTGTTTATTAATTCATTAACATATATTTTTTCAAACATCATGTGATGCGATATTCCAGATTTATCAGCATCTATTTTAACTAGATCTTCGTCCACCCTTAACATGTGTTTAAAATATTCGATATTATATTCGGTTCCATAATTGTGTAAACACTTGTTATTATTAATGAATGTAGTTGGGTTCAAAAAAAAGGTATCGCTGTCTATTGCCAAGCATCTTTCTAAAATACCTGGTATTACTATCGGTGCATATAATTTTAATAATTGTTGTAAATACCAACCATTCCTACTCAATTTTCCGTGGAAATTACTCACTGTCTCAATCGAGAATGGAAATATATTTTCATTTATTGTTATGCAGCCATCAATTATTATACTTGGATCATAACAAATTAAGTAAATGTTTCTATACCCTATTACATTTTTTTTTGTGTATTCTATTTGTTTAATTATTATATCTTTATCATTGGGGCCAACAGGTATTACAATGTCAAATAGAGAATTATTAACTACGATATCGGTTTCTATAAGGTTTTTTTTGCCATCTGATGATATATTATTTTTTATGAATATCGCTTGTCTTTTATTTGCAATCATCAAAAATCCATCTTTTACAAGCCGTGGAATAAGTAATTTACCCTTCCCCCCATAGCAGATATCTGTATCATCTATTAATATTATACAATTATGGGACAATTTATCTTTTATTTGAATATAGATATTGAGATGTGCTACATCGTAAGGGCTATTAGGAACTACATCCCACGCATCTAAAAAGAGAAGATCTATTGGTTTATTAAAAGTTTTTACAAATTCAAACGCATCCATAGTATACGAATTAACTCCTCTTAATCTTATATCACTATCAATAATATATTTACAACCAGGATCAATATCTACTGTATATATATCGGAATTTGTGTAGTATTTCCAAAAATACGTAGAATGACCATCATTACAACATGTTGGAATAAAATCTTTTATATCATGATTCATTTTAAATCTGGAACTTCCTATTTCCAAGATTGTTTTTCCATTTGTAAAATTTTTAAATAATTCAATTGCGTGTAATAAATATTTTTTAGGCTTTCCTCTTATGTGTGCCTGTTCATCTGCTGTTAAATTTATTTCGGGAAATATAGGATCGTCTAAGAACCTATTTTTATATATAGCATCTCCAAAAAAATTATTTGTATCGACATTGTTTAATAAATCAAAACAGAAAAAATTAGATAGATAACTATGTATTTCGGGGAAAAGTGATTGATTCGTATATATTTCTATATTACAAGCTTCCGTATGTATATATTTAACGTTTTGTAAATAATTTCCTAAACCCTTTAATGCTAAAAGTTCCGCTCCTTGTAAATCCATCCATAATATATCAACATTTGAAATACCATATTTATCCATAATGCTGTCCAATCGATGACATGGTGTTGCAATTTCATCTTGAACATATGTTTCAATTTCATACTTACCACTGCTTTTAAATAGAGATGAAGCTCCCGGATTACCATCAGTCCAAGATGTTATAGTTTTTTCTTGATTTATAGGGAAAAATTTTATATTACCATCGTAATCACAAACAGCACCTTCTATTAATGTAATTCTATTACCGTATGGTTCAATATTTTTTTTACATATACCTAAAGTATTTGGATTGCACTCAAAAGCATAAATTTTTGAATTAGGGAACTGTTTATAAAATTCAATACTCTGTGCGCAATCACGAGAACCAATATCAAATATTATTAAGGCTTCGTTTTTATTTTCTATATATTTTGCGAATTCTTCAATCATTTTATTTATATATAAACTTTTTAAATTATTATAACTACAAACCTTAATTGAAATTTTATCCCTACTTATAATTTCGAGTTTGTATTTAAAGAAGAAGATGAATATCCACTTAAGTATATATATTTTTAAACTTATAAATAGTTTAAAAATTAATTAATAAGCATAAGTACTATTAGTATCCCAGCGATTACATAATATAAATAAATCTCATTCGTACTTGCAGATGATGCAAGTGCTTGAGTCGATGATTTTTTTGGTGTAGTGCATTTAGCCGTGGTAACAACTGGTACTACCGTTGGAGCTACTGTGGTAACAACCGGGACTACCGTTGGGGCTACTGTTGGGGCTACCGTAGTAACAACTGGAACTACCGTTGGGGCTACTGTTGGAGCTACTGGTACAGTACATAATTGGCCAACTAAAAGCTCCGTCAAATCAGTATTAAAATGCGATTTTGTTAAATGAAAACTATATTCTGGTAAATTCACAAAATCTTCTAAATCTTTACCAATCGTTAAACTCAATTTTGCAGCGCCTCCTGGATGATCGTAGTTTGTAATATCATATACATTACCCTTGTATGAAAATAAACTGGTACTTGTCTGAATTTGTTGCTGAGTAAAGCATACTTGAGCAACTACTTGCGAACTAACAATACTTAATACTGTAAATAATCTTCTGAACATTTTTTATTATTATAATTTATTTTTTAAATATATTTCAAAAATTTTCATTATACAAATCAATTTTCAATTTCTTACATATTTCATGTACATCAATTAATAAAGTTCTTGACCCACATGATATAACACATAATTCCTTGTTTGTTATGCCATTCAGTATAATATAATTCGGAATATACTCCTTCACATCAATCTTTTTATTTACTATCGACAAATATTTAGGGTAACCCCCTTCAATAAAATCTGGTCTTGTAATATAAATCTTTATACTTATTAACCCTTGAAAATTTAATAATTCAGAAAAATTCTCGATATAAGATGAATGAGGTATAATCCAGATAAGAACAACTTTCTTTAATTTTGATAATTTTTTATTTTTTATATCTCTAAGAATAGATATGAAAGGTGTTATTCCTATTCCATTTGCTATTAATAGTATATGCTTATATTTATTTTCTCTATAACACAAATCAAGATGCAAATAAGGACCCTGTACATATAGATCAAGCGAGTTATCAACCGAATCTGTTATTTTAGTACTCCAGCTTTTGTTACCCATATCCTTAATACAAAAAAGTAGTTTATCATCATCATATGTCAATACACTTATTGGATGCCATTCGTACTGTGATATATTCTTGCAACATATAAAAAAAAAAGATCCAGGTTCGATTTTATCTATCTTCTTTAGAAGTGTAATAGTTATAAAAGAACAATATGACTTATATTCCCTACTACCAATATTAGTTTTTGAAATAAAAACCGATTTCTGGCTATAGAAATGTCTTAAAAATATATCGATTAAATATAAACTTATCGATGGTATAACATAATAAAGCGCAGAAATAAAATGCAACGCCATCGTAACAATAGTAAGAACAAATAAAATTTTATGAGAATAAAAGAAAAGTTCAAATAAATTATGCCTTATATAACCTGTTGATAGTATAAAAGTAAGTATTATCGATGCAGAAGATATTGTGGCAGAAATTGCCCTTTGATTATGTACAAGGAAATTAAGATCATAATAAACTACCGGTAATATCATTTTTATAATTACAGAAATTAAACAAAGCACTGCCACGAATTTATGTATTTGAATTAATTTGTTATATGAAAGTTTTAAAAAGATTACCCAAATACTATTTCTTGTTATTGGTAATAGGGTAAACGCGATGTTTAGAGAAATCCAAACTCCTAATCGATTCAAAATTATACTATTACTATCCGAATACAATGATAAAAAAAGGAGCACACCCCACCATAAAGTATAAAACGCCATAAAAAGCAATGTACCCCTTGACACATACTCACAAAAATAAAAATTTTCATTTAGAAATGATATATGCTTATTTCGAGTTAATAGCGCAAAAAACACATTGACAAATACATAAGCAGTCGAAATTATAATGAATAATTGCGTAAGGTTATGATAGTATAAAAAAATCTGATCCGGATTCGAGACAGTATTTGGATACGGGTCCGTAACGCAACCGCAATTGCAACAGTAATAAAGATCGCCTACATATAAATTTTGGAGATCTCTATTTACCAACTGATTATTAGTATGAAATTTATATTTATTAAAAAAATCTTCAAGTGGTTGTCCTTTCGATAGTAGTAAAGTTACTTGACCACCCGGATGCACATAATTATCTATATTGTAAACTTTATTTTGATATGATACAAGTCCGAGTTGAGTTACATTTGCGGGTGTGTAACAAGTAATGCCTGAACAATATTTCAGGATACTTAATGATAGGACGCACAACAACTTATACATTTTTATTTAAAATAAAATTATTAATAAATTTTATTTTATCTTCATAAATAAAAAATGGATCCAATAAATAAATGGTATGTTATCGCTTTTTATATTTTATTAACTTTAGCCCTTGGAGCTGGTGGATATTTTGCTTTTAGCAATAACAAAGAACTTTATGCTGCAGGTGGAATAACTTTAGGTACCTTGATTTCTATTATTCTATGGTTCACGTGGGCTCAATACAATACTTATTAAAGGTGTAATATAGAATACATTATCACTATTACAAAAATATAAGATGAAAACATTTGTACTGATGATATGGCTTTTACAGTATCATTCTCTATATTGCATCCTGTAAAAGTTTGGAAACTTAACGATGTATAAATGGATTCTGACAATGAAAATTCTGCAACGTATCTATAGAGAAGTGTAAATACAATTACAAAAAAAATAAAGATTGATGCGTGTATTTTTATTTTTGTGATTGTGTGCATTTATTATTATTAATTTTTTTTATTATTATAATAAAATGAGTTTTTCAGTAAGCAATACAACTAAAGATTTGGCAGTAGAGGAAATCACATATGATATAGTAACTTGTAAAATACAATGTTGTTGCACGGGTGGCAACGAAGGAAGCGGACCTACTGGTCCTACTGGAGCGCAAGGGACGGCTTCAAATACTGGCGCGACAGGACCTACAGGCTCTTTAGGAATAACCGGTCCAACCTGACCCATCGGAAACGTTGGAATACTCGGTCGAAAGAAATTTGGTGGACAAATTGCAACAGGTGCATTAGATAATGTTGTAATCTGGAATGAGGTTGATACCGTTACAACACAAGGAGATACAGGATTAACTTATAGTGATGATGGGTATTTTACAAATTCAACAAATACAGCATTACCAATACTTATCGAATACACTCTTAACTGGGGGAATTATACTGGATCAACGGGAATAGATCAAGCTTATACATATGTTGAAATTGATCCAGGCAACACTAGATACGGAGAGACAAATTATAATATGATATATAATGGAAATGATTGTTTTTTTTCTAATTCTTGTTGTATATTATTACAGCCTGGTAAATATTATGCTGTATATTCATATAATCCAAGAACATCATATCAGTTATACACTTACTCAAAAATTACAAATACAATTCTAACAGCTGGTCCTAAAGGAGAAACAGGTGCGATTGGATACACGGGTCCTATGGGACCAACTGGTCCAACATCTGTAAACGCATTACCAAAATTTGGCAACGTACTTGTTGTTGATTCAGTTAATGGTAATAATAGCACTGCATCAATAAATGGACTACCTTATTTAACTGTAAATGCGGCAATTAGCGCCGCTGTATCTGGATCAACTGTTTGGGTTATGCCCGGAACTTATAACTTAACAAATGGAATTACAATTCCAACAGGATCTTGCTTAAGAGGACTAAATACACAAACAACTATAATACAAATGGCAAATGTTACAGCAGATACAACTTTAATAACAATGGGAGAAAATACTCGAGTTGAAGATTTAACATTAAATCTTACTTCTGCAGAACATCACACATTAAAAGGTATCGTTTTTCCCGGAAATTCAAACGTAACTGCAAAACTTCGAACATCTGTTTTAACAGTTGACAATCATACAGCGCCAAATTTCGGAAATAGCACAGTAATAGGTGTAGAAGGAAGCGGTACCGGTACCCTAGGAAACTCTTCTTTTTCTTTTAATTCTTTAAAAGGTTCTACTATAAATGTTAAATCCAATGGAGGTGGAATAAAAAGAGGTGTATATATAAGTAATGCTTGCGTCGTAACAACAAGAGATTTAAATGTGTATGTTGCCGATCCTCCATTTACTGGTGCCACGGGTCCTACAGGTGCAGGCGGCTCGTATTATGGAGTTGAAACTGCATATACAGGTGCACAGATCCAATGTCGCTCGACTACAATCTATGGCCCACTATCTCAAAATTATTATAAAGGCGCGGATGTTTCACAAACTGCTACAGGGAGTAGCGTCCAAATCGGTCCGGGTACAGATCTAATTAATAAAACTGCAAATAATTTATCTTTAACTGTATATGTGTATCCAACAACTATATTCTACGGGGTAGTAGGAAAATTTTCTACATCCGGACAAACACCAGGATGGTTATGGCCAGGCTCTTTAATATCTAGTAATGCAAATCCAAAATATCCAGATACTGCAATTGCGTATTATCGAGTACAACAAAAAGCATTGATATGGGGTATATCTGGGTATTTAACGCTTGCACCTGGCGGTAGTAATAATTTAACAGTAACTGTATATTTAAATGGCTCACCAACATTTTTTACAATGTCTTGGACAGGTACAGAAAATGGTGTAAAAACTAATATAGCGCAATCAATAACTGCAAATATCGGCGATTTAATATCTTTGGAATACTCTTATACAGGTGGTAACGCAAACAACGCACATGACCTAACTGTTCAGATAGATTTGTTTTAGATTTATAAATCAACTTCAAGATCCGCATCCGACTCCTCCTCCTCATTTTGTGTCGGTATATAAAACAAATTCCTATCAATATCTTTTAATTCTCTGTTAAAATCTTCAGGTTTTGGAAGCTCTATCACCGCATACACATACGGGTAATAAGAAATAACATCATTGCGTTTATTAACCTTGACAACTGAAAATTCACACAATGTATAATTTGTAGGGCGCAATGTACCATCATCCTTAATGGAAGCTATTCTTTCGTCCTTGGTAAGATTTTTAGAAGCGTGTGCAAATGCCAGTTTCTGGGCGATTTGTAGTTCCGAAGTTATACTCAATACTGTAAAAGTCTCCCTATTCTTATGATAATGAACAATTCCGTAAAGCATTTTTATTATAACTTATTTTAAGTTATAATAAAAATTTCAATTTTTTATTTACAAATATCTTCTATATTAGGCCTTCCATCATTCCAGTGAAGTACATTAGACGCGTAATTATGTCCTTTTGCTTTTCCATCTTGACTCCCGTCTATAAAATATAATAAAGTCTGTTGAATTTTCTTTTCACCCTCTGTATATACTTCACAATCAATTATTTTCAGTATGCCATCATCGCTCACTCTCCAATTTTTACTATGTACATCATCCAAAAATAAATTATTTTTCTTTAAAATATTATTTAAATCTTCGAGCTGTTCCTTAAAATTTTTAGGACAGATATTTTTTTCTAACTCATGAGGGATATATTCTTGTATATAATATCTTTTTTGTTCGTTCATTTCGTAAATTTTTGGAAAATATTTACAATCTTTAAGAGGACCTTCATATATACGTTTTAAACTTTTCCACATCGTATTTGTTACATATTTATGAGCTAACATTACAGGCAAACTACAAGAAAATTTATAACATTTTCGATCTATAGATGGAAGTGCTACATGTGTAAAATTATGATGTGAAACTCCTGGTGCAGATATCTGTTTTAAAACTTTTTTATCATTAATTTTGTAAACATTTGTCCAAGTTCCATCTACCAATTTAGGCAGATGCTCATGCTCAATATTGTAATCTTTAAAGAACCATTCAGTATTCAATTTCAGGTTAAATAATAAAAATAACAATGGTATCATGACGCAAACATAAATAATCCCCGCTTTTTTAGTTTTTCGTTTAGAAAATAATTTTACCCCCACTAAAATAATAATAATTGTCATTATAAAAATTGTCAACACAATAATTATAAATTCTAGTATACTATCCATTTATTAAATAATTTTTTATTTAAAAATAATTTTTAAAACGATAGGTGTTTTTTATAAATTTATTATAACTTATTTGTAGTTATAATAAATAATTTTTTATTTGAAAATCATCTTTGGCATGAACAAATGGCGTATATCTTCAAGTACTTTTCGCCGTATCTTACTTCTAAAATCGTATTGTTGAAGTATAAAATCGCCCTTGAATTTTTTATCTCGATTGAAGTATATATTAAGTACTTGATCTAGCGGATTTACGAGTGCTTTTAAATAATACATATAATCCACTTTCAGCACGTCGCTATGCTCCTTAAAATAATCTATATCTTCTATCTTGTTATATTGCTTATCATTTATAACTCCGTTATCAACCACCAAATACTCCAAACGGGAACCTGCATCTACCCTCTTACCCCTTCTTCTCATTTTCTCCGCTAATTGCACCTGTGCTGGGAGTGATTTTACATAATAATCTTTGGCATCGACCGCTTCCTTTTTCAAAAGTTGTTTCTTTCTCTCTTCCGCATCTGTTGGTAACGCCTTGATTGTGTAATCTCCCAATTTCACCTTCTTTTCGCCTTTTTCACCGACGAATGGTACAATATTTAGTTCATCTACGCTTCCAACTGATTTCGTGACTCTGAAATATTTCACATCGAAGTAGCCTGAACACAATTTATTTATTTCTTCGAGAATAAAATATAATAACTCGTCTCGAGTTACCTTTTCAAATATTTTTTTAATTACAGCTTCATATACGTCTCGAACGAACAAACTGGAATCGCGACGATTTAATAGTACCCCCTTCTTGCCCACTTTGCTTTCTACGTTTCCTTCTTTGTCACAAGCCAGGTACATATACCGTTTCTTAGTTAAAATGAAGAATAAAAAATATATTGTCGATTCAAATTCCAATTCTATCGGACGCGGAAAGAGCTTCGTAATTTCTGAAGCTACATGCTCGGCATAATCCCATGTTTCTGTCGCTCCCTTTAAATGCGGAAAATGAATATAATTAGAATCAGTATTTTTTACAACAAGTTCACCTACACCTGCGTGAAATTTTCCTTCTTCTGTTTCTAAATCATATATAAAAGTATTTTCATCAACTGGCGGAAGTTCAATAATTTCTTTTATTTCATTAAAATTTGTACAATAATCTTTATCAACTATAGTAAGACAATATACATCGTCCTTATTTGTTATTATTATATTTTCGAAACCAAGACATTTAATTATACAGTACATTCTTTGTGCATGTAATTTACCTACACAAGATACTATTTCTAATTTTTTATTTTTGAACTGAATTTCATCTTCGGTTAATTCAAGTTTATTCAAGTCTTCTACATTTGGAAAACTATGCAATAGCTTATAACCAATATCTACTTCTGTTGGTTTAACCTTCTCTGAGTTTTCATTTAGTAAACTATGATCCTCCGATACATCTATAGATCCCTTATGAGTATTAATTCTGAACATTCTCTTGGTCGTCTTATGTCTTATAACTCTTTTGATCTTTGACCATTTGCCATTTGTCCATACTTCTAGATTTACAATAGATTGCTGTTTTTCTTTCCTATTGCTATCTTCACTTTTAAATTCTTCATATGGCATCCACATATTATTCAAAGATTCAATTGTCTTGATATCTATCTTTAAATCTGGATATCTAATAAGTATCGGAGTGTCGCCACTAACACTATCACCATATACTAGATGCCCCTTATGTTTTTCTTGAATTGTCTTCGCAACTATTTCAATATTAGTTCTCCCCATAAAAGTCACGCACATTGCACCGATCATAAAGGGTAAATATCCTTTTCTAACTCCATATGCACCATACATGGAATTACAACTAACTTTATAAGCCAATTGTCTTTTATCTAATACACCATTAAAAGCAATTATATCTTTAATCTGTTTATCAGTTAATATTTTAATTTCTTTTTCTTCTTTATGATTCAAACAATGAGTTTCTTTTTCAATGCCATATTCAGCAATCCTTCCACAATCTGGATATTTACATTTTGTATTTTTAATCTGTTTTCTTGTCTTTTTTCTCATATCTAATAAATTTTGTAAAATAGTTGGAACTACCCCTTTTGGTTCCTTTAAAAATCTAAAATATCTTTGCTCACACATTGGATTCTTTGTAATTGTTTTTGTAATTGTTGATCTTTCATCTCTATAAGGTTTCAATTCCTCCATTCTTTTACTTATCTGTTCAGCTATTTGAACTTTATAAACTTTATTTTTTGTTTCGTCTCTCTGCTTTCTTAATTCTTTAATATATTCCGTTTCTTTATTAATGTATTCTGTAAGTTCATTTTTTCTTATTACTTTTGGATCGTGAATACAGCCTAAATCGTCGCGCCAAGTAAACACATGACACATGCTATCCGGAATACTTTCATCAAATACTATTGTCGAATAATCAATATTATAAGCTATAATCGTAGTGGGATATAAACTAGCAAAATCAAATGGAACTACACGGTCATAAACTCCTGGAACAGGCGGAAATACATGTGCCCCAACATACCTATCATTTTCCTTCGTAATATAACCATCCTTCTCTACTACTATATTATGAAAAGTGCAATACTTATAAACCTGACTATACACCTTAATCTGCTGTCCCTGTGTATACAATGTAAAGATCTGTGTATTAAATGTACATGCCATTTCTGTAAGACCTACCCAAGTTTGCAACTTATCCATAAGTTTTATAACAAGTACTGAATCTTGTACACAGTACGCCCCGCATTTACTCATCGCCTTAATAGCTTTCTCACCAAATGCACCATCAGGCTCTCGCACTGTCCCTTGTCTATAACATTTAAAAATTCCTTTTGGTGCCAAGTCCTTCTTGTTATCACCAATAAAAATCTCAGAAACTGTTGACAATTTATAATTATCAAACTTGAAATCCCTTCGAATCAACGGCAACAAATCCACAAACAAGCGCCCCTCTGCATCCAAAAATGAAAACTCCTGATTCTTGTATGCACTCGAAGACCACACAATCGTCTTCTCTTTTGCATGTTTGTATTTGTGAAAACCCATCAAATCAAAACTACTTATACACAAATTGTGCTTCGCTCTTTCTATCATATAAGGAATATCGAATCCCAATATGTTATATCCCGCGATCACATTTGGATTTTCTGTTCTTATCAATTCCGTAAATCCCTGCAACAAATCAGCCTCAGTCTCATAACAATATATATTTACATCTTCGCCGACAATCTCACTATCAGCCTCCCCCAATGTAAGCAAATAAATATCATTTTCAGTTGTACCTTCACGCCTGAATACACAAGATATCTGAAACACCTTATCACCAGGCTTCTCCGCTTTCGGCATAGCATTTACATTTGTAGAGTTGACTTCAATATCAAAACCCATTATTTTTGGATTACCGACGGAATTATTCTCTTCATATTTCTTTAAATTTTTCCATTTCACTTGATACTCCTTATCACATAAAGTCACTTTTTCTCCACCAGTCTTCTCTTCGCCCACAAACTCGATCCATCCCGCAGTTGGAATATCTTTACAAGAAACAAGTTGCAAAATAGGATCAGCATCCTGTTCATGCATTTTCATTTTTATCAACCCTACACCGATAAGCGCAATCGGCTTCTTCATCTTGTACATCAACTGCTTTATATCATTCTTATTCGCAAAAGTACAAAACAGATAAGGGAACAACTTCTTCTCAATCTTCCCATCTTCAAGAATTCTAATATTCGCATTGTACAATTTCTCTCGCATAACAAACGTCTTCTTCAAAGGTTTATTTGCAGGAACTAAATCATCTATTTTCTCGCCCAATTTCTGAGCCTTCGTCGCAGTCCAATTCTTTTCAGGAGGTAATTCAATATACACCCAAGGAGTAAAATTATCTATTCGAACACAAATATTATCGTTGTTTTCGCCAACACCGTAGATTCGAATACAAGTCATGTGCTCTTCTTTTTCATCGATTACCCAATGATATGGAAAAATTCTGTTATACGACATTCTATGATTTTTATGTACGAACCATTATTTTAATTCAATTTTAAAAAAAAATTATTTAAAATTTTTATCGTATACAATAAATATAATGATCAGAAGTGGACAAATATGCGTTTCCTTATTATACAATTACTTGACATCTAACGTACAGGAAACAGATAGCAGTGACAGTTTAGATAAAAAATCAAATACTTTAAAAATCATCTCGAATACTTTTTCAAACTATGGAGGTGTCCTATCTAAACTCGCTCAAATGCTAAATCACGATAACCCAGATAATAATTCCTTTTCCGACTGCAAACCTTTTTCGCAAAAAGAAACTTCTTTGTATCTTGAAAATCTTTATAATACTGATGTCGACTTTTCAAATCAGATCAAGAGTATCGATTTCAAACCCTTTAAAAGTGGATCGGTTGGACAGATACATAAAACAGTTTTGACAAACGGTGATAAAATAATTATAAAGGTGCAGTATGTTGGTCTGGAAAAACAGATTAAAGCTGATTTAGCGATAATCGATATGTTTGTAAAATATATGTATAATTTTATAAATCCTGATAACGCAATGAAAGATATAAAAAGAAAACTTTTTGAAGAGCTTGATTACGAGAATGAAATGAATAATCAAAAAAGAATATACGAGTTGTGGGATGGTAATAATTGTTATAATATAAAAATTCCGAAAATATATGATACCTTATGTTCAGGTACAACAATTGGAATGGAATTGATAGATGGAAACGGTCTTGGCGGTTTTATAGAAACAGCTACACAACAAGAAAAGAATGATATTGGATTAGCAATCTTTTATTTTATTTTCAAAAACATATTTGTCCACAAAATTTATTATTCTGATCTGCATTATGGTAATTTTTTGGTTAACAACGGCGCGTTATATGTTACCGATTTCGGATGCCTTCACGACCTTAGTGATCAGTTGGTTTCGCAATTTAAAAGTATTTATAAATGTATTTCCAATGAAGACAAAGACCGATTTTATGTTTTGATGACGGAGATGGGTATTTTAAACGACGAAGTGTCCCCTGCTTCCAAGGAATACATGTATGAATATTTTGTCAAAGTATTTGAACCTCTCACACACAATGATTTTGAATTTACTCATGAGTGGTCGGACGATGCGAATAAGAAAGAACCTGAACTAATGAAAGAGTGGAATCTACCTGAAAATTTAGTGCATTTTAATAAGATTGTACACTGTTTGTATTTTATGTTTGTAAAATTAAATTTAAAAGGAAATTTTAGACAAATTTTTGAAGATGAATTACTTATATAAAGATAAAAATTGAAGATATAAAAATGGGGAATTTATGCACGACTGAAAGAGAAAAGGATGAAGATTGGGGAGTTGTTAAAGATGTTAAAATAGAAGAACCAGAACCACAAAGTGAACATCATTTTGTGGTTTTCGAAAAAAATCAGAAACTTATAAACATAATCGATGATTATTTATTTTCTTGAAATTTTTAAACTGATACTGGTTTAAAAATCAACTTGTCAATGCCGATAACTCATTACAGAAGCGGCTATTCATATGCATATCTGCTATCTCATCCTGGATCTTTATTGTATTTTCTTTTAGGAACAACATTTTATCTTTGGTTGTTAGAAATTCATTCCGTTTTTCATCGTTTTCTTTTTTATAATTATTAATCTCATCGTTGAAAAAATCATAAAGTGTATTAGTTTGTTCTTTGAGCGCTGGCTGAATAAGTTCGATTAACTTCAATGCTTTTGGATCTTTAACTATATTACCATTTTTATCTTGATATTTGAAAATCTGGCGAGATGTGTCAAAACATCTGTATACAAGAGTACCATCTTCAAGAGTAATGATTTTATCTTTAACGAATTTGGCGAGTCCGTGAACACCCTCCAGAACGTGTATATCATTAAATTTGCTAGTGATGATATTTGAAACATATTCATTTGTGAGATCGAAAGGAACTAAGTTTATTTTTGTGTTATTGGTTATATTATTGTTAGTAGTTGTGGGTTTTTCTATGGCTTTGGTACCCATACGTTCAATAGTTTTTTGAAGTTCTGAAATTTGTTCTTTATAGTTTATTTCTTGTTTTTCAAGTTGTTCTTTGTATGAGATTAATAATATTTCTTTTTTAATTAATTCTTCTTTTAATAATTTATTTTCATTATTTTCTATTTCTTCAATTTTTATTTTAAGACAGTTTTGATTATGAGTGATGAAATGTTGTTTTGTTGTAAATATTTTATCACATTTACATTTGTAAATATTTTCAATATTGTTTATTTTACCTTGTATTTCAAGACAATATTTAGCTGTTTTTTTGTGATAATTTAAAGAAGAATTACTCACAAAATTTTTTTTGCAAAATTGACACTCCATTTATCTTATAAAACATTTTTTTAAATGATTTTCTACGATTTTCCAAAATTTTCTAAATTTTAGAAAATATTTTCTTTTTTTTAGAAAACGCAATTTTTTCATCTTGGTTGCAATCTAAAAAAAATGAAAAAAAGATGCGAACAAAAAAAATTTTCAACAATTTTTGTGTGTGTGTGGACTTTTTTTGGAATCGACTTTTTTGGAAACACTTTTTTGAAAAAGTCATTGCCGTCGCGCGCGCGACATCGCCGATGACTTTTTGTTTTTTTTCAAAATCTTTTCAAAATAAAAATAAAAAATAATTTAGAAAAGTTTTATTTTTTAAAGGTTTTTCAAAAAGTCATCGGCAGTGGTGGCGCACACTTTTTTTATTTTCAAAAAATAAAAAAATTATTTAGAGTTAGATAGCAAGTTCATAACCACTCTAAAAATTATAGCACCGCCTATCAGCACTCCAAACGCTATCCCAATCCACATCAAAATGCCTTTAATATTATCAGTAAACCATTTCATAAAATCTCCCGGAAAATCTCCTATAGCCTTAAGACCATCTCCCAAAACAGATCCGGGGGTATGCAATTGAAAAGCATAATAAATATAACCGCTATCACCAATGCCAACATTTGTGCATTGTAAATTGTATGCATTGGGAAATCCTGAACACATTTGTTTATCTGCTGTTGGCTCGGTGCATCTTCCTATACAATAAGGTTGATCACATTCTGAAGGAATACCTGAACACTGAGCATTCGTTAAGCCTTTATTCTGTGCATTAGGAGCAACTAAAGCGCCACAAGTGCATAAAGGTTGATTTTCTACACTACTCGAATAAAAATCACTACATCCTTCTAATTTTTGATAATCTGCTTTTTTACCATCATTAAAATATACATAACAACCAGTCAGCTCGTCAGCTATCATTTTTAAAACAATATATCCTCCCCCAATAATTGCCCCCGCAATTGCTCCTAGGGCCATTAATGACGCGATAAGTTTGACTCCGTATTTACCCAATTTTGAAGTAATCTTATCCGCTAGACCAGGCTCTTTATTTATTGTGTCTACACTTTCGTTAAAACATTCTTTAATTGTTTTTCTATACTCGGCAAGTTTTGTTGGATCAGGATTATCTTTGCCTGCTTCTTCCAAGTATTTTTTCATCGCATCTTGCGCCTTTGTCTGAGTTGCAGCATTTGCTTTTTTCCCAGAAGAACTCAAATTATCGGCGATGCTGGAAGTGTTTCTGATAGTTTTGTTAACTGACGCTTCGTAAACACTTTTGTATTGAGAACTCATTTTATTGAAAGCGTCATTAGCTGTTTTTAGACTATTTACGTCTGTAAGATTAGTTTTTGAAAGAATATCATCGAACTCCTTAATAGCTTGATCAGAGTCTGGAATCTCTATACCAGCTGCTTTTGCAACGCTTCTAAGAAGTTTGGTAGTAGCTTGTTGAATTGCAGCTTGTTTTTGTTTAACGTTATTGTTATATTCCTCCGTACCTGCTTTGCCCGCTTGGTCTTTCATATAAGAATCAAGATCTGCTTTGGCTTTATTAACTTCTGCTATATCCCCTGTAACTTCCGGACCTTTAAATGCTTCTTCAGGTATTTCAAATTCTGACATTTATTAAATAAAATAAAATAAAATAAAATAAAATATAAATATAAATAAATGGCTGATTTTTTTAAAGGTTTCGGACATGCATTGTTGAGCTTAGCTGGTATTGGTCAATATGTAGATCCAATGGGAGATTTGACTTCTGAGTTATCAACAGCTAATCAAAATTTAGTAAATATTGTTAATACTGGAACCTTTTTATCTTTAAAAGCTCAAGAAGGTTTTGATACAACATTACAACAATATTTACAAAGTAAGTTTCAAGAAATTCAAGAAAGTATGAACTATTATAATATTTTATCTTCAAATAACCAAGCACAGGATAATTATTTTCTCTTATGTGGAGGAATTTTAATTTTTATGATTATTATTTTTATTTTATTTAAATAAAATGGCAGCAATAGGTTTTTTCGGTTATTTAGGTTATGCACTAATGGGTGGTATGGGCATAGGTCTTGTAACTACAGGAGTAGACGCACAAAGGAAAGCACAAGCATTAAGAGATCAAATAGCACAAGTTAAAGCAACTAATGATAGTGTGACCGCACAATACGCGGCAATCGAAGGGGACATAACAAAATTAACAGCAGATATGCAAACAAAGTTACAAGAAGCTGCCGACAAATATACTCAATTACAGAGTACCATTACTGTTGCTCAATCCGATTTTAATGATAGTTTCAAAAAGATCCAATTAGTAGGGATAATAATTTTAATTGTTGTATTTATATTACTTGTTCTAAAATATTTTGGGTTATTGGGGCAAATGTTTTATCTGCTAAACTACCCATTCATACTTTTATGGAACTTCATAACAAATAAAAAATAAATTTATTTAAATAAATTATTTAAATAAATGGAACAATCAAATAATAAAATAGCGCCCGGATTATCTGTAGGATCTATAATAGCTATAGTTATAGTATTGGCAGTTTTTGGAGTTGGAATATATTTCATATCTAAACTATTTGCCCAAACGTGCGCTACTGGATTACAATTCGATACTACTTTAAATAAATGTATTCCTGTTTGTAGTGCACCTCAAATAAATGGTCCAGGTGGAGATTGTCAATGTCCTTTCCCTGAATCACAAGAAGGGAGTGACTGTTCTGAAAAATGCGCCGATGATCAAGAAAGATGTGGAACAGTTTGTATAGGAAAAAATGATGATTGTGTTAATGGTGCATATTGCCCACCTAATAAAGCGTGTAATAACGATACAGTATGCTGTCCTGATGGGCAAATTTGTATCGCTGGTAACTGTGTTTTTTGTCAGCCTGGGCAAATCGATTGTGGAGGTACATGCTGCACAACTGAAAATTGTGCAGATAATGGAATTACTAAAGAATGTTGCGATCCGAACATAAGTGATAAAGTCACAGATTCAAATGGTAATTCAACATGCTGTGAAAAAGAAAATGGGAATTCCAGAGCTTGTTATGGTGTATGTTGCCCCGGGGCAACAAAATGCAATCTAAAAACAAAAACATGCGAAAAGGCATGCGAGAATCCAGATAAAGATGGTAACCCTTTATATTGTGGAACATCTGCTGATATAGGAGATAAATGTGTTAATGATTCTCCTACCACTTCTATATGCCTAAATTCAAGTTGTTCTTATAATCTAGGACCAAATTCTTTGAGTAACACAAAAATTCCATCGAAAGTTCTTCCAAATGGAATAGATACTTGTCTATCATCAACTGGAAAATATTATATAACACAGTTTCCACCTTCCGCTCCTGGTGGAAGTGGTGTAAATTTAAGTTCTTCTTTAACAGCTGACAATGTAACAGGATGCAATGCCGATGATTGCAAAACTTTCGTAAAAAATATTGGATTTATAGATAATGCCGAACCTAATTTTCAAACTGGCTCTTGTACTGCAACATTTGATTGTGATACCATGCTAACATATAATAATTTTCGACAAAATCTCGATAGTAATTTTGAAAGAGTACAAAATGTTGATAATATTAATCCAACTATTCTCGGTATTCCATCTTATCAATTATGTAAAAATTCAACCGGAGGACTTTATACAGGTCAAATATGCAATCAACAACAAGTTGCTATGTACGATACAACTACACAAGAATGTGATTGTGTGGATGTTGATACGCGACCTAACCCTTATTGTAGTGGAAATGGTAATTTAATTGTTAATACACAAGATGGTACTCTTACATGCCAGTGTCCGAATACATGGGCGTATAATGGACTTTGTAAAAAAATAGAATGGAAAAATTTTTATAATGCAGAATATTTTGCAAATTATTTTAAACGGTTAGTATACCCTGGGGTGGTAACAATACCTGATCCTTTTGGTCCAAATGGCGCTTCAGACGTGTTTACAAATGGTTTAGTAGGATGGTCAAATTTTTTCGTATTTATAGTGTGTAATCAAAATAGTGGATGGACAGTTAAAAATTGGTCTTCTAAATATTTGAGTATTAGTGAGTACCTAGCGCCTGCAACGAGTTCAAGTTCAAGTACATATATATTTGAACGGCAGACCGTGGATGATACTGAAAAAATTGATTTTTTTATTAATGTTCCTAACATTGGTGATGGTTATGGTTATGCATTTTATTACGGAGAAGGAGAGTCCAGTTCATATATAAATGTAATACATAAAGATACGAAATTTGATAGTACATTGCCAGGAGAAACCATTCCATTCCCAAATTCATCCGAATATTACCCACGTTTACTAGACGGAAAGTTATGGACATTTTATAATACAGGAGCTCTATTTCCTAATTACTACGATAATAATGGTAGGCAGATAATTTCGCCGCCGTGTTTAGTTATCTCAGCCGCTAAATATGTTGACAGTACCAACGAGTGATGGTATTGTAATTTAAAATAATATTTAAAATAAAATATTAAAATAAAGATGGTATATTTCAAAAATCAAGAAGAATACATACTACTAGATATTTATAATTTAGACACAGATGAGACTGTATTA
>Ga0187844_10000057_pt1 | contig 75518 bp, 65 predicted proteins | sample SpaLakP09_SKY_50_FD_134517 | JGI IMG/M metagenome (GOLD analysis project Ga0187844, IMG submission 134517) | Oligotrophic lake water microbial communities from Sparkling Lake, Wisconsin, USA - SP09_SKY_50 | ecosystem: Environmental > Aquatic > Freshwater > Lake | place: USA: Sparkling Lake...
AAGCGCTGCGACCTGCTGCCGTGGTGTTGACAGGCCCGAAAGCGTGGGCTGATGGAGGCCTTCACAATTCAGGGGCTCCAGCTTGTTCGAGACGCCTACCTTTGATCATGGATAAATTCTTGCTGCAACAGCAGGTGCTGGAACGGCTCGCCGAAGACCTGTTGCAAGCCGAACAGGCAGCGCGGGTGGCGCATGAAACGGCAACGCACGAAGAGAACATCGCCGAGAACAAGTACGACACCTTGGGTCTCGAAGCTGCCTACCTGGCCACCGGCCAGGCGCGTCGCGCCGAAGCCATTCGCCAGGTAATGTCCAACTGGCGCCAGTTCCGCCCAGGCGCCTACGACGCCAGCAAAGGGATACAGCTGGGCGCGCTGGTCTGCCTCGTCGATGCCGACGACAGGCAGCAGCAGCTCTTTCTCGGCCCGGCGGGCGGCAGCATGGCGTTGGCGAGCGGCGATCAGGTCATTCAGGTCATCAGCTGCGAAGCCCCGTTGGGCGGGGCCATGCTGGGCAAGTGCGAGGGTGACGAGGTGTCGATCCAGGTCGGTTCAACCCGGCAGCAGTTTGAGGTGCTGTGGGCTCGTTGAAGCTCACGCCGCTGGCTTGACCGTGCACCCACCACCCTCCCCCGCAGGCCCAGTGTTGCCGCGGCTTTACACCTTTCGACGCTGCCCTTACGCGATGCGCGCACGCATGGCGCTGCTGCAGGCCGGGCAAGACTTCGAGGCGGTCGAGGTCAGCTTGCGCGCCAAGCCGGCCAGCTTGCTGGCCTTGTCGCCCAAGGCCACGGTGCCGGTGCTGCAGTTGGCCGATGGCCGGGTGATCGAGGAGAGCTGGTACATCATGCGCTGGGCACTGGCTTCACGCCCTGCGCAGGGCTGGTGGGAGCGGGCGCAGTCGCCTGAGAACCTTGATCTGCTGCAGCGAAACGACGGCGACTTCAAGCACCATCTGGACCGCTGGAAGTACCCCCAGCGCTACGCGGGCGAGGCCCTCACGCCAGACGCGCATCGCGACAGCGCGCTGGAGGTGCTTCTGCGACCGCTGGACGCCCGGGTGCGCAGCGCGCCCTACCTGGGCGGCGACACGCCATGCGCCACCGACCTGGCCGTGATGCCCTTCGTCCGCCAGTTCGCTGCGGTGGACCCGGCATGGTTTGCAACGGTGGACTTGCCGTCGGTACGGGCCTGGCTGGACGGCTGGCTTGTCCACCCGCTGTTTGTTGCCTGCATGGTCAAGATGCCTGCGGAAGGTGTGCATCGCTTTCCGCCGCTGTGACCCTTGCCGGGCTGTCGCGATGGAGCGGACGGCCGCCCCCTGAATGGGCCTGTTCGAACCCTTCAAACCTTCAACCGATACCCCACCCCCGCCTCCGTCACCAGCCACTGCGGCCGGTTGGGGTCGGCCTCGATCTTCTTGCGCAGGTTGGCCATGTGCACACGCACGTAGTGCACGTCCTCAGCATGGCCCGGGCCCCAGACGGCCTTGAGCAGGTGCTGGTGGGTCAGCACGCGGCCGGGCGCATTGGACAGCTCCTGCAGCAGCCGGTACTCGATGGGCGTGAGGTGCAGTTCCTCGCCCGCGCGGGTGACCGTGCGCAGCGAGCGGTCCACGGCCACGTCGCCGAAGCGGAAGACCGGGTCGGCCGCTGCGCCGGCACCGGCATGGCGGCGCAGCTGCACGCGCACGCGGGCCAGCAGCTCGGACACGCCGAAGGGCTTGACGAGGTAGTCGTCGGCGCCGGCGTCCAGCGCCTGCACCTTGCGCTCCTCGCCGTCCCGCGCCGACAGCACGACGATGGGCGCCTGCGACCAGCCGCGGAACTCGCGGATGAAATCCAGGCCGTCGCCGTCGGGCAGGCCCAGGTCCAGCACCACCAGCTCGGGCCGGCGCGTGGCCGAGTCGATGAGGCCGCGCTGCAGCGTGGCGGCCTCAAAGACCTCCAGGCCCTCGCTTTCGAGCGCCATGCGCACGAAGCGGCGGATCTCCGGCTCGTCCTCGATCATCAACACGCGCACTGGATTCACGTCTGCGATTCCTCTTTGGGCGGGTTGCCGACCGGCCATTCCAGCCTGAACACCGCGCCGCCGCCGGCACGGTTGTGGGCGCTGATGCTGCCCTCATGCGCCTCGACGATGGCCTTGGCAATCGCCAGGCCCAGGCCCACGCCGGGCGTGGCGCTCTCGCGGTCGCCGCGCTCGAACTTGTCGAAGAGCTGGGCTTCCTTGCCCGGCGGCAGGCCCGGCCCGCGGTCCAGCACATCGACGACCACCTGGCGGCCCTCGCGCCGCGCCTCGATGCGCACCGGGCTGCCGGCGGGCGTGTACTTGACGGCGTTCTCCAGCAGGTTGACGAGCACGCGCTCCATCAGCACCGGGTCCAGAGACACCAGCGGCAGGCCGGCGGCCAGGTCGACCTCCACCGCGCGGCCGGCCAGCAACTCGTCCATCGCGGCCAGCGCGCTGCCCACCAGCTCCTGCAGCGGCAGCCAATCGCGCTTGAGCTGCACGCCACCGGCCTGCAGCCGCGCCATGTCCAGCAGGTTGGCCACCAGCGCGCTCATGCGCTGGGCCGAGCGGCGCATGGCATCGGCCACCTCGGCCTGGGGCGGCGTCAGCGGTGTGAGCTTGAGCGCGTCCGCCAGGCCCACCAGCGAGGCCAGCGGCGTGCGCAGGTCATGGGACACCGCCGTCAGCAGCGAGTTGCGCAGCCTCTCGGACTCGATCTGCAGCGTGCTGCTCTGCGCCACCTCGATGTAGTGGATGCGCTCCAGCGAGATGGCGAGCAGCGCTGCACAGGTGTCGAGCAGCTCACGCTCCTCGGGCGACCAGCGCCGCACCGGGCTCTGCACGGCCAGCACGCCGCGCACGCGCATGGGTGCCTTCAGCGGCAGCATGAGGCACGGGCTGCCGGGCAGCGTGTCGGTGCCCTGGCCGGCAGGCTGGGAATGGTCGAAGGCCCATTGCGCCACACCCAGGTCGGGCTGGGTGCCGGCGCCGGGTAGCACAGCCAGCACCTCACGGCCCGGGGGCGCAGCCAGCGGCGGCGCCAGCACGGCGGCGCCGACGCCGAACTCGGCACGCAGGAACTGCGCACCGATCTCGGCGACCTGCTCTGGCACCAGCGCCGCGCCCAGGTCGCGCGACATGGCATACAGCCCGCGCACGCGCCGCTCGCGCTCCTGCGCAGCACGGGCCTGCACCTGCAGGCCGGCGGCAAGCTGGCCGATCACCAGGCCCACCAGCAGCATGACGGCGAAGGTGACGAGGTATTGCGCATCGCCCACGGCAAAGGACCAGCGCGGCTCGACGAAGGCGAAGTCGAAGGCCGCCACCGCCAGCACGGCCGCCACCGCCGACGGCGCCCGGCCAAAACGCCAGGCCACGCCCACCACGCAGAGCAGGAAGAGCATGGCGATGTTGGTGGCCGAGATGAGCCGCAGCAGCGGCACGGAGACCGCCGTCGTCAGCGCAACCGACACCAGCGCGGCCGCGCAGCCCAGCAGGTTCTGGCGCGACAGCAGGCGGCTGCTCAACGGCGCCTGCTCCGCCTGGGGTGCCGAGCGTTCCCGCGTTTCGGCCGGCAGGGCCACCTGCAGTACGTCCAACTCGTCGGCCAGGCCGCTCAGGCTTTCCGACAGCGGTCTGCCCCCCGGCCAGCGCCAGGCGTTGTCGCGCCGGCCCACCACCAGCCGGGCGAGGTTGTGCTCACGCGCATAGCCCACCAGCGCCGGCGCCACCTCGGGCGCCGACAGCACCGCCGTGCGCGCGCCCAGCGACTGCGCCAGCTCCAGCGTGCGCTGCACCTGCTGGCGTGCGGCCTCGCTCTGGTTGCGCGCCGTCTCCACATGCACCGCATGCCAGTCGACGTCCAACTGGCCGGCCAGCCGGGCGGCGCTGCGCACGACCTTGTCGCTGGCCTGGGTGCGGCCCACGCAGGCCAGCAGCGACTCGCGGTTGGGCCAGACGGCGCCCTGCCCGCGGTCCACTCGCTCGCGGCGGTAGGCCTGCATCTGGTCGTCCACGCGGTCGGCGGTGCGGCGCAGCGCCAGCTCGCGCAGGGCCAGCAGGTTGCCCTTGCGGAAGAAGTTCTTGGCGGCGCGTTCGGCCTGCTGCGGCAGGTAGACCTTGCCTTCCTTCAGACGCTGGAGCAGTTCGTCGGGCGGCAGGTCGACGACAACGACCTCGTCGGCCTCGTCGAACACGCGGTCCGGCACGGTCTCCCAGACGCGGATGCCGGTGATGCCGCCGACGATGTCGTTCAGGCTCTCCAGGTGCTGGACGTTGAGCGTGCTCCAGACGTCCATGCCCGCCTCCAGCAGCTCCTGCACGTCCTGCCAGCGCTTGGCGTGGCGCGAGCCGGGGGCGTTGCTATGGGCCAGCTCGTCCAGCAGCAGCACGCCGCCGCTTTGCTCGCGGCCCCAGGCCAGGGCGGCGTCGAGGTCGAACTCGCGCAGCGTCTGCCCCTTGTGGGTCAGGTCCTTGAGCGGGATGCGCGTCAGGTCGCGGGCGATGGCCTCGGTGTCGGCCCGGCCGTGGGTCTCGACGACGCCCACCCGCACCGCCCTGCCCTGGGCATGGGCAGCGTGCGCGGCCGCCAGCATGGCGAAGGTCTTGCCGACACCGGCATTGGCGCCGAAAAAGATCTTCAGCCGCCCACGCCGGGCGGCGGCCTCGTCGCGCTGGACCTGGGCCAGCAGGGCGTCGGGGTCGGGTCTGGAGTCGGTCATGCCCGCACGGGGAAACGGATGCATTTCGGGCCGAGCGCCGGGCCGCTCCCAAGCCGGCCCGCCAGGCGATGTGCGAGCGGCTCAATGCCGCAAGCATCGCCGTCCCCTCGGGGGACCGACCAGTCTCGCCTGCGTTCAGCCAGGCGAGATTGGGCGAGGGGTCGTCTCATCTCAGAGCCAGCCGGCGCGTTTGAAGCGCCAATACAGCAGGCCGCCGACCGCCGCGATGACGCCCAGGGCCATCGGGTAGCCCCAGGCCCATTTCAGCTCAGGCATGTGCTCGAAATTCATACCCCAGATGCCCGCCAGCGCCGTAGAGGCGGCAAAGATGGCGGCCCAGCCGGCCAGCCGCTTGGTGACCGTGGACTCGTCCAGCGTCACCAGTGTCAGGTTGACCTGGGTGGCGGCAATGATGGTTTCGCGTCCGGCGTCCAGGCTGGCCAGGATGCGCACGAGGTGGTCGTGGACATCACGGAAGTAGTCCTCGGTGCGCTCGCAAACGGCCGGCACGCGGCCGCCGTGGAGCTTGCCGGCCACCTCGATCAGCGGCGCCACGGCGTGCCGCAGGAAGGCCAGGCGCTGCTTGAGCCCGAACAGCCGGCGCACGTGCGCGTGGCGGTCGGCCTGCAGCTCGAAGATGCGCGCCTCCAACTGGTCGAGTTCCTCTTCGATCTCGTCGATCAGGGGGAAGTAGCGGTCCACCACGGCATCCATCAGTGCATACATGACGAAGCCCGGCCCCAGGCGCAGCAGGTGCGGCTCGCGCTCGCAGCGCTCGCGCACGCCGAGAAAATGCTTGCTGCTGCGGTGCCGCACCGACACAACGAAGCGCGGCCCGACGAAGACATGCACCTCGCCGATCTCCATGCCGTCGGGCTTGGCTTCCAGCAGGTGCATGACGGCGAACAAGATCTCGCCGTACTCCTCCAGCTTGGGCCGTTGCTGGCCCTTGCGGGCGTCCTCGATGGCCAGCGCCGGCAGGTCCAGCGCGGCCTGCAGTTCGGCCAGCTCTTCGTCGCTGGGGTCGCGCAGCGCCACCCAGACAAAACCCGCGCTGTTGGCCAGCGCGTTGGCAACCTGATTGAGTTCGGGCTCGGCGACGACGCGCCCTTCTTCATAGACGACGCAATTGATCAGCATGCAGGGGCGGGGCAAACCGGGATGTTCAACGTCATCGCCGAATCCTCTCACGCGGGACAGGCTTGCTCTCCCGCTTCACCAACCACCAGGCGAGCAGCATCGGCAGCCCCAGGGCCGCCAGCAGCGCCGCGGCCTCCAACAAGCTCGGCACGGCGGACATGGTTCAGCGCGCGGCCGGCGCCAGCGCGTCCAGCGCCAGGTTGAGCGGCAACACGCTCACGCGCGCCTCGCCGATGAAGCCCAGCCAGCGGCCCTCGGTGTGCTGCTCGACAAGGCCACGCACGCGTTCGACAGGCAAGCCGCGCACGCGGGCCACGCGAGCCGTCTGGTAGTCGGCGGCGGCACGGCTGATGTGCGGGTCCAGCCCGCTGGCCGAGGTGGTTACCAGGTCAATGGGCACGGGCTGCGTGTTGCCGGGGTCGGCCGCGCGCAAGGCCTCGACGCGGCCCTTGACGGCATCCACCAGCGCCGGCGCGGTGGGCGCCAGGTTGGAGCCCGACGATGCGCCGGCGTTGTTGGCCATGGGCCCGGTGGCCGACGGGCGGCTCCAGAAATGGCCCGGGTCGGAGAAGGCCTGGCCGATCAGCGTGGAGCCGACCGGCTTGCCATCCTTGATCACCAGGCTGCCATTGGCCTGTTCGGGAAAGACGGTCTGCGCCACGCCGGTGACCAGCAGCGGGTAGGCCAGGCCGGTGACGAGGCTGAGCAGCACGAAGAGCGTGAGCGCCGGGCGAAGCACCGGCTGGGTGGATGTGGACATCAACAGCTCCTTGGATTTCGTAGAGATTCAGACAAGGCCGAGGGCCACGAGCACCAGGTCGATGGCCTTGATGCCGATGAAGGGGACGATCACGCCGCCCAGGCCGTAGACCAGCAGGTTGCGGCGCAGCAGCGCGGCAGCGCCGATGGCGCGGTAGGCCACGCCCTTGAGCGCCAGCGGAATCAGCACGACGATGATCAGCGCGTTGAAGATGACCGCACTCAGGATGGCCGAGTTGGGGCTGTGCAGCTGCATGACGTTGAGCGCGGCCAGCTGCGGGTAGGTCGACACGAAGGCCGCCGGCAGCACGGCGAAGTACTTGGCCAGGTCGTTGGCGATGCTGAAGGTGGTGAGCGACCCACGCGTCATCAGCATCTGCTTGCCGGTCTCGACGATCTCGATCAGCTTGGTCGGGTTGCTGTCCAGGTCGACCATGTTGCCGGCCTCCTTGGCGGCCTGCGTGCCGGTGTTCATGGCTACGGCCACGTCGGCCTGGGCCAGCGCGGGCGCATCGTTGGTGCCGTCGCCGGTCATGGCCACCAGCCGACCCTCGGCCTGGTGTTGCCGGATCAGCGCGAGCTTGGCTTCGGGCGTGGCCTCGGCCAGGAAGTCGTCGACCCCCGCCTCGGCGGCAATCGCAGCGGCGGTCAGGCGGTTGTCGCCCGTGACCATGACCGTCTTGATGCCCATGCGGCGCAGCTGCGCAAAGCGCTCCTTGATGCCGGGCTTGACGATGTCCTTGAGCTCGACGACGCCCAGCACCTGGGCGCCATCGGCCACCACCAGCGGCGTGCTGCCACGGCGGGCGGCCTCGTCCACCGCCGACTGCGCGCTGGCGGGCCAGCGGCCGCCGAGGGCCTCGACGTGCGCACGCACGGCGCTGCCGGCGCCCTTGCGGATCTGGCGGGTGCCGAGATCCACGCCGCTCATGCGGGTCTGGGCGGTGAAGGGCGCGAAGACGCCATCGGTCGGCGACGGCTTGTCGCCGAACTTGCGCTGAGCCAGCACCACGATGCTGCGACCTTCCGGTGTCTCGTCGGCCAGCGAGGCCAGCCGGGCCACCTCGGCCAGTTGGGCCTCCGAGGCAGACTCCACCGGCCAGAACGCCTCGGCCTGGCGGTTGCCCAGCGTGATGGTGCCGGTCTTGTCCAGCAGCAGCACGTCCACGTCGCCCGCCGCCTCGACAGCACGGCCGGAGGTGGCGATGACATTGGCCTGCAGCATGCGGCTCATGCCGGCCACGCACACGGCCGACAGCAGGCCAGCGATGGTGGTCGGAATCAAGCACACCAGCAGCGCCACCAGCACGAGCAAACCAGCTGGCTCGCCGGCGCCCGCGACCGCGACGCTGAACTTCGAGAACGGCAGCAAGGTGGCGCAGACGCCGAGGAAGACCAGCGTCAACGCGACCAGCAGGATGGTCAGCGCGACCTCGTTGGGCGTCTTCTTGCGCTTGGCGTTCTCGACCATGGCGATCATGCGGTCGACGAAGGTCTCGCCCGGGTTCACGGCCACGCGGGCCACGACCCAGTCGGACAGCACGCGGGTCCCGCCGGTCAGTGCCGAGAAGTCGCCGCCGCTTTCGCGGATGACGGGCGCGGACTCGCCGGTGATGGCGCTCTCGTCGACCGAGGCGACGCCGTCGACGACCTCGGCATCGGCCGGCACCACGTCGCCGGCCTCGATCAAAACGACCTCGCCACGGCGCAATGTGCCCGCTTCGCGCGGGTGCCACTTGATGCTGTCGCGCGCAGCGCCGGGCTTCCAGTCTTCAGCGACCTTGGCCCAGGTCTCCTTCTTCAGGCCACGCAACGATGCGGCCTGGGCCTTGCTGCGGCCCTCGGCCAGCGCCTCGGCGAAGTTGGCGAACAGCACGGTGAACCACAGCCACACCGTCACGGCGATAACGAAGCCGCCGGGGTTGGCGATGGACAGCGCCGTCGTCAGCAGGCTGCCCAGGAAGACGACGAACATCACCGGGTTGCGCAGCTGAACCCGCGGGTCCAGCTTGGTGAAGGACTCGCCCAAGGCCTGGCGAGCCAGCTTGGGGTCGAACAGAGAGAAACCAGCGCGACTCATTTGGCGCTCCACAGGATCAGGTGCTCGACAACAGGCCCGAGGGCCAGCGCCGGCACATAGTTCAGAAGACCGACCAGCAGCACCACACCGATCAGCAGCGCGACGAACAGCGGGCCATGCGTGGGCAAGGTGCCCTCACCGGCGGCCAGCCGCTTCTTCGCCGCGAAAGAGCCGGCCATCGCCAGCACCGGCACGATGACGCCGAAGCGGCCTATCCACATCACGAAGCCGAGCAGCAGGTTGTAGAAGGGCGTGTTGGCCGACAGGCCGCCGAAGGCGCTGCCGTTGTTGTTGCCAGCCGAGGACAGCGCGTACAGCACCTCGCTGAAGCCATGAGCGCCAGGCGCCGCGATGCCGGCCTTGCCGGGCTCCACGGCCACGGCCACGGCCGTGCCGATCAGCACCGCCAGCGGCGTCAGCAGGATGGCCAGCGAGACCATCTTCATTTCGTGCGCCTCGATCTTCTTGCCGAGGTACTCGGGCGTGCGGCCAATCATCAGGCCCGCGATGAACACGGCCAGGATGGCGAACACCAGCATGCCGTACAAGCCCGCGCCGACGCCGCCGAAGACGACCTCGCCCAGCTGCATCATGACCATGGGCACCGCGCCACCCAGCGGCGTGAAGCTGTCATGCATCGCAATCACCGCACCGCAACTGGCGGCCGTGGTGATGACGGCGAACAGCGACGAGGCCTCGATGCCGAACCGCACCTCCTTGCCCTCCATGTTGCCGCCGGCTTGCGTGGCGCTGGTCAGGGCATCAACACCGAGCGGCTTGAGCAGCGGGTTGCCGGCACCTTCAGCCGCCGTCGCGATGACCACGGCGATGACGAACATCACGGTCATGGCGGCCAGCACGGCCCAGCCCTGGCGGATGTCGCCCACCTGCCTGCCCATGACGAAGCACAGCGCCGCCGGGATCAGGAAGATGGAGAGCATCTGCAGCGCATTGGTGGCTGCTGTGGGGTTCTCGAACGGATGGGCCGAGTTGGCGTTGAAGAAGCCGCCGCCGTTGGTGCCCAGCATCTTGATGGCGAGCTGCGAGGCGACCGGGCCGACGGCGAGGATCTGCGTCTGGCCGGACTGGTCTTCCATGACCGGTGTGCCGTCAGCGGCCTTCAGCGGCTGGCCATCGGCGCCCAGCTTGGGCGTCTGCCAGGACTGGGCCTCAACGGTCGTCACGTCCTGGTAAGGCTTGAACGTCTGCACGACGCCCATGCCCACCAGCACGACGGCGAAGACGAGCGACAGCGGCAGCAGCACCCACAGCGTGGCGCGGGTCAGGTCGGCCCAGATGTTGCCGACCGTGGCGGCGCTGTGCCGTGCCAGGCCGCGCAGCAGCGCCATGACGACCGCGAGGCCGGTCGCGGCGGACAGGAAGTTCTGCACCGTCAACGCGAGCATCTGCGTGAGATAGCTCATCGTCGTCTCGCCGCCGTAGCCCTGCCAGTTCGTGTTGGTGACGAAGCTGATGGCGGTGTTGAACGCCGAGTCGGCCGACACGGCGCCCAAGCCTTGCGGATTGAGCGGGAGCACGCCCTGCAGGCGTTGCAGCGCATAGACGGCCAGGAAACCCAGCGCGTTGAAAACGACCAGGCCCAGGGCATAGCGCAGCCAGCCCTGTTCGGCATCGGGGTTGACGCCGGAGACCTTCAGCAGGCCGCGCTCGATGCGCTGCAGCCAGGCGACACGACCCTCCATGACGGCATGCACCCAGCGGGCCAAAGGCCATGCGAGTGCCAGCAGAACGACCAGGAAGGCGATCAACTGCATCCAGGCAGAGGCACTCATGACAAGTCCTCCGGGAACAGCAAGGCCCAGAAGAGATAGCCGATCAAACCCACGACCAGGATGACGGCGACGGTTTCAAAGCCACTCATGACTTCTTCCCCGCCAGCTTGTCGCAGCCCCAGGCCGCAAGCCCGGTCAGGAGCGCGAGTGCCGCGCCAAGACCCAGAAAAACGATGTCCATGACACCTCCAGTAACGATGGAGGCATTCTGGAAATTACGCCCTCAACGCCTCGACAAGATCGAGGCGGGGGGCATCAAGAAAGCATCAAGATTTGCCGATCGCGAGTTGCGTGATGTCGATGCCGCGCTCCCGCGCGATCGCTTCCAGTACAGGCAGTAGCGGCCCCAGCTTCTCGTCCAGCGCGTCGCGCACGGTGTCAACGACGACCTGCGTGCTGCGGTCGATCTCGATGTGGATGGCGTCGCCGACGACCTTGTCGCCGAAGGTGGTCATGCGCAGCGTCTCGGGGATGAGCCACACCTCGAACCAGCCCGAGCCGTCACGCTCGCGCTGGGCCTCGGCCACCGTGAGGCTGCAGCCGTTGACGCCGATATAGCCCTTGGCGAACACGTAGCGCATCCACGGCGTCGGCACGGCAAAGCGGATGACATGGTTGTTGTCGGGCCGGCGGATCTCGGCGATGCGGGCGGACACGTCGACATGGCCCGACAACGGATGGCCGCCGATCTCGGCGCCGTCCTTCGCAGCCCGCTCGACATTCAGGCCGGAGCCCACCGTCAACCCACCAAGCGTCGTCAGGTTCATCGTCTGGCCCATCACGTCGAACAGCGCCATGTCGGGCGACGGCCGCTCGGTGACGGTCAGGCAGACGCCGTCGCAGGAGACGCTGGCGCCGATGGCCAGCTCGTCGTCGAAACCCGCCGGCAGCTTGAGCGCCAGCGTGTGAAGCCCTTCGCGGGCGTCAATCGATTCGACTCGGGCGACGCCCTGAACGATGCCTGTGAACATGATGCAAAAGGGCCCCGTGTGGGGCCCGTTCTTGGTGGTGGCAGCAGCTTACCAGTTGGCCTCACGGTCGGGCGTCGCGCCGATCTTATGGATGGACAGGTCCGCGCCCTCGAACTCCTGCTCGGCGTCCAGCCGCAGGCCGACGAAGCGCTTGATCAGCCCGTAGACGACAAAGCCGCCCGCCAGCGCCCAGGCCACGCCGGCCAGAGTGCCAATCAACTGCGCGCCGAAGCTCACGCCGCCGATGCCGCCCAGCGCCTGCTGACCGAACACACCGCAGGCAATGCCGCCCCAGGCGCCGCACAGCCCGTGCAGCGGCCACACGCCCAGCACGTCGTCGATCTTCCAGCGGTTCTGCGTGAGGGTGAAGAACTTGACGAACAGCCAGCCGGCCACACCGCCCACCACCAGCGCGCCCAGCGGATGCATGACGTCCGAGCCCGCGCACACGGCCACCAGGCCGGCCAGCGGCCCGTTATAGGCAAAGCCGGGGTCGTTGCGGCCCAGCAGCGTGGCCACCAGCGTGCCGCCCACCATGGCCATCAGCGAGTTGACGGCAACCAGGCCCGACAACTTGTCCAGCGTCTGTGCGCTCATCACGTTGAAGCCGAACCAGCCCACCGTCAGCACCCAGGCGCCCAGCGCCAGGAAGGGGATGCTGGACGGCGGATGGGCGCTCATCGCGCCGTCCTTGCGGTAGCGGTTCAGGCGCGGGCCGAGCAGCAACACGGCCGCCAAGCCTATCCAGCCGCCCACGGCATGCACGACGACGCTGCCTGCGAAGTCATGGAACTCCGCGCCGGTCGTGGCCTTCAGCCAGGCCTGGATACCGAAGCCCTGGTTCCAGGCCACGCCCTCGAAGACCGGGTAGACGAAGCCGACGATGACCGCCGTGGCGGCCAACTGCGGGCCAAAGCGCGCGCGCTCGGCAATGCCGCCCGACACGATGGCAGGAATGGCTGCCGCAAAGGTCAGCAGGAAGAAGAACTTGACCAGCTCGTAGCCGTTCTTCTGCGCCAACTGCTCGGCGCCGATGAAGAAGTGCGTCCCGTAGGCGACCAGGTAGCCAACGAGGAAGTAGGCCAGCGTGGACACGGCAAAGTCCACCAGGATCTTGACCAGCGCATTGACCTGGTTCTTCTTGCGCACGGTGCCCAGTTCCAGGAAGGCGAAGCCCGCATGCATGGCCAGCACCATGATGGCGCCCAACAAAATGAAGAGCGCATCCGCGCCCTGCTTGATCGAAGTCTCCAACGCTGTCTCCGTTCGGTGATCCTCAGCCGGGTGCGACGCACCATGCCGAAACAAACCGCACCGAAACAGCAAGTTCAATGCCCAGTTTTAATGCGCACCCGCCCCACGATGGTGGAACACGCGCCGAGCGCAGACGTTCTACTTTGGTGCGATTGACGCACCTTCTTCGAACGTTTGCGCACTAAATCCGAGCGTCCACCGGCCATCGGCCCAGCGCACGACGGGCCGCTTGATGACGCTGGGTTCCGCCAGCATCAGCGCAGCGGCCGAGGCGTCGTCGATGACGCCGGCCTTGGTCGCGTCGTCCAGCTTGCGCCAGGTGGTGCCGGCACGGTTGACGAGCCTGTCACGTCCGAACGCCTGCAGCCAGGCGGGCAGCAGCTCGGCCGGGACGCCCTGCTTCTTGAAGTCATGGAAGGCGACTTCCAGGCCCCGTTCGGCCAGCCAGACGCGGGCCTTCTTGACGGTGTCGCAGTTGGGGATGCCATAGACGGTGATCATGGGCGCCATGTTAAGTTGCTGCCCATGATCGACTGGCTCGACGAAGCGTCCCTGGACTTCCCGCCCAGCGCCAAGGCCCTGGGCGCCGACACCGACGCGCCGGGCCTGCTGGCCGCGGGCGGCACGCTGACCGCCGAACGCCTGGAGGCGGCCTACCGGCGCGGCATCTTTCCCTGGTATGGCCCCGGCCAGCCGCCGCTGTGGTGGGCACCCGACCCACGCATGGTGCTGCAGACGGCCAACTTCAAGCTGTCGCGCTCGCTGCGCAAGACGGTGCAGCGCTTTGCCGCCACGCCGGGTTGCGAGATCCGCATCGACTTTGATCGTGCCGCCGTGCTGCGCGCCTGCGCCAGCGCGCCGCGCGAGGGCCAGAACGGCACCTGGATCGTGCCCGAGCTGCAGGCGGCCTACCTCAGCTGGCCGGCCATGCACAGCGTCGAGACCTGGGTGGACGGCGAGCTGGCGGGCGGGCTGTACGGCGTCAACCTCGGGCGCATGTTCTACGGCGAGTCGATGTTCATGCGGCGCACGGACGCTTCCAAGATCGCCCTGTGCGCGCTGATCTGCCTGTGCCGCGAGTTCGGCATCCCGTGGATAGACTGCCAGCAGAACACCGGGCACCTCGCTTCATTGGGCGCGGCGGAAGTGCCGCGAAGCGTGTTCGAAGCCCACCTCGCCACCCATGTCGGTGAAGCCGCACCGGGGCCATGGACCTATCATCCAGACTACTGGCACAGGCTTTTCGACTCGACGTGACCCACCCCAAAGAACTGCCCCTTGCGCAGATCCAGTTCTATGCCACGGCCGCCTATCCGTGCAGCTATGTGACCGGCCGCCAGGCGCGCTCGCAGGTCGCCACGCCCAGCCACCTGATCCACGCAGACGCCTACTCCAACCTCGTCGCCGCGGGCTTTCGCCGCAGTGGGCTGTTCACCTACCGCCCCTACTGCGACCAATGCCGCTCCTGCGTCGCTCTGCGCGTGCCGGTGGGCAGCTTCCAGCCCAGCCGCAGCCAGAAGCGTGCCTTGAAGGCTCACCGCCACCTGCAGGCCAAGGTCATGCGCCTGGGCTATTCGCCCGAGCACTACGCCCTCTACCTGCGCTACCAGGCCGGCCGGCACTCAGGCGGCGGCATGGATCACGACAGCGTCGACCAGTACACCCAGTTCCTGCTGCAGTCGCGCATCAATTCGCGCCTGGTCGAGTTCCGCGAGACCCTGCCCGATGGCAGCACCCCGCTGCGCATGGTGTCCATCCTCGACATCCTCAGCGACGGCCTGTCGGCGGTCTACACCTTCTACGACCCGGACATCGAGGGCAGCTTCGGCACCTACGGCGTGCTGTGGCAAATCCAGCAGGCCAAGGAGCTCAAGCTGACTCACCTCTACCTGGGCTACTGGATTGAGGAGAGCCCGAAGATGGCCTACAAGGCCACGTTCAGGCCGCACCAGATCCTGCAGAACGGCGTCTGGGAAGACGCTGTCGAGACTGAGACCTAGACCAGCACCTCGACGCAGGCCGGGTGGCCGAGGAAGCCCTCGGGGCTGGCGCTGCGGCCATAGGCGCCGCTCTGGTAGACGACGGCCAGGTCACCGACCTCACCCCGTGCCATGTCCATTCGGTCCGCCAGCAGATCCAGCGGCGTGCACAGCGGGCCGACGACGCTGGCCGGCTCCGTCGCCGGCTCGCGGCGGCCTTGCGGCTCGATGGACGCCGGATAGTTCTTTCGCAGCACCTGACCGAAGTTGCCGGAGGCCGAAAGGTGGTGATGCAGTCCGCCGTCCGCCACCAGGAAGACCTGGCCGCGCGACACCTTGCGGTCGACGATGCGGCTGACGTACACACCCGCCTCGCCGACGAAGTAGCGGCCCAGCTCGATGACCAGCTTGGCCAGCGGCAGATCGACCTTGGCGCGCTGCTGCAGGGTGGCGAGGTTGTCGGCGATGGACGAGAGGTTCAGCCGCGACTCACCCGGGAAGTAGGGAATGCCGAATCCGCCGCCCAGGTTCAGGAACTTGACGGGCGACGGCGCCGATTCGGACAGGCGCAGGGCCAGCTCGTAGCACTTGAGCTGCGCCTCGCAGATCGCCTCGGCCTTGAGGTTCTGCGAACCGGCAAACAGGTGGAAGCCTTCGAAGGCCACGCCGTCGCCGCTCAGCCGACCGACCTCGGCCAGCACCTCGGGCAGTGCCTCGGCGTCGATGCCGAACTGCTTGGGGCCACCGCTCATGCGCATGCCCGAGCCCTTGAGCTCGAAGTCGGGATTGACGCGCAAAGCCACGCGCGCCGGCAGGCCCAGGCGCTGCGAAGCGCGCGCCAGCGGCGCCAGCTCGCGCGCCGACTCGACGTTGACCAGCACGCCCGCAGCCACTGCCTGACCCAGCTCGATGTCACGCTTGCCGGGGCCGGCGAAGCTGATCTCGTGCGGATCGGCGCCGGCGTTCAGCGCCACCTGCAACTCGCCGGCCGAGGCCACGTCGATGCCGTCCACGAGGCCCGCCATCAGCCCGACCAGCGCCGGCATCGGGTTGGCCTTCATCGCATAGTGCAGCTCGATGCCCTTGGGCAGCACCGCACGCAGTTCGGCGACGCGCGCCGTCAACAACCCGCGGTCATAGGCATAGAACGGCGTCTGGCCAACACGTTCGGCCAGCACGGCGAGGCGCTGGCCACCAACCAGCAACTCGCCGTTGGCATCGCGGGAGAACAGCACGGGGGCGTGCTCGATGACACGCTTCTGGGGGATGGGATCGCTCATGCAGCGTGGCGCCTAAGTGTGGCGTTCTAGCCAGTCGGTAGAAAGGGTCTTGCGGTCGATCTTGCCGTTGGGGTTGCGCGGCAGCGGGCCAGTGCGTACGTCGACGCCATGCGGCACCATGTAGGCCGGCATGCGCGCCTTGCACGCAGCGGTCAGCGCGGGCAGGTCCAGCTCGGCAGCACCTTCAGGCGGAGTGGCAATGACCTGGATGGCCTGGCCGAGGTTGTCATGGTGGACGCCAAAGGCCACGCATTCACCGACCAGCCCCGTGGCATAGAGGACCTCCTCAACCTCGGTCGGGCTGACCCGGTAGCCCGAGGTCTTCATCATCTCGTCGCGGCGGCCCACGAAGTACAGGAAGCCTTCCGCATCGCGCTTGACGGTGTCACCCGAGAAGACGGCGAACTCGGGCAGTTGCAGGCCGGCCTCGCGACCACCAATGCCGGCCGGCAGCGGCTTGTAGCGCTCGGCCGTCTTCTCGGCGTCGTTCCAGTAGCCCAGGCCCACAAGGGCGCCGCGATGCACCAGTTCGCCCGGCTCGTCGGCGGCGCATTCGCTGCCGTCCTCGCGCAGCACCAGGATCTCGGCATTGGGAATGGCCTTGCCGATGGAGTCCGGCCGGCGGTCCACTTCTTCTGGCGGCAGATAGGTCGAACGGAAAGCCTCCGTCAGGCCGTACATCAGGAAGGGCTTGGCGGACGGCGCCTTGGCGCGCAGCAGGTCCAGCGTGGCGCGCGGCATGCGCCCGCCCGTGTTGGCGAAGTAGCGCAGGTTGGCGTCGATGGCGGCCGGCCATTCGAGCTGGGTTAGCTGGATGTAGAGCGGCGGTACTGCGGTGAGGCCCGTGACCTTCTCTCGCTCCATGGCCTTGAGCACGTCGCGGGGCAGCAGATAGTTCAGCAGCACGACGCGGGCACCGCTGTGGAAGGCGGTGGTCAGCTGGCTGAAGCCGGCATCGAAGGACAGCGGCAGCGCGGCCAGCAGCGTGTCGTTCGGGCCGTTCTCCAGATAACTCGCGACGCTGCGAGCGCCCGCCACCATGTTGCGGTGACTGAGCACGACGCCTTTGGGGCGCCCCGTGGAGCCGCTGGTGTAAAGGATGGCGCACAGGTCGGTGTCGATGACACGGTGGCCCGAACATGCCGGCGTGGCCAGCAGATCGTCCCAATACAGGTGAGCAATGTGGGGGGGCAACTTGGGCGCTTGCGCACCCGGCGGCCCCGTCAGCGCGATATGGCGCAACGAAGGGCAATCGGCCAACACCGGCATCAGCAGCGCCAGGCGCTCCGGCGACGTCACCAGCACCTGCATGTCGCAATCGCGCACGATGAACGCGACCTGCTCTGCCTTCAGCAACGGGTTCATCGGCACCATCACTGCGCCAGCAGCGGGAGCACCAAAGCTGGCCACGACGGTTTCCACGCGCTTTTCAAGCCAGACGCCAACCCGACCTGTGCGAGCCACGCCCAAGGCATGCAACCCGGCAGCAAAGCCTGCGATCCTGGATTGCAATTCAGCATAGCCAAGGTGAGCGCTACCGGCCGTCAGCGCGATGGCCTCGGGCGCCCTCTCGGCAGCTTCGTCAACCAGATGATGGAGCAGATGGAAATCAGTGGTCATGTCGGGCGAAGGCGAACGAGACAAACACTTTACCGCCGCGCCTGTCCGGCCAATGCGTGACCAACTTGCCGCAACGACCGAAATCCCCGATTCCAGGGCCCGTGCGACCCGTGATTGTCCCGGGATGCCAAGATCGGTTTGGCATACTAGGCGGTTATGCAACAAGCCCCCGCAATAGTCCTACTCAAAGCACTGACAGGCTTCGAATCCGACACGAACGGCAAACCCATCATCGGCCTCGATGACGCCAGCCTATTCGCCTATGGGCAACTACTGCGGCAGACGGAAACGCTGATTCTGGACATGTTCAGTCGTGGTTTGCTTTCAGGCACCACGCATACCTGCCTGGGTCAGGAGCTGTGCCAGATGGCCGTCGTGCGAGCGCTTGATCACGCTGACGACGTGGTTCTTTCCAATCACCGCAATCACGGGCACTTCCTGACGTATTCGGGTCTATTTGTCGGCCTTGTCGCCGAAATCATGGGCCGAGAAGCGGGAGTTTGTGGCGGCTTTGGTGGCAGCCAGCACATTGCCTTCCGCAATTTCCACAGCAATGGCGTGCAGGCCGGCATGACGGCCATTGGCACAGGCCTGGCACTGGCACGCAAGAAGTCCGGGTCGGCCGGCGTCGTGGCAATCATGGTGGGCGACGGCACGCTCGGCGAAGGCCTGCTTTATGAAAGCATGAACCTGAGCGCCGTGTGGAATGTGCCTGTGCTTTTCGTGGTCGAGAACAACGGCATCGCCCAGACCACGCTGACATCGGACACGGTGGCCGGCACGATTCCAGGCCGCGGCCAGGCCTTTGGGCTGCGTACCTGGCGCCTGGACGACGCCTCTCCCGAGTTCTGCCGTGACGTTGCCGCGATCGTCGCCGAACTGCGCGCTGGCGGCGGTCCGGGCATGCTGACCATCGACACCGGCCGCCTCGGGCCCCACAGCAAGGGTGACGATCTGCGCTCCGCCGAAGAGCGGGAACGCATCGCGCGCCGCGATCCGCTGGCAGCAATGGGCGCACGGCTGGCGCCCGAACTTCGCGCCAGCATCGTCGAGCGCACCGCCGAGTTCCTGCGGGCCGTGGAAGCCCAGGCGCTGGCGTCCGCACCGTCGCGCTTCGCAAGCGTGCCCCAGCATGCATTCCGCCCCGTCGAAGCTGCCGACGCGTCGCTGCCGGCTCAGGCCGCAGAAGTTGGCAATGTGCGCAGTGCGATCAACCAGGCCTTGCGCACCCTGCTCGAACAACGCAGCGACGTCGTCCTTCTGGGCGAGGACCTGCACGAGCCCTATGGCGGCGCGTTCAAGGTCACCGCCGGGCTGTCGGAGGTCTTCAGCGGGCGCGTCATTTCGACCCCGATCAGCGAGGCAGGCATCACCGGCGCCGGCATCGGCTTGGCGATCGCCGGCATGCGTCCCATCGTCGAGATCATGTTCGCGGACTTCGTCACGCTGTGCATGGATCAGCTCTACAACCACGCAGTCAAGTTCCCGGGCATGTTCCCCGACTGCCCCGTGCCGCTGCTGCTGCGCACGCCGTGCGGCGGTCGTCGCGGCTACGGGCCCACGCACAGCCAGAGCGTCGAGAACCTGCTCGTCTCGGTACCTGGACTGACCGTTTTGTACGGCAGTCATCGTCACAACGTCGGCCAGTTGCTGACCGATGCCGCGAGCCGCTGGCCCAACCCGACCGTGTTCCTTGAGCACAAGCTGCTGTATGGCGAGGCCCAGTCCCCAGCCGGCTATCACAGCCTGGCCGCCGACCCCGATGACCTGGGCGCGTCGCTGTTCCCCACGCTGCGTATGTGCGACGGCGAAGCCGATGTCACGCTGGTCAGCTTCGGCGGCATGCTTCCGGTCGTGGAACGCGCGGCCGAGCAGTTGCGCCAGGACGAAGAGTTGGTCGTCGACATCGTCGCTCCGGCGATGCTGGCACCACTGCCCCGCCACACGCTGCTGAACGCACTGATGGCGTCGCCGCGCATCGCCGTCGTCGAAGAATCCCACGTGAACTACGGCGTGTCGGCCGAACTGCTGGCATGCCTGGCCGAAGCGGGCTATCGCGGCCAGATCGTGCGCATCGGCACGCCGCCGGCACCCATCGCGGCCGCGCGCAGCCTTGAAGCCGCACAACTCCCCAACGAACAGGCCATCGTTGACCACGTTCTCGACCTCTTCTGATCTCTCAAAGGCCCGATAAACATGCCCACCGCGATCCATGTGCCGCGCATCAACAACAACGACGACGAGGTCAAGCTCGTCGCGCTGAATGTCGCTGTGGGTGACACCGTCATACCTGGCCAATCCGTGGCCGAGGTGGAAACCGACAAGGCCGTCGTCGAAGTCGAGGCCACCGCTGGCGGCGTCGTGCTCGCCGTGCGCGGCGAGATCGATACGAAGTTGCAGGTCGGCTCTGTACTGATCTGGCTGGGCGCGAGCGCCGACGAGGCCGTGCCCGGCGAGGCCGGCAGCGCCAATGACGGCGCAGCCGCCACGGGCGCCGAACCCACCGCCAAGGCGCGCGACCTGCTCCGCCGCTTCGGCCTGCAGGCTGCTCAGGTGGCAGCCAGCGGCGCGCGGCTCTCTGCTGCCGATGTCGAGCGCCACATCGCGGCATTGGGCCTGGCCCCGGCAGGCGCCCCGGCGGTCGCGCGCGCGCCGCAGCGCTCCGCGCCGCTGGAGCCCGGCCAGCTGCGCGATCTGCGCAGTGACGAACTGGGCATGGTCAGCACGGTGTGCTGGCACCGCGACGAGGCCGTCAGCGGCTATCTCGAAGTGTCGTACGACCCCGCGCCCTGGGAGGCGCTGGCAGCCCGCGTGCAGGATGAGCACAAGCTGCTGCTGAACCCACTGCTGCCGCTGATGGCCCATTCGCTGGCACGGCTGGCCGCCGACTCGCCGCGGCTGAACGCGACGCTGGTCGGCAAGCAACGCCATGAGTACGACCACGTCAATCTGGGCTTCACGGTGCAGGCCGGCGATGTGCTGTACCTGGCGGTCGTCCATGACGCCGCCCGCCTGTCGCAAATCGATTTCGTCCAGCAGCTCATCGACCTGCAGCGGCGCGCCGCCGGCCACCATTTGAAGGCGCGCGAGACTCAGGGCATGACGCTGGGCTTTTCCAGCATGGCTCGCTGGAAGGTATCCCGCCACATTCCGGTGCTGGCGCCGCACACGGCGCTGATGGTGGCCCACACCGTCGACGGTGAAGGGCGTGCCGTGCTCGGTGCCTCCTACGATCACCGCGTGCTGCACGGCGCCGCAATCGCGCAGACGCTGAACAAGCTGTCCAAGCCGCCTGCACCGCGCTGAGCGCCGACGCGCCTCTCCCCAATTGCACCCATCACTCGGATCTACGCACCACCATGCTTCCCGACAAGAACGACATCCAGCTCGCCATCAAACAAAAGGTCATCGAGTTGGCCGAAGGGATGGGCAGCGACGCCAGCGATCTGGCCCTGGATGAAATCATCCCGGCCAGCGGCTATATCGACTCCGCAGCCCTGCTGGAACTGATCGCATGGTTCGAAGCGCAGTACGGCATCCAGGTGCCGTCCGAGGACCTGACCATCGACAACCTGGGGTCGGCGGTGCTGATGGCGGACTACCTGCTCAAGCGCAAGTCCGCAAACTGAGTCATGGGACACGGCGGCGGCATCAGCCTCGAACCCTCCTTCCTCGACAGCCCTGACGGCCCGCTGTTTGCCATGCTGCACCGGCCCGCCGATGGGCGGCCGTGGCTGGGCACGTTCTTGTGCTGCATGCCGTTCAACGAGGAGATGAACCGCTGCCGCTCAATGACGAGTGAGCTGGCGCAACGCCTGGTGCCCGCAGGCTACGGCCTGATGGTGCTCGACCTGCTGGGCACCGGCGACAGCGCTGGCCAATACAGCGATGGCCGATGGTCGACCTGGGTCGACAACCTGCAGGCGGCGCTGCACGGGCTGCGGCAGCGCCCGGGCGGTTGCGTGGGCCTGCTGGGCATCCGGCTAGGCGCCATCCTGGCCGCCGAACTGCACGCACGCGAAGCCGACCCGGCGCTGACTCTGCTGCTCTGGCAACCAGTGCTGGACGGCAAGACGCATCTGACCCAGTTCATGCGCGTGCGCATCGCCGCCAACATGGACCGCACCGATCAGCCCCGCGAGACGACGACGACGATGCGCCAGCAATGGTCGAGCGGCGAGATCGTCGAGATCGCGGGCTATGCGCTGCATCCCGAACTGGCTCAGGCCATCGATCAGGCCAGCCTGGCCGCAAACCCGCTGGCGGCCGGCACCCGCCTGCTGTGGCTGGAACATTCGATCGAGGCCGATGCCGCACTGAGCCCGGCCACCCAACGCCTGCTGGAACGCTGGCCCGGTGCCGCCGTCGAGCAAACGGTGCAGCTCTTCCAGGGCCCGGCCTTCTGGCAGGTGCACGAACGCGTCGACGCGCCCCAGGTCATCGACGCGACCGCCGCCTGGCTGCGGGCACGCGAGGTGACCCATGCGTGAAACCGCCCATGTGATCGACTGCGGCGGCGTCCCTATGGTGGGCATCCTGCATCACCCCGACCAGCCGCCCACGCGGGCCCTCCTCATGGTGACGGCTGGCGGCCCACAGTACCGCGTGGGCGGCCACCGGCAGTTGACGCTGTGGGCGCGCGCGCTGTGCGAACAAGGCCTGGCCGTGCTGCGCTTCGATCAGCGCGGCAAGGGTGATGCGTGGGGTGAATACAGGGACTTTGTCGACCTCGACGACGACATTCGCTGCGCGTTGGACCGTCTGACTGCCGAATGCCCGACGCTGCGAGAGGTCGTCCTCTGGGGCGAGTGCAATGCGGCTTCGGCCATCCTGTACTACGCCTACCGCGATGCACGCGTGAGCGGCGCCGTGCTGCTGAACCCCTGGGTGCACACCGAAGCCGGCGCCGCCAAGGCGACGTTGAAGTACTACTACCTGCAGCGGCTGATGCAGCCCAGTTTCTGGCGCAAGCTGCTGAGCGGCCGCTTCAATCCGGTCGCTTCGCTGGCGTCAGTCGTGCAGTTGCTGCGCGCAGCGAGCCGTTCAACCACGCCGTCAGGCGCTGGGACTGCAGCGGCGAATGTGGCAGAAATCAGCCGAAGTCTGCCGCTGACCGAGGGCCTGCTGCTGGGCCTGCAACGCTTCAAGGGCCGGCTGCTCGTCGTGCTGAGTGGCCGCGATCCGGTGGCGCATGAGTACGAGACCGTGGTCGCCGGGTCGCCGGCCTGGCAGAAGGCCTTGTCAGACTGCCACACCTTGACCGAGCGTTTCGCTGACGGCGACCACACCTTCTCGTCGGCGGAGCAGCGCAATCAGGTCCTGGCCACGGCGCAGGCCTGGCTGCGCAGCCTGCCCAACCAACCGCATTGACGACCCATGGCGCGCCCGAGCATTGAACCCGTCACCGATGAGCGCCTGGAAGCCGTCGCTACCTTCCTGCACGAGCACCTGAACGGCAGCCGTTCGGCGCAGGTCTGGGCCGACGACTTCCGCCGCAGCCGTCGACCCGAATCGCCTAACTACGGCTTCTGCCTGCTGGACGAGGGCCGCCTGGTGGGCGTCATCGGTGCGCTGTACGGCAACCGATTGCGTGATGGCAAGGCGGAGCAGCTCTGCAACATCACCAGCTGGTGCGTGCTGCAGGAGTACCGCCAGCACAGCACCCGCCTGGCGATGGCAGTGCTGGGCCAGGGCGACGAGCGCACCTACACCGATTTCTCGCCGACCAAGGTGGTCGCCGCCACGCTGAAGTTCTTGAAGTTCAACGAGCTGGACGAGCGGCGCGCAGTCAGCGTCAACCTGCCGCGCTGGGTGCCTGGCGTGCGGCTCTTCAAGCAACATGCTGACATTGCTGCAGGCCTGAGTGGCGACGCACTGCGGGCGTTCGAGCATCATCGCGACCTGCCTTGGCTGCGCCACCTGTTGATCACCCGCAGCGGTAAAGCCTGCCATGTCATCTACAAGCCCGTCCGCATCAAGGGCCTGGGAGCTGCTCACGTGCTGCATGTTGGCGACGCCCAGCTCTACCGAGAGGCGGCAGGTCGGCTGGCCCTGCATTGGCTGCTGCAGGGCCTGCCGCTGAGCGTCGTGGAACTCCGCACCGTGCCGCAGCCACCCCGCCCGTACCGCGTGCAGACCGGCTTCACACGCAAGGTCGTGCGCCCGGCGCCCGGCATGTCGGACAACGTGGACTATCTGTATTCCGAGACCCTGCTGTTCGACCTGACCTGAATCCTCACGCCCCTGCACCTCGTCATCGAGGCCACTAAGTACAGTCGCCAGAACCAACAAACACACACATGCTGAACGACCTCCTGAAGCTGCTGGACAGCACCCTGGGCCTGGGCGGCCGCGCCCTGCAATTCGACGTCGACACCGCCTTGTTGTCGTCGGTGCCCGAGCTAGACTCGATTGGCGTCGTGTCCGTCATCACCGCGCTCGAAGAGCGCTTCGGCTTTGCCGTCGAAGACGACGAGATCGACGGCCCGACCTTTGCGACCGTGGGTAGCCTGCTGGCCTTCGTCGAAGGCAAGCTGGCGAACGGCTGACGTCGTGAGCCTGCCAGCCATCCTTTGGAAGATCTGAGATGAGTTCGCCCGTCGTCAGCATCGTCATCCCGAGCTACAACTGCGCGCGCTACATCGCCGAGACGCTCGGTAGCGTGGTGCACCAGACCATGCCGGACTGGGAAGTCGTCGTCGTGGACGATGGCTCCAGCGACGAGACGGTGCGGATTGCGTCGACCTTCGATCCGCGGGTACGTGTCATAGAACAGCGCAATGCTGGCGTCTGTGTAGCGCGCAACCACGGCTTCGAAGCCTCGCGGGGGCGCTTCCTCTGCTTCCTGGACCATGATGACTACTGGTTCCCGGAAAAGCTGGAGCGCCAGCTGGGCTGGATGGCCCGCCGGCCCGAACTCGGTGTGGTCTACAGCAACTGCATCAACTGGTACCCGGTGGACGGCGTCTTCCCGGCGCCGCAGACCCTGCGCCCCGAGGACGACGCTGACGTGCTCGACGAACCGTTCACGGGCTGGGTCTACCACCAGTTCATGCTGGACAGTTGCGCGCTGACCAGCTCCGCGATGATTCGGCGCGAGGCATTGCAGGACTGCGGGCTGTTCGACGTCGATCTGCCGTACAGCGAAGACTGGGACTTGTTCCTGAGACTGTCGAGGCGTTACCAGTTCGCCCAGATGCACTGGGGCTCGACGCTGTACCGCCAGCACGCCAAGCAAGGCAGCCGAGTCGCACGACCGGTGGACTACCGCACCGAACTGCTGCTGCGGGCCGAGCGGGATTGGGGTCTGACAGGGCCGGATGGCACGGAGGTCGACCCCCAACAATTTGCGCAACTGCTCGCAAGGTTCCGCATGGAGTTCGGCCGGCAGCACCTGATGGCCGGCAATCGCCGGCAAGGCGTTGCAGCACTTCTCGATGCATGGTCCCGCAATCCGGTCAAGCTACGCTACCTCGGCCAAGCGATCGCCGGCATCGCGGGATGGACTCCAAAATCCTGATTCGAAACCCAACTGGCGCGGCATCAGTCTTCACGTCGGTCCAATGCTTCGCTCAAGTCACAAGGCATCACGAGGATGAAATTCAAAGTCCGTGCTGATTCGACCGCACCTCTGTTGCTGGGGTTGGCTTTCCTGTGCAGCGTCCCTCAAGTCCTTGCCCAGCAACAGCTTTCGGCGGAGGACGCTGAATGCGGCGTGATGCACCGTGTCGACTTCATGCCGCCGATGGACTACCGCACGGACGAGAAGAAGCTTCTTAAGAACGTCGAATTCAATCACTTCGCACCGAATGTCGAAACCCTGACGAAGCCGATGTTCCAGTATTTCGGCTCGGACATCAGCTACACGCTGCACGCCTTTCCCAACCACGCCCGCGCGCTGTTGACCTTGATGCGGCTTGGCGAAAAGGAGCGCACCGAGCAGCCCAAGGGCCTGCCCTACACCATCGACTGCTTCATGCGCCGTGCATTGCGCTTCCGGCCCGATGACCCCGTCGTTCGGATGATCTACGTGAACTACATGATCAAGAAGGGCCGCCTCCAGGAAGCGACGGCGCAACTGGACTACGTTGCCTTGAAGGACGAGGACGGGAATCCGATGACCCAGATGAACATCGGCCTGCTGTTTCTCGACATGAAGGCATACGACCGCGCCAATGCCCAACAGCAACGGCTGGAGGCGATGGGGTTTCCTGAACAGGAATTGAAACGACAACTGACCGCTGCGGGCAAGCTGACGCCGAACGCCACGATCAAGGCGGCCGACGCAGCCTCGGCAGTGGCGCCAGGGGATCCCGCCATCGCTGCGTCCGCTGTCAGTCCGGCACGTTGAGCGATGCACATCGACAGATTCAGCTGCATTTGCAGGGCGTGCGTCCCGCCAAGCCATGCACTTTCCACAGAACACCACGCAGTCCATTTCATGCGCTGATCCGCACCGCGGCATCACGATGACAACGACAGTCAAAAGGAACCCCTTGGACCCGCAAGAACTCAGCTCGCCGAATAACGCGCCGGCCGCCCATGCCGGGCAACCGAGCCCATGCGGCGGCCAGGCAGACATCTTCAAGGGCCGCCCTCGCCGGCTTGGACAGGCGGCTGGCAGCCGTTGGAATGGGCAATGGGGCGCCGAGGACTGGCGTGCCGCGTTGGTGAATGGCCCTTCGGCGCTGATTTCCGTTGACGGGCCGTTCGCCGTCGCGCTGCACGAGCCCGGCGGCCGGGTGCTGATGGCCGTCGACCGCTTCGCCATCCAGAGTCTGTGCTACCGCATCGACAACGGCGTTCTGCGCGTGGCGGAACGGGCAGACTCCTTGGCTGACGAAGGCGACGACCTCGACCCTCAGGCGCTGTATGACTACCTGTACTTCCACGCCATCCCGTCGCCACGCACGGCATACCGTGGCGTGCATCGGCTGCCGCCGGGCCACTATGCCATCTACGAGCATGGTCAATTGACCGTTGCCGCGTATTGGTCGCCGCGATTCGACGATGAAGGTCATGGCGAACCATTCGAGTCCCTGAAGGGAAACTTCAGGACCCTGTTGCGCCAAAGCGTTGCAGAGCAACTCGACGAGGGCAAAGCGGCCTGCTACCTCAGCGGCGGGACGGACAGCTCCACCGTCGCCGGGATGATTCGCGAGGTGAGTGGGCAACGCGCGGCCAGCTATTCCATCGGGTTCGATGTCAACGGCTATGACGAAATGTCCTATGCCCGACTTGCGGCCAAACATTTCGATACCGAGCACCACGAATACTATGTCACGCCGGAGGACCTGGTCCAATACATTCCAAAGGTGGCGGCCAGTTACGATCAGCCATTCGGAAATTCATCGGCGCTACCGTCCTATTTGTGCGCCGTGATGGCTCGCAACGATGGCGTCCGGCGCATTCTCGGCGGCGATGGCGGTGATGAACTCTTCGGCGGCAATACACGCTACGCCAAGCAACGCGTTTTCAATCTGTACGGGCAGATTCCACAGGCACTTCGCCGCCATATCCTTGAACCGCTGATCCTGCCCAGGCACGCGACGCCACTCCTGCGCAAGGCGGCGAGTTATATCCAGCAGGCAAAAAACCCGCTGCCCGCTCGCCTTGAAAGCTACAATCTGATATTGCGCCTTGGCTTGACAACGGTATTGTCACCCCAGTTCCTTGAGCGCTTGGTATTGGACCAGCCTGCGATTGACCAGGCCGCCGTCTGGCAAGTAGCAAGAACCAGCAGTTCGTTGAACCGGCAACTCGCGTTTGACTGGCGCTACACCTTGGCGGAAAACGATCTGCCCAAGGTCTGTGGCAGCAGTGGCCTAGCCGGACTTGAAGTCGGCTTCCCGATGCTTTCCAACGCCCTGCTCGACTTCTCCTGCAAGTTGCCGACCAACTACAAGCTACGCCAGTTGAAACTACGCTGGTTCTTCAAGGAGGCCTTGCGCGACTTCCTGCCACAAGAAATCATCACCAAGAAGAAGCAGGGTTTCGGCTTGCCGTTCGGCGTCTGGACAGTACGCCATCCAGGTTTGAACAAGTTGGCCACCGATTCCTTGGGTAGCCTGGGTGAGCGCGGGTTGATCCGGAAAGACTTCATTACGGAGTTGATGAATCAGCGCTTGGCAGAGCATCCCGGCTACTACGGCGAAATGGTCTGGATCCTGATGATGCTCGAACACTGGTTGCAGAAGCACGCACCGTCCTACCGCCTCAACTGAGACGGCGGCGGATACAGCAAATCAAGACAGACAGCCGGACTCCTATGCAACAACGCGTTCGTGACGCCTGGGCAAGTATTCAACGACGCTTTGGAAAGGCGTGGCTGGATTTTCGTTGCCGCTCCATTCGCAAGACGCCTCCTATTGTCTGCAATCCCGACAGCAACGTCGTCGTCGTCAGTCAGATCTACCATCCTGATGTGACGATGTATCTATTGGCGGCAAAATCGTTTGCTCAATATGTGCAGCCCAAGAAATTTGTTCTTGTGGATGACGGATTGACAGAAGAAGATCGCCGGCTATTGCAGCATCATTTGCACCGCGCCGAGTTCATACCGCGCCAATCGATCGACACGGAAGGCCTGCCAACCGGTGGATGCTGGGAGAGATTTCTGACTCTCGCGCACCAGAACCAGGGTCATTTCGCCATCCAGCTCGACTCGGATACGCTGACCCTCAGCGCGCCCACGGAAGTCCTTGCGTGCATCAAGGAAGGCCGCACGTTCACGCTCGGTACCCGTACCGGGCGGAAACCCGTCCCGTTGAGCGAGGTCAGTCGCTTCGCGCAAACCCACACAGGCACCCATGTGCAAACGGTTGCCGAAATCAAGTTGGGCGAGTACGCACCCGAAGATCCGTCGCTGCGCTATGTGCGCGGTTGTGCCGGCTTTGCGGGCTTCGCACCGGGCCAGTTGCAGAAACACAAGATCCGCGATTTTTCGCTTCGAATGGAAGTTCTATGCGGCAAATCGAAATGGAACGAGTGGGGATCCGAGCAGGTCACCTCGAACTTCTTCGCCGCCAACGCACCCGACAGCCTCGTCCTCCCGGTGGAAGCCTATCCATTCTGGGCACCGGATATCAATATCAACGCGGCGCGATTCCTTCACTTCTTCGGCACGTTCCGCTTCACGGGCGGCATGTATGCCCGAAAGGGCGCGCAAGTCGTCCAGCAAGCCAACGCCTCCAGACCGGTTTGACAGCAAGTCAACCCTGCCCCTCCGATAGCGAAAGATAATATGCAGAAAAACAAGTTGATGTGGACCCTCTCTTACTATTACGAGAAGATCATCAACTCCGCCTTCGTTGATCAACGCCAGCTTCATGCGCTCTGGGAGCAGGCCCAGCTCAGGCAGCTCTTCGAGTATCTCGACGTCGACTGCGTCTTTGATATCGGCGCCAATGAGGGACAATATGCCGAAATGCTCAGGCGCAAGGTAGGGTATCAAGGCCTGATAATCTCGTTCGAGCCTATTCCCCGCGCAGCAGAGATCATCAAGAAAAAGGCCGCTCACGACCCCAAGTGGATTCTCGTGCAAGGCGCCATCTCTGAAAGCGACGGCCAGCAGCAGTTCAATATCATGAACGATTCGCAGTTCAGTTCGTTGAGCAAGCCACGTCACGACGAGGTGGGTATTTTTGCGAACATGAACAAGGTCCAGCAAAGCATCACCGTACAGACCGAACTCCTGGAAACTGCGTGGCGCAGGCTGAGTGCAGAGCATGGTTTCAAGCGCCCGTTCCTGAAGATGGACACACAGGGCTTCGACTACAAGATCGTGCAAGCCGGTCAATCCGTCATCAAGAACTTTGTCGGGCTGCAAAGTGAGTTGGCCATCAGAAAACTCTATGCGGACTCCACCGACTTCCGCGACAGCATCGCCCTATATGAACAAAGCGGCTTTTCGCTGACTGCGTTTGTGGCCAACAACGAGGGAGTCTTCCCCCGCTTGCTTGAAACTGACTGCGTCATGATCCGCTCGGATCTGGTGCGCTGAACCAGCGGGGCAAGGGACCTGCGCCGCCCAATACCGAACGGATAGTCGGACAACGGCCACCTCGCGTCAGAGGCTGGCCCGGCTGCAAATGCAAGTGCCACATTGAAAGTCGAATAGGAACAGCATGTCCCGATCAATGTCGGCGTATCTCGACCTGCTCCGGTTCTTCTCGGCTTTGGTCGTTTTGCTGCATCACGCCGCACCGATCTTCTTTGCCGGTCTACCGCTGCCGTTTCCCGGCCACCATGCCGTCATCCTGTTCTTCTTCATCTCGGGATTCGTGATCGCACATGTCGCGTCCAAACCTACGCTGCGCTTTCAGGGGTATGTGAATGATCGCCTATCCCGGCTGTTGTCAGTCGCCGTCCCGGCGTTGGTCCTGGGATTGATCGTCACGCTGGCGATTGGGGCAAGTCTCGAATCCACACCTGCGGCCGACCATCTGGGCGATCTGGTCATGGGCGTGGGCGAGGCATTGCGACGTACGGGATTGAATCTGGTTTTTGCTGGCCAACTGTGGTGCATCAATTCCATGGCGCCACTGAATGGCGTCTTCTGGTCATTGAACTATGAGTTCTGGTACTACCTGATTTTCGCCGCCTGGCACTTCGCAAGGCCGGGCTGGCGGGTTTGGCTTGCTGTAGCCGCCTTGTTGGCCGCCGGACCAAAAATGGCTCTACTTCTACCCTGCTGGATTGCCGGCGTGTTGGTCTATCGCAATCTCGATCGCTGGAAAATGTCGAACGCGAACGCCACGCTGCTGTTCTCACTCTCGTCGCTGGGATATCTTCTGGTATTTTGGTTTGACTTGCCGGTTCAGATTCGCAATCTCATGGACCAGCATTGGCCGCATTGGATGTCCACGTTGGGCGGATCACGCAGCTTTGTGGGCGACTACATTTTGGCGGGGTTGTTCTCGCTGAATTGCATTGCATTTGCCTCCATGGACAACGCAATCACGCGCCGGGTGTGCGCCGTCGAGCACCAGGCGCGGCGTCTCGGCTCTTACACGTTCTCCATCTATGCGTTTCACACGCCACTGCTCGCCATCTGCGTCTCGGCCTTGTCGCTGATGCCGTCTTTTCCAGCCAGCGGAATGGCCGCACTGTTGGCCGTCACCCTTGGCTCCATCGCGCTGGCCACGGTGACTGAACACAAGCGTCAGTTTCTCCGCGCCTTGTTGGGCAGGCTGGAAGATCGTCGCCCCTGATCCAGCGGCCTGCTTTCAATCGCTATTGAAACGCAGATCACGCCTGGGCCTCACGATGGGCGACGACCCTCGTAGCTGCTACTGCAGCCCTGCAGCGGCAAACATCTTGCCGAAGTTTTCGTTTGCCAGGCCGATGAGGCGGTCGCGATGCTCAAGCAACTCCGCCTTCGGGGCCGACAGCACGCTGCCGATGGCCTCTTGCGCCGCTGCAACTTGGGTGGGATCGACGCAGCGGGATGAGGCCGGGCGCGCCCAGCTGCGCAGATAGGACACCAGCTTTGGGTTCTTCAGACCGAGGCCGAGATGGGGCACTCCGAAGGATTGGGACGTCACCTGGCCGTGCAGGCTAGTGCCGAAAAACAAGCCCGCATGTGCGATCGCGCCCATGATGTCGAGCACAGAGGCTTCATCGGAGAAGATTCGGTTCGGTGTACGCAACCGGCGCGACAGGTCGGCCAGGAACTCCTGGTCGTCCAGCCCGACATACCGCCCTATGGGCAACAGCAGCGCGGGCAGGCCCGTCGCCTCGTAGGCCCCTTCAAGAACGGAGATGATGTTGTCCTGGTGCAGCCGGCCGAAGTCCGCATTGGCCTGGAAGCAGAGGTAGGGGCTCTTGTCGGGCATGCCGGCCGGAAGATCGTCCGCCGCGAAGCAGGTCGACATCATGATCGCGGAGTCCGGTGCCTGCACGGTCGGCACCATGCCGGACAGCAGTTGCATCGTTTCGTCATCGCGCACGGACATGAAGTCCGCATTGCGCAGGCTCGCCAGCACCGCTGAACGACGCGCTTCAGGCAATGCCGCGACTTCAGCGCCGCCACCGACAGCGTTGTAGAGCACCTTGACGCGCTGATTGAAGTCGGACGCCTCGATCACGAAAGGGGCACAGGAGCGGCCACCAAAGTAGCGCCGCACCCAATTGTCCATGCGGCGCTGCCCAAATACTCGCTCGGCCCGATACAGGTTGGCGTTCGCAAACGCGCCCAGGGTATTGGCATAGATATAGACCCAATCCACACCCAATACACCCCCGCCATTGACGATGCAGGTATCGCCATCGGCGAGGAAGGAGCCATCGTACATCTCCCGAATCGGCCGCGTCGGCATGGCGCCGTATTGCGATAGGTCGGATTGCCGCAGCGCAAAAACGCCCACTTCCACGTCCGGAAACCGCTTGGCGATGATGCGTGAAGTGATCATGGGGAACAACAGGTCCCCGTAGTTGAATCGGTCATAAGCACCGATTAGCGCTATCTTTCGCGCACGATTATTGGATTTCATTGTCATGCCCTCTGAAATATCGCTTTCAATTGATCAGCCAACGCAGCATCGATGGCGTCGTGCGAAAACCTGGCCAGCGCCGCCTGATAGGCTTTTGTACCCAACTGCGCCGCACCACCTGGATCGGCCAGCAGTTCACGCAAGGCACGCGCGAATGCCTGGGTGTCATCCACCGCCAGCACGCCGTCACTGGCAGACAAACCGTGCCGCGCACAGGCTGCCCGGTATCCAACCACAGGACGGCCCCGCGCCATGGCTTCCGGGACCTTGAGGTTGGATCCCACCACAAACCTCAGCGGCACCACCGCCACGTGCGACTGCGCATAGTATGTCGAGATATCAGGCGCATCGGGGTGCACCGAAATACCGTCCCGCCCATCCAGCGCGAGCAAGCTATCCGGCATTGCACGCCCGACGATCTTGAACTCAGCTGTCGGAAGCTGCATGCGCACCAAAGGCCAAATATCGGCAATGAAATGCTGTACGGCATCCAGATTGGGCTGGTACGCCATCGTACCGACGAAAAGTGCCGTTGGGGGGCGCTCTTCCGCGGTCGCGCGCGGAGCCCCTTCAATCAACGCGCTGTTGTTGACAGCCATTACTCGCGCGTTTGGAAGCGCACGCGCCTGCAGATAGCTCACATCGGCAACCGAGCTGCAAAGATGCGCATCCCAGTGGCGCAAGATGGCACGCTCCCAACACCAGACCTTCAGCCGATTGAAGTACTCCGCCGCAAGCTGCCGCCACCCCGGGTTGGGTTTCACCAATCGCCCGTAAGGGATGATATTGGCAGACTCGAGGAAGTCCCAATCGATGACGCGGCGCGCCTCTGGTTTCAGCACATTCAGGCGGTCCACCACGCAAGCGGAGCCCAGGTGAAATGCGAATACCCCATCAAACCCACGATGGGGCAAGGCGTTGGCGAGCATTTGCGCCTCGTCCCTGCCAATCAGAGAAATCAGCCCGCTCATGCTCCAGGCCGACCGAAAAACCCGATCCATCAGCGAAGCACGGCGGTTGAAGCGAAACTCATGGCCGCTGCGCTGGCCCACTTGCGCCAAGTCCGTCGAGGACGCCACCAGGGATTGCAGCGATGCCGGCAACGGCCGCGACTCATTGCTCAGGCAGAGCATATGCACACGCCCACAGCCCGCCAGGGCTCGCAGGCTGGCGGCCGCTCGCTGCTGCGTTCCGCCTCCATTTTCATCAGGAGGCCACCTTGTGACAAATAACAGGTCCAAACAGTCACCCTCCCAAATCGTCAACCATCCACCTGCTGCTGATGGAAAAGCGTGCCCCGGGATCTTCGTCCAGAAACAACGGCACGCCGCGAAAAACCAAACGCTCGCGCAGCCTTCGAATCCATATCAGGCCTTCTTCCGCGCGAACAGTTGAATCAACTCATCAACGGCCTTTCGGTTAATGAACCAACTCATCAGCAGGTATGACACCGCGCCAATGCCGATCAATGTCAGCAGGCGCGTGGCTTGTGGCAGCGACAGCATGCTCTGTTTCGCTAACCAGAGAATCAATGCCATCAGCAGCGTACAAACCAGCGGCCTGAAAATGGTGGCCAACAGGCCGCGCCAACCCACCTGGGTGCCGCGCAGCGACAAATGCAGCGTCAACAATGACACCGACAGGTGGGACAGCGTCAAGGCAACGGTCACCCAAAGAATGCTGTGCTCACGAGCACTCCACAGTGCCGCCGCAACGATCGGTACGGATGCCAGCGATATCTTCATCGTCAAATCGGCACGCCCTCGGGCCAGCAACGTGCTGCCGACGAGAAAGGTGACGCTTTGCACCAGACACAGCCCGCTGAGCACGGAAACGAGCGGTGCCGCCTCAGCCCATTGCGCACCGAACACCACGATCAGCAGTTCGGGGGCCAGCACCGCCAAACCCAGCAGGGTCGGGAAGGCGATCAACGACACGACGCTGATCGTCTTGCGCACCCCGGCATCGACGCGATGCTGCGAATCCTGCAGGCGAGCGAACACAGGGTAGATCGCCCGGACGGCGGCCGACGTGAATTGGGCGACCGGCATCCAGGCCACGGTGATCGCCATGGACAACAGGCCCATGGCGCTGGCGCCGATCACTGGCGCAACGATCAACTGTTGCAGGTTGCGGGTCAGATGGTTCGCGATATTGCTGATCAGCAGTTGCCCCGAAAACCCCATGATCCCCTTCATGGACGCGGGCTGGAATTCAAACGAGGGGCGCCACGCCGAGCGCCAGACCAGGTACACGAGATTGACGGCCGTACCGATCAGCGGCTGGAAAACCAGCGACCAGATACCCGCCCCCATGACGGCGAGAACCACAGTGCAGCCCGCACCCACCAGGCTGCCAATGGTCGTGCCGAGCGCCACATGGTTGAACGCCAGTTGCCGCGTCAACACCGCTTGCGGCATGACCACGAGGCCGGTCACCACCAGATTCAGCGCCGAGACCCACAGCAAGTGCTGCACCAGCGGCTGCTTGAAATAGTCTGCTGCTGCGGGTCCGACAGCCACCACCAACACGCCGACGAGAACGCCGATCGCAAGATTGGCCCAGAAGCAAGTCGACAGCAGCGTCTGGCTGACCTCCTTGCGCTGGATCAGCGCCGAGCCGATGCCGAAGTCGATGAACAGTTGCGCCAGTTCGTTGACGAACAGCGTCATCGCGAAGATGCCGTACTCGGTCGGGCTGAGATAGCGCGCGAGCACGATGGTCGTGCCGATGGCGACGAACTGCCGGAAGAGCTGCGACCCGCCCAGCCACGCAACGTTCTTGATCGTCTTGACTGCGTAGGATTCGTCTGCGGAAGGTGTTTGGCTCAAGCTGGACTCAGCGTTCAAAAGGGTTGCGAACGGGTTTCGGGCGTCGCATTCAATGCGCGACCTGCCGCACCGGCAACCGGAACAGAAGTGAAAAGTACTTTCGGTACACCGCCTTGCGCTGCTCGGTGAAGCGCGCCAGCAGCACGATCAGGCCGAAGCAGCCGAGCATGATCAGCGCATAACCCCAGAACACGTCGTCACGGGGCCAGAACACATGCACCATTTCAAAGATCGGCATGTGGTACAGGTAGATGCTGAAGGAGCAGGCCGCAGCCGCCTTCACCAGCCGCTCCAGCCAGGCGCCGAACTCGAATTGCGCATGCAGGGCACCGACGAAATTGAGGAAGACCAGCAGCCCCAGCAGATAGTCGCCAAGCAAGGGCTCGGCAGGTTTGCGACCGGTCTGCCCGGCATACCAGGCGCCGGCCCAGGCGTCCAGCCAGTTGTCCACGCCGAGAATCTTGACGAGAACATAGCCTGCCAGGCTGCCGTAGACCAGCAGGCGCGATGCCATGCGCGACAACGTGATGCGGTGTTGCTGGAAGTACAGCAGGCTGCCGGCCAGCCAAAGCGGCAGCAGCGCGATGATGCCGGGCCCCATCACCAGCAGCACCAGCGCGACGAGGAGCCAGCGCCAGCGCCCACGGGCATACAGGGCAGCCGCGAACAACACGTAGTACCAGACCTCGAAATTGAGCGACCAGTACGGAAAGTTGTTGGGCGGCACTTCGTTCAACGTCCACAGGCTTCCGACGAAGCTCAGGTAGATGGGCAGATACAGCCACAGCTTGCGCAACTGATAGTCAAGCGGCTGGCCGGTAGCATGGCTGATGACGGCGCTCGCCAGCAGCGACAGCATCACAGCCGGCACCGCGACCGAATAGACGCGTGCCGCCCGGTTGACGGCGAACTGCGCCACCGTGCGGTCGCGAGCGGTGCCGCACCAGCTGATGACGAAGCCGGACAGCACGAAGAAGATGATTACGGCGTCCCGGCCCGGATTGGTCAGGTCGCAGAAATCGGCCAGCGGCCGGTAGAAGATCTTGCCGTGCCCCAGCAGCACGATCATCGTGGCGACGAAGCGGGCCGCCTCGAGATAGATCGACATCGACGGGTTCATGCGCGACCCCACAGGTTGCGCAGCATGCGCATGCCAAAGCGGCCCCGCGTCACATCCCAGGGCGTGAAGCGGGGCATCTGGAAGATGTCCGAGCTCGGCTTCGCGGCACCCCAGGCCGTTGCGAAGGCAGCGTCAAAGCCTTCCTTGCCGATCAACGCCGCCGTCGCATCGTCATAGTCGACGCCGGGCTTGCCGTTCGGGTAGGCGAACAACCCCACCCGCTCGCCCAGCAACTGCTCCAGCGTCCGCCGGCTCTCGCGCACTTCTTGCAGAACCTCGTTCGCGGACAGCTTCAGCAAAATGGGATGGTTGACGGTATGCGCGCCGATGACGAGGCCCGCGGCACGCATCGCACGCACCTGAGCCGAACGCATCATCAGGTCGTCCGGCAACGTGACACCGGCCAGGGCGGCGATCTCGGCCACCACTTCCAGGCGCCGTTGCGGCGCCAAGTACTTCACGACCGACAGGATGGCGTGGATGGCCTCGCGGCGCTGGCGCAGATCGCCGAGCGCATAGCGGCCCAGGCCCGGCGCCAGGCTCGTCAAGTCCAGCTCGCCAAGCGCCGTGCCCCGTACCGCCTCGATGACGCTGTCATTCCACATGCGCCCGCCATCCAGGTAGCCGGTGGCAATGAAGAACGTGGCGCTGAGCCCATGCCGCAGCAGGATCGGCATGGCAACGTCATGGTTGTCGGCATAGCCGTCGTCGAAGCTGATCGCCAATGCACGCGGAGGCAATTTGCCTACGGCATGCAGGCGCATGGCTTCGTCCAGCGGCAGCACGTTGAACCATTGCGAGACCCAGCCACAGATCTGGTCGAAGCGCTCCCCGTGCATCTCGTCCGGGAACAGCGGGTCTGGCTGAGCCAACACGCGATGGAAGATCAGCACGGACAGCCGCCCGCGCGCGCCGCCCGGGGACGCCAAGGAAAACGCGCTACGCCACATGTTTCTCACCTCTAGCGACTTGTGGGGCCGCGCCCCAACCAGGCCGGGGCCATCGCCAGACGGGCAACTCGTCGCTTTCCCACCCTCGCCGAGCCACCCACTGGCGGGTCAGCACCACGAGCGCGAGCACGTAGTACGGGAGGTCATAGAACGCCAGCGTCAGGAACGCGCCGCCGACCGCATACCCCAGCAGCGACACCTGGCACATCCCGGCGAGCTGAAAGCACCACTGGGCCTCGGGAATCTTCTCGGCCAACTTGCGAACCTGCGCAGCGGCTCGCCACGCGGAAATGCCGACACTGAGAAAGATCAGCAGGCCGATGTAGCCGTGCTGACCCAGCACTTCGAAATAGATGCTGTGCGCGACCACGCCGCCATGCTCGACGTTGGCGTACTTGTAGAAATACTCGCTGAGTCCGGTGCTGAACCCGACACCGGTCAGATGGTCATTGGCCAGACCGATAGCCACCTTCCAGGCCGACAGCCGCCCCTGCGCGGAGCCGTCCGACTCATAAGTCTTGATGGTGTTCATGCGCTCGAACCAGCTGTCGGGCATGAAGGAGATCAACGCGATCGCGGCGGCCACGATGACCAGCCCGCCGGTCAGGCGATTGCGACCGCGCCACCACATCAACAGCGTCATTGCGGTAATCGCCAGCAAACCGCCGCGCGACTGGCTGCCCAGTGCAGCAGCAGCGCACAGGAGGGCAGCCGCACCCATCGCGCGCCGCTGCCAAGGCTTGTCGAGCTGTGTCTGCAGGAAGCGCATCAACGGGATGGTGGTGATCAGCGCCACGGCAAACGCGTTGTTGTCCGCAACCCAGCTGTCGGGCGGCCCGTAGACCCGGTAGCTGCCGCCGGTCAGGATGGTGAACAGCCCGCCCTTGGCGCCCAGTGGGGCCAGCGACAGGGCGACAACCCAGACCAGCAACTGGATGTGCTCGCGCTTGTACAGCAGCGACATGCAGACCAGCAGCATCATGAATGTCTTGAAGACCCGCGACCACATCGGCATCTCGTCGGACACAAAACGTCCGTTCAACCAGGAAATGGTCACCCAAGCCGTGAACAGCATGATGAGCCCGGGCGCCCATGACACGCGAAATGGCGACGCCTTGTCCCGGGTCATCATCAAGCCGAGCAATGTGACGCCGGCGACCAGCATCGACCAGGGCAGATCGAAGGCAAAACCGTAGGTGAAGCGGTGCGGGTTCATCAACCCGATACCCACCCACAACAGCGCGCCTATCCACGGCTTTCGCAGCGCGTGGAACAGGCCATAGCCCATCAACAGCGTGAACAGCAGGTCACGCACGGCGGGTCTCCATGGTCCTCGGCCCTCGCGGGGGCAGCACGCTACGGAAGATGTCGAGCTGGCCCTGCGTCGTCGGGTCCCAGGAGAACGCTTCCGCATAGCGACGCGTCGCGGCCCGATCGGGCATTGCGACCCGCAGCTGCCGCACGCCGGCAGCGACGCCGGCGGCGCTGAGTTCGGGCATCAGCACGCCGGCCTCGGGCACGGCAACAACCTCGGGCGTGCCCCAGACGTCTGACGCGACCACCGGCGTGCCGCACGCCATCGCCTCAAGCAGCACGTTCGCCCAGCCTTCGCGGCTGGACGCCAGAACCAGCGCATCGGCGGCCGAGTACAAGCCCCGCAAGGCCGATTGCGGCTGGTTGCCAAGGAAGTGGACCCTGCCTGCGACGCCCAATTGCTGCGCCTGGCTGCGCAGGTCGGCCTCCATCGGACCGGTGCCCGCGATGTAGAGCGTGACGTCTGGCAAGTCTGCCAGCGCAGCAATCGCGTGGTGGTGTCCCTTGCGATCGATCAGGTGCCCGACCGAAGCGAGGCAGAAGCCCTGCATGCCGAACTGCAGCCGCGCCGCATCGCGGTCCTGCGGCGTGAACAGCTGCAGGTCAACACCATTGCGCAGCACGGTGACCTTCTCGGCCGGCGCGCCGATTGCAACGAGCTCGTCCTTCAGCGCCTTGCACACGGTGATCATGTGGCTGCAACGTGCCACCGCATCCAGGATCTTGCGACGCGGCCCCGGATATTGCGGGATGAGGTTGATATCCGTGCCACGGGCCGTGATCGTCACGGGCTTGCCCAGCGCCTCGCCGAGCATCACGGCGGCCACGCCATCCGGGTAGAAGTAGTGGGCGTCGATGAGATCGAAGTCGAACCCGTCAGCCTGGATCTGCCGCAGCACTGGCAGGGCCGAACGCGCGAGCAGCGACGGCGTGATGTTCATGCCGACCTTGGGCAGGACGACGTAGCGCGGGTGGTGCACGTCGATGCCGAACCGGTCCTCGCGTCGCGGCGTTGCAGCCATGCGCGCGTAATCGCCCCAGCGCGGGTGGGTGGAGGGGAACCAGGGCACCGGCGCCACGACACGGGCCTCGACCTGCCCGCTCTTCAGCAGCTCGCGCAGCCGCGTCTGGACGAAGATGCCGTGGCTGGGTCTGGACTCGCTGGGGAACAGCGTCGAGAACACCAGAACGCGCAGCGTCATGTGGCGCCCCCGCTCGCCCTGGCCACCAACTGCATCGCGCGGCGCGCATTGTTGGCCCAGGTCAGCTGGTGCGTCGTGATGGTTTGCAGCGCGGCGCGGCTCAGGCGTTCACGCAGTGCGGCGTCACGCGCCAGGCGGCCCAGAGCGGCTTCGAATGCCGACTGGTCCTGGGCATCGAACAGCAGCGCGTTGCCATCATCGACCAGCAACTCGGCAATGTTGGGCTGGCGAGGCGCCACGATGGCCTTGCCCAGCGCCAGATACTCGATGAGCTTCAACGGCGAGGCGTAGGCGACGACGGCCGGTTGCAGCGCAATGTCGAAGGCGGCGACCAGGGCAGGCACGCGATCGCGGTGGACAACACCGGTGAAACGGACGCGGTCCCCGAGCTTCAAGTCCGCAGCGAGCTGTTCCAGCTCGGCACGCACCGGGCCGTCACCGACGACGAGCAGGCGCGCATCCGCCGGCGCAGCCGGGCTGGCCATCCAGCGGATGACGCGGTCCATGCCGTGCCAGTCGCGCACGAAGCCGGTGAAGCCGAGCACCAGCGCATCGGGCCAGCCCAGATGGGCCTTGGCCTCAGCCTGCGACGGCGCCGCTGCGAAATGGGCCTCGTTGATGCCGTTGGGCACGACCACGATGCGCTCGTTGGGCACGCCAACGGCGCGCACGTGATCGGCCAGCACGTCAGTCACAGGCAAGACGAAGTCCGCTGCCCGCCAGGCCCTGGCCTCGGCCCAGCGCGCCAGCCTGGGCAGGCCCAGACCGCCGAACTTGCCGCGCTCCTCGGCCAGCGGCGCATTCACCTCCAGCAGCAGCGGCAGGCCGGTGCGACGCTTGAGCATCGCGCCGGCGAGCAGGAAGAGGTTGTAGCGCTCGTAGATGACGTCCGGCTTGAACTCATTCGCTGCTGCCGCCAGGCGCCGGTAGGCCACGAGCGTGTAGGCCAGCTCCATCAGTTCATAGACGGCCTTGGGCAGGCGCGCGCGCAGACGCGCCACCCAACCGACCTCGGCGCCCATCTGGCCGCTGGGCTCGTCGTCACCGCCACCGGGTGCCACAACGCGCACCTCGTGGCCCTGCTCACGCAGCGCCGTGATCATCTCTTCGATGTGCACCGCCTGGCCGTCCTTGGACGCGGTACGGTGGTGATAGAGCACCCTCATGCGGCGGCACTCGCACGTGCCTGGCCCAGGCCGGCATTGCGCAGGAAGGCGTCAAACATCAGCAGTACCCACAGCGGCTGAGAGTGGTCAAGCTGACCGCGTTCATGCTGGTCCAGCATGCGGGAAATGACGCCCGGGTTGAACCAGCCGGTCTGCGCGAGCGCTCCGTGCTGCAGCGCCTGCCGGGTCTGCTCGCGCAGCGGGCCGCGCAGCCAGCGCGCCAGCGGTACCGAGAAGCCCATCTTGGGACGGTACAGCACGTCGTGCGGCAGCATGGGCTCCAGAGCCTTCTTGAAGATGTACTTGCCCTCCTGACCGCGCAACTTCAGCGCGGACGGCAACGTCGCCACCCACTCCACCAGCTTGTGATCCATCAGCGGCTCACGCACCTCCAGGCTGTGGGCCATGCTGGCGCGGTCGACCTTCGTATTGATGTCGCCGGGCAGATAGGTGTGGATGTCCAGGTACTGGATCAGCGCCAGCGGGTCGTCGGTCTCGGCGCGGCGGGCGTGGTGGTGGAAGACCTCGCTGGCATGCCAGCCCTGCAGGTCGCGTTTGAAGCTGTCGCTGAAGAGCTCGTTGCGCATCGGGTCGCGCACCAGGCCCATGGTGTTGAAGTAAGCATCGACGGAGTTGCGGGCGATGGCCTGGAAAGTGGTCTTGGCGCGGAAGACTCGCGGCGCCCAGTCGGCCTTCGGGTAAATCTTGGCCAGCGGGCCGAACACACCGCGGCGCAAAGCCAGTGGGAAGGCGCTGCGCATGCGCTCCTCCATCATGTGCATCTTGTAGCGGCGGTAGCCGCCCAGGCTTTCGTCGCCGCCGTCACCCGAGAGCGCCACCGTCACATGCTTGCGGGCCAGTTCGCAAACGCGGTAGGTCGGGATGGCCGACGAATCGGCATACGGCTCGTCGTACAGATGCGCCAGCAGGTCAACCAGGCCGAAGTCGTCGCTGTTGACGATCTCCGTGCGGTGGTTGGTGCGGTAGCGGTCAGCCACCTGCTGAGCGAACTGGGTCTCGTTGAACTTGGGGTCGTCGAAGCCGATGGAGCAGGTGTTGACGGGCTGGTCGTCCAGCCCGGCCATCGCCGCGACGACGGCGCTGGAATCGACGCCGCCCGACAGGAATGCGCCCAGCGGCACCTCGGCCTTCATGCGCAGCTTGACGGACTCGGTCAGGCGTCGGCGCAGCTCCTCGGCCGCCTCTTCCTCGCCGATCTTGGCGTCCAGCGTGAACTTGACGTCCCAGTAGCGCTGCGGCTCGCCCAGCGGCTCGCCACGCTTGACGAGCAGGCGGTGGCCGGGCGCGAGCTTCTGCGCGTGGCGGTAAATGGTCCAGGGGTCAGGCACATAGCCGAGCGCGAAATAGGCTTCCACGGCGCGTGGGTCGATCTCCTGGCGCAGGCCGCCATGGGCCATCAGGCTCTTGAGCTCGGAGCCGAACAGCAGCCAGCCGTCCTCGGTCATGGCGTAGTGCAACGGCTTCACGCCCAGACGGTCGCGCGCCATGAAGAGGCAGTCGCGCTTGCGGTCGTGGATCATGAAGGCGAACATGCCGCGCAGGTGATGCACGCAGTCGTCGCCCCAGTGCTCCCAGGCACGCACGATGGCTTCGGAGTCGCTCTTGGTACGGAACACGTAGCCGTGGCCGCGCAGCTCGTCCATCAACTCCAGGTAGTTGTAGACCTCGCCGTTGAAGACCAGCGCCACCGACTTGTCGTCGTTGAAGATGGGCTGCTGGCCGGTCGCGATGTCGATGACCGACAGGCGCCGGTGACCGAAGCCGACGCCGGGCTCGATGTGCAGGTCGCCTTCGTCAGGCCCGCGATGGTGCTGGGACTCGTTCATCCGGTGCAGGCGGTCGCGCTCGGGCAAACGCTGGCCGCGGGTATCGAACAATCCGGTGATGCCGCACATGGGTTTGGACCTGGTTCAGCCAATCAAGTAGAAATGCCGCGCAGCCGTTGGCGCGGGTAAAGACGGATTCTTACCGAGCTTGGTGACGGCGCCCGGCTGCCGCGCCGCTCCGCGTGATGTCGCGCACGCCTATCCCCCTGTCCGGGGGAGGTGGCTGGCATACAGCCGACCATACGTTTGCACCATGCCCCCCAGGCTGAACTCAGTCCGCACCCGGGCCAGCGACGCGCTGGCGAGCCGTTGACGCAGCCCCGGTTCGTTGACGAGACGGGCCAGCGCGGCGGCGAGCGCGTTGCTGTCCTGCGGCGACACGAGCAGCCCGTTGGCCCCCTCCTCCACCAACTCAGGGTTGCCGCCGACGTCGGTCGCCACGGGCGCGCAGCCGCAGGCCATGGCCTCCAGCAGTGTGTTGCTGATGCCCTCGGCCTGCGACGGCAGCGCAAAGACGTCGAACTGCGGCAGCAACTGGGCCACGTCGCTGCGGTCGCCTGGCAGCCAGGCTTGATCCGCCACGCCAGCTTCGGCCAGGCGCGCATTCGCCGCATCAAGCAACGAGCCACCACCCAGCATGACGAGGCGCAGTCGCGGCCAATCCGCAGGACACAGTTCGCGCAGACGCAGGAAGGCGTCGACCAGGTTGATCGGGTCCTTGACGGCCTGCATGCGGCCGACGGCGCCGATGACAAGGTGCTCACCACGGCGATAGGGCCAGGCGTCCGGCACGCTCGTCGCTGGCGCAAAGCGCTGCGTGTCGACCCCATTGCAGATGCGCTGAACGCGGGCGGGTGCAAAGCCCACTGGGCCGGTCAGGTAGGTCTCGATGGCCCGCGACAAGGCCACGAAGCGGTGCGTGCCGACACCGTAGACGCGGCGCAGCCGCTGGTTGTTGCGGTTCACGCCACCCAGGTCACCGACATCCCAGCCATGCTCGCTGTGCACCCGCAGCGGTACGCGCGCGGCCCAGGCGGGCAGCTGGAACTCCATCGCGCCAAGGTTGCGTGTGTGCAAGACGGCCGGGCGCAGCTCGCGCAGCAGCCGGTAGACGCGCAGATAGAGCCAGAAGCCCTGACCGGGCGGCTTGTGCAGCGAAAAGAACTGAGTACCGGGCGCCTTGACGCGGTCCTTGAAAGCGGTGATCTCGGTCACGGCCACCACCGCATGCCGGAAGGCCGGCAGGTGATTGATGAGGTTGACAACACCGTTCTCCAGCCCACCGGTGTCGAAGCGGTGCACCAGATGAACGACCAGCGGACGGGTATCGGCCATGCCTCAGCCCTTCTCGCCGGCGACCCGCCGGGTTGGGGTTGCCACCAAAGAGAGCGGCCGTTCAACCAGCAGGAACAAGGCCAGGCAAGGGGGCAGTGTGGCGAGCCACGCGGGCACCAGCAGCAGCAGCCCGGCCCAGTCACCGCCTGTCGGAACAAGTCGCTGCAGCACGGCGAAAAACACTTGCAAGGCCAAGCCATGCAGCAGGTAGTAGGAATAGCTGATGTTGCCCACGTAGCGCAGCGGCGCCCAAGACAACCCGCGCCCCAGCCAGGCACCCGGCGAACGGAAAGCCGCAAGGCACAACCCGAGGAAGCACAGGTAGAGCAGGCAGGTGCGCACCGACTGCAGCAAAGGCCCCGGAGCCGGAACGATAGGAATGACAATGGCCAGCAAGCCGGTCAGCAGCCCTGCCCGCGCGCCCCAACGGCCCCCCCAGCCGCCGCGCAGCAACTCGTGCATCAGCATGCCGGCCAGGAACATGGACATCCGCACAGGCCCGCCCCAAATGCCAAAAGCCAGCAGGGCCAGCACCGTGAGAACGCCGATGAATCCCGCGCGCCAAGCCGGGCTGCGGCGGCGCAGGCTCGCACCCGCCACGATGACCGGCACCAGCAGATAGAAGAAGAATTCATAGCTCAGCGACCACGCGACGGCGATGAGCGGCTCGATGGGAAACAGGCCCGGCAGCAGCAGCAGGTTCTGGACGATGTACAAGCCACGCTCGAAGGGCTCCTTGGGCAGACGCTCGGCCCGGTCCATGCCCAGCGTCAACAGCAGGTAGAGCGCGAAGACGGCTAGAAAAGCCGGATAGATGCGCCTGACTCGCCGCCACAGGTAGGTGTCGAAAGGCGTACGCGACTCGACGATGCCACGGTAGATCAGATAGCCGCTCAGGACGAAGAACAGGTCCACCCCGACATTGCCGATGTCGTGAACGGTTTCCAGCAGCCAACCGGCCAGCCCGCCCTTGGGAACCCAAGGCCCGACGAGGCTCGCGTAATGCACCAGGAAGACCAGCAGAACGGCAATGCCGCGCAGGCCTTCCATCGGGCGTAGGTTGGTCGATCCGGTGACGCGCCCGAGTTCAAGCCGCGCCCTCAACCAGCCCATGGCCGTTGCGGGCGAGTGGCCCTTCACAGCCTCCACAGCTTGAATCCGGCCCCCAGCAACGCCTTGGCGTCAAAGGCTGCCTTCACGTCGATGAAGGCGCCCCCCTTGACGAGCTTTCTGCTGATGTCGTCGATCGTCAGACCCGCGTATTCACGGTGCGACACGGCAGCCACGATGGCCTCCGCGCGCGGCAAGTCGTCGAACGGTGTGAGCCGCACGCCGTACTCGTGCATGGCTTCGTCGGCCTCGGCCTGGGCATCGGTCACGAAGACCTCGACGCCGTAAGTCTTCAGCTCGTTGATGATGTCGATGACCTTGGAGTTGCGCAGGTCGCCGCAGTTTTCCTTGAAGGTCAGCCCCAGCACATTGACCCGCGCACCCTTGACGGGGCTGCCGCCGGCGATCATGTGCTTGATGGTCTGCTCGGCGATGAACTTGCCCATGCCGTCGTTGATGCGCCGGCCCGCCAGGATGACCTGGGGGTGGTAGCCCAGCATGTCAGCCTTGTGGGTCAGGTAATACGGATCGACGCCGATGCAGTGGCCGCCGACCAGGCCCGGCTTGAACTTCAGGAAGTTCCACTTCGTGCCGGCGGCCTCCAGCACCTCCGTGGTGTCGATGCCAAGCTTGTCGAAGATGATGGACAGCTCGTTCATCAGCGCGATGTTGAGGTCGCGCTGGGTGTTCTCGATGACCTTGGCAGCCTCGGCGGCCTTGATGCTGGACGCCCGGTGCACACCCGGCTCGACGATCATCTCGTAGACCTGGGCGACCTTGGCGAGCGTCTCGGGCGTGTCGCCGGAAACGATCTTCAGGATCTTGGTCAGCGTGTGTTCCTTGTCGCCCGGGTTGATGCGCTCGGGGCTGTAGCCGACGAAGAAGTCTTCCTTCCACTTCAGGCCCGATTCACGCTCCAGCACGGGGATGCAGACCTCCTCGGTCGCGCCGGGATAGACGGTGCTCTCGTAGACGACGATGGCGCCTTGCTTCATGTTGCGGCCGACGCTGATGCTGGACCCGATCAACGGGCGGAAGTCGGGGATGTGGGCCTCGTCTACCGGCGTGGGCACGGCGACGATGATGACGTCGGCCTCAGCCAGCAGGGCCGGGTCATCGGTGTAGACAGCGTACTTCGCGGCCTGGACCTCTTCGTCTGTCAGTTCACGGCTGGGGTCGGTACCACGCTGGCACGCCTCGACCTTGTGCTTGGCGATGTCAAAGCCGATGGTGCGGATCTGCTTGCCGAACTCCACCACCAGGGGCAGGCCCACGTAGCCGAGGCCGATGACTGCGAGCGTGTTCATGGGTCTTTTCTCGTTGTGTGTCGCTTGAAGGCGCGTGATTGTCACTGCTTGTGTATGGCGTCGCGGTCGCGGACCGCACGCAATGCGGTGTCCAGCGTGGACCAGTTCCGGCTCAGGAATTCCCGCAGCTGCGCGTCGTTCGCCCGCGTCTTGTCGACGTAGACCAGCACGACGGCTGCGTCGTCCCCCTGCCCCAGCAGGCTCAGCCAGGCACCGTAGAGCTTGGCCTGCCAATCGCTGATAAACGGCCGGCCGTTGATCCAGTAGATCTGCCAGACCCGCAGCCGCGGGGCCTGGCTACCGCCGCCGCTGACCTGGCCCAGCGCCTGGCCGCGCAACTCGGCGGTGCGCCAGTGCAGCGGACCAGTCGGCGTGTCAAGCTGAGTCTGGCCGGACGCCGTCGGTGACCAATCCGGCTCGGTCTCTTCGTAGACGAGTTGGTTGACCGATGTGACGAGTTGGCTGCCGTAGCGTTGCCCGCGGTAGTAGCCGACGTACAGACCGATCGCCGGTCCGCCCGCCTCGGGCTCGTAGCGACCATGCAGCGCGGCCGCCGGGTTCTCGAAGTGCGGTCGCCAACTGGCCATGGGCTCGTTCCGCCACGCGAGTCCGGTCAGCGTTGGCACCGCCAGTTGCGGCTCGCCCTGCGCAGCGGAATGCTGGGCCTGCGAGCGAAGCAACAGTGGCAATGCCAGCATCAGCATCGCGACAAGAACCGCACCCGACCAGTGGGCGTTCGACGCGACCTGCAGCGACGCGCCGACGGGCGCAGGTTCGAATGCCGGATCAGGCTCGGACCAGCGCGCGCCGATCATGAACATGAGCAGCATGATGACGCCGAAGAAGACCCAGCCGTAGATGATGTGATCCACGCCGACAGCCAGTGTGTTGCCGGACAAATGCCCCAGCATCACGATCATGTAGGCCCTCAGCCAGTTGGCGACCAGCGGTGTGACGATGGAGACGCCCACGAAGGCCCAGCGGCGCGTGTGCGAGCGGTAGTTCAAGTAGGCGAACAACGTGCCGACCATGACAGACGCCATCAGGTAGCGGATGCCACTGCAGGCCTGCACGACCGACCAGGAGCCCGAAGGGATGACGAACTGAAGCGCCTCGCGGTAGACCGGGATGCCGCTGGCGCGCAGCGCCAGCACCGTGAAATCGGCGGTGCGCTCCATCAGCCAGGGCGTCAGGAAGTCGCCAAAGGGCACGGCAAAGAACAGGAAGCCGAGCGGGAACGCGATGCGCCGCGCGACCTCAGTGCCCAGCAGCACTGGCACCATCAGTACGAGCATGCCCACCAATGCGAACTGCGTCGCCGCATTGACCACCGCCATTTCACCCAAAAGCCAGAGCAGGCCCACCGGCAGCGTCAGCCACAGCCAGCGCGGCGCGGGGCGGGGCGTCAGCACGACCAGATCGGCGCGCAGGCGCCAGACCAGCCAGACCGAGATGGGCGGTACCACCCAGGCATGGGCAAAGGTCTCTGAGCGGTTCCAGATGACCACCATGGCCGCGCCGGTGTCGTAGTACAGCGCGGCGAGCAGCGCCCAGGCCAGGACCAGGCCGAGCAGCGGCAGCCGCCAACGCATGGGCAGGTTCAGCATGCGGGCTCCAGGTGGCGGTCCAGGACGGCCAGATGCGCATCCCAGCTGTAGGCGCCGACGACGAAATCGCGCGCGCCAAGGCCAGCGGCATCGGCGGCGGCACGGTCGACCAACAGGGCGGAGAGTCGCTCTACATAGCCCGCAACGTCATCGGCCGGCTGCAGACCGAGCTGGACACCGGGTGTGATGGCGCGCACGCAACTGCTGGCGGCAACCACCGGTCGGGCCATGGCCATGGCCTCAAGCACCTTGTTCTGAAGCCCACGCGCCAGCCGCAGCGGTGCAACAACGGCAGCGGCATGCTGCAGATAGGGCCGCACGTCAGGCACAGTGCCGGTGACGTTGACGGCATGGCCCGCGAGCGCCTGCACGGCCGGAGCCGGACTGCGGCCGACAATGTGAAAACGCAGCGCCGGAAAGCGCTCGCGCAGCACGGGCAGCATGTCGCTGACAAACCAGCTCACCGCGTCAACATTCGGCCAATAGTCCATCGCGCCTGTAAAGACGAGCGGCAGTTCGCCGGCTGCGAACGGACTGGCACGGGCCGGGTCGGGCGCGAAGAAATCAGCATCGACCCCATTGCCCAGCGCGGCGACATCCAAGGCCTGGCCGGGGCTGAGGTCGCGGAACAACGCCACCTCGTTCTCGGTCACGAAAAAGCTGAACGCTGCTTCACGCGCCACGCGCTGCTCGAAGCCCAGCAGCTTGGTGAACTCGCGCCGGTATAGCCAGGACATCGGCCAGGCATGCTCCGGCGCATAGTCGCGCCACTTGGCGGAATCGACGTCGACGAAATCCACCAGCGTTCTCACGTCTTTCAGACCGCCCGTGTACTGGGCCATCACGCTGCTGAAGACCACGACCGCATCAAAGCCAACCCGGGCAGCCGTCTGATCCACCCACGACTGCAGGTCGGCATCACGGTAGTAGGGCAGGCTCAACGCCTCACCGCTCAGCAGGCCGCGCAGGCTCAGCAGCTTGGCCGAGCGCGGGTTCAGGCGCGCCGCATGCAGGCTGGCGCACAGCTCGCGCACGCGTGGCAGGTGCTGCTCGTCGTCAGGGTCGTCGATGAAGGTGCCGAGATGGACCTCATGCCGCGCCACCAGATGCTTGAGCAGGTGGTAGGAGCGCACCTTGTCGCCCTTGTTGGGCGGGTACGGCAGGCGGTGGACGAGGTAGAGGATCTTCATCCTCAACCCAGATTCTTGACGATGAACGGCCCGAGCCAGTTTGCGACGCCGATGGGCAGCTTGCGCCAGGCCTTGATCATCAGCTGGTACTTCGGGTTGTTCGGGTTGTTCTGGGGGATCGCGTCGCGCTTGAAGAGGCGGTACTCGTAGCTCAGCGGCTGCGGCTCGAAGCCCCAGTTCTTCTTGAACGCATAGGGGCCGGTGCCCTGCTTGCTGCGCCCATAGTCGAACACCTTGAGGCCACGTGCGCAGGCACGGCGCATGAGCTCCCAGTACTTGAAGTCATTGGCCGCGAGGTCGCGCGCCGCCACGTCGTCGCCGGCGTAGTAGGGCAACACCTCGTCGCGGAAATAGAAGCTCAGCACGGACGATAGCGGCTGGCCGTTTGGCGCGGTGACAGTCAGCACCTCCGCGTCGGCGCCGAACTCGTCGAGCAAGGCCTGGAAGTACTTTTTCGGCATCGCCGGCGTGCCGTGGCGATGCACGTTGTCGGCGTAGAGGTCGAAGAAGCGGTCGACGTTGGCATCGATGTCGGCCTTCAACTCGTTCTTGATGCCCTTGCGCACCATGGCCCGCTGTTTGCGCGGAATCGCCAGCATGTTGGCCTCTTCATCCGCCAGGATCTCCTTGCGAAAGGTCACATAGAGGTCTTGCCGCGGCCAGTCCGCATGGCGTGTCTCGCCGAGGTAGCGGTATTCAAGGTGATCAGCACCCTGCCCTCGGGCGATCTGCTCGGCCTCGGCCTCCAGCGCCGCAGCAGCCTCGCCATTCAGTGCGGCGACACCGCCATAGACGGCGAACGGCAGGCTGGTCACCGAGTGGCCGAACAGCCGGCTCTTGACCTCGGCCAGTGGCAGCACGCCCTCGATGGCGCCGTCACGCTCGGCATACAAGAAGAAGCCTTGGTGGCCGAAGCATTGCTCGATGACACGCAGCCAGCCGCTGCGATGGAAGAAGGTCGCTTGCGGGTGGCCGAAGACGAATTCGTCCCACCGCGCGGACAAGGCTTTGTCTTGCGCGGGCAGGCGCGCAATGCGAATAGGGGAACTCATTCAGGCAGGGCTCAGCGAGGGCTCTACAGCGCGCGGGCTGGCCTCTCGGCCGAGGAAGATCTCGTCCATCCGACCCCAGCGGAAATCTTCCAGCAGGCGGGCGATGCGGCCGTGGGTTCGCGGGATGTTGACGTAGTGGCGAAAGCGCGTCTTGGCGTCGACCCCGGCCACACGCGGTTGGTCCGGGTCGATTTCCCAGGGATGGAAGTAGAAGACCGCCGGCTCGCCGTCGACCTCGTTGACGCGGCGGATCATCCAGCGCGACAGCGCATAGGGCAGCAGCCGGAAATAGCCGCCGCCACTACTGGGCAAGTTGCGCGAGCCCAGGCGCACGGTTGTCACCGGGACCTCCAGCAAGCCCTCGCGCACCGGGTAGGCAAAGCGCGGCGAATCGGGCATGCCGTAGTGATCATGGGCAATGGGATAGACGCTGCTGGAGTAGCGGTAGCCGGCCTCGCGCAGCACATCGAAGGCCCAGAGGTTGCCCTTGCCGATGGAAAAGCTCGGCGCACGGTAGCCCACGACGGGCACGCCGCCGAGGTCTTCCAGCAGCTTCTTGGCGCTGGCAATGTCTTCAAGGAAGGCCTCCGGACTCAGGTCGCTGGCGCGCTCGTGGCCGTAGCCATGGCTGGCCAGTTCGTGGCCACCGGCCACGATGGCCTTGACGAGTTGCGGATAACGCTCAGCAATCCAGCCCAGCGTGAAGAAGGTGGCGTGGACCTGCTTGTCGGCCAGCAGCGCGAGGATGCTGCTGATGTTGCGCTCGACGCGGCATTCCAGCCCATTCCAGTCCTCACGGCGGATGTAGGGGGCGAAGGCCGAGACCTGGAAGTAATCTTCCACGTCAATGCTCATGGCGTTGCGCAGGGCGGGAGTATTGGTGGGCATCAGCATGGCATTCCCGCGGTCAGTGCTGCTTGACCGCGTCGACCAGCTTCTGCAGCAAGGCCAGCGTCTGCAGGTTGATGCGCTCCAGCCGCATCATGCTGCGCTCAAGTCGCTGCAGTCGATCGGTGTGGTGGTCGGCGTTGAGCGCGGCGATCTCGGTAGACAAACCGTCGACGTCGGCTGCGCTCAACTTCAGCCGCGAGATGTCCAGAGAGCCAGGCGCGCTGTCCAGTGCTACAGGACGGCTGTCGGGCAGCTTGGCGGGCGTGCTGTCCAGCGGGCTGACGTCACTGTTGCGCGGAATCTCGCTTTCTTGGGCGATGTCGCGCAGCACCTCCTTCACGTCGGCCAGCGTCAGATGTGTGCGCCCCTGCATGAAGCCCAGCAGCAGCAGGCGGTCACACAAGCGGTTGATGCGGCGCGGGATGCCGTTGCTGGCCTTGTGTATGGCCGGGAAGGCCTCGTGGTCGAAAGTAGGCTTGCCGTTGGATCCCGCGCATTTCAGGCGGTGCTCCATGTAGCGCTGCGTCTCGTCCTCGTCCAGCGGGCCGATGTGGCATGTCGCGGCGACGCGCTGGCGGAACTGCTCCATCTCGGGCTTTTGAAGGATGCCGCGGAACTCGGGCTGGCCGACGAGGAAGGTCTGCAGCAGCGACTGGTTGGCGAACTGGAAGTTGGACAGCATGCGCAGCTCCTCGACCGCACGCGCCGTCAGGTTCTGCGCCTCGTCAACGATGAGCAGGCAGCGCTTGCCCTGGGTCACCTGGTTGACGAAGAAGGCCTCAAGCGTCATCAGCAACTCTGACTTGGGCGCGTCCTTGACGCGCACGCCGAACGCCGCGCCCACCATGCGCAGCGTGTCCTCGGCGTCCAGCTGGGTTGTCACGACATTGCCGATGACGACGTTGCTTCGGTTCAGGCTGTCCAGCAGGCCGCGCAGCAGCGTCGTCTTGCCAGCGCCAATCTCGCCGGTGATGACGATGAAGCCGTCATTGCGCAGCACGCCGTAGTCCAGATACGCCTTGGCGCGGCGATGCTGCTTGCTGCCGAAGTAGAAGTTCGGATCCGGGCTGAGCTGGAACGGCTTGCTGCTCAGGCCGTAGAAGGCTTCGTACATTTCAATGAGGCCTGGGGCGTTTCATGTCAGAACTGTTGAGTCAGGCTGGCGTAGACCGCATTCTCGGTGTACCGCGTGACACCTGCGAAGCGGCTGTGCCGAGCGCCGAGCTGCGCGCTGAGCCGCGTGCCAAAACGTGCATTCCAGTTGGCGAGCACGCTGCTCAAGCGCGTCGATGGGCTGGTGGCATCCCCCTCCGTATTCTGGCGCGATGCCGTCAGAGAGACGGTAGACGTCGGCGTCAGCTGGTAACTTGCGGCCAGCGAGTAGGAGCGCTGTTCAACATAGGCGGTGTTGGCCAGATCACCCTGGTTCTGATTGCTGCCCAGGCGCCCCGACACCGAACGGCCGACCTGGGCAGACAGACTGCTGCGGACACCCTGCAATGCAATGCTCATTTGCCGGCTGTGCAGTTGGCTGGGACCCGACGACAGGAAGCCGCTGGCCGCGAGCGCGTCAGGCGACAGGCCCATCGACTGCAGGAAGGCCCGCACCTCGACGTCGCGCTTGACGGGGTCGGGCTGCCGCGACCGGAACAGTAGGTCATACAGGTCGTAGTTGCTTCGCGCACCGCCCGATGCACCCGTATTGCCGAGCGAAACACTGTGCGTGTCGGAGTAGGTGAAGGCCAGCCGCGACATGCGGTGTGAGAAGTTCAGCGAGCGGTTGTCACCGTAGTCATGATGCTGCCAACTGGCGTCCACACTCGTGCGCGGCGTCGGCGTCCACTGCACCGTAGCGCCACCAGTGACACCGCTACTCATGCCATTGCCGAGATAATTCGAACGTTCTCTACCGGCATTGACGGATAAGGACCAGTCTACGTCCGGCCGATAGTTCAGGCCGACCCTCAACGTGCTGTCACGGCTGCCCATGGCAGACCCGTTGCTCGTCTGTTGCGTGCTGGTTTGCAACCACCAGCCCAGCACACCAGCGTTCGCTTGATTAATGCTCAGCGAGCCACCGTTACTGCGACTGTCGCCCAAGCTGCTACCCCGAACCTCAGTGCGGGTCAAATCCCCGCGCAGGCCAAAGGTCGCGAAGCCGCCCAGCCTGCCACGCACAGAAGGCGAAACGGCAAATGATGTGGTCTCGCGCTGATTGGCATTTGCGAGGCTGGACACCGAACCCGCCGAGCCCAAGGTCGGCGTGCTCTGCACGCCGAACGCCGAGGCGTTCTGTTGGCCAATGTTGGCGCGCAGGTCGACAAACAAGGTGCGGCTGATCAGTTCTGCCTGTGCGCTGGCCATCAGCGAGTTCTGCAAACGCGACGGCTGATACGACTTCACGTAGGCGATGCCGTTCAGCGAATAGTCCAGGTTGCCGCGCAGGAAGCTGTTGTTGGCGGAAATGCTCAGACCAGGCGACACCGTGGTGATCAACGCCGCATCGTGGTCCCGTTCTTCCAGACGCAAGTTATCCGTCCAGGTCTGCATGAGGTTCATGCGTGACTGCACGGACAGGCCGCTCCCTGACTGCTGAGCGTGCGCCAGCGCAGCCCAGGTAGCGAGTACGAACGCGAGACAGCGAAGCTCAGCTCTGCGCCGAGTCATTGCTGCCATATCCGTAACCGTAACCGTAGCCGTACCCGTAGCCATACCCATACCCATAGCCGCCGGCGGCGTTGGGGCTCGCCTGATTGAGCAACATCATCTTCACCGGACAGGTCTCGATGGCGGCCAGGGCCTGTTGAACCGCACTCTGAGGCGTCTTCTCAGCATGCACCACGATGATGATCTGGCCCATGTGGGAGGCCAGCACGCGCGATTCAGTCGTGAGCAGAAGTGGCGGCGAGTCAAAGATGATGATCCGGTCCGGGTAGCGTTTGGCCATCGTGTCGAGCAAATGGATCATCGCGTCACTGGCCAGCAGTTCGGTCGCCCGTGGGTGCGGCGTGCCGCTGGGCAGGATGGTCAGCTTCTCGACGTTGGTGCGCAGCAGCACCTCGGACATGTCGACCCGCTCTTCCAGCACATCCAGCAGGCCCGGCCCTTGCGGCAGGCCAAGCATGCGCAGCACCGAAGGCCGCGCGACGTCGGCATCGACCAGCATGACGGTGTTGTCCAGTTCGGCCGCGATGCTCAGCGCAAGATTGACGGATGTGAAACTTTTGCCCTCGCCCGCCAGCGCGCTGGTGACCATCAACAGGTTGGCGTGATTGATCGTCGCAGCGCCCTTGCCCATGGCATTCTTGATCAGCGGGCGCTTGATGACGCGGTACTGGTCACCGGTCTGCGAGCGTGGCGTGTGCGGCATCAGAAACCCCTGCGCCGCAAGCGCCACCACGTCCAGTTCGACCCGCTTCGAGGTCGTATGAGACCCTTCCTCGACCACCGATATGCCAACCGGCACCGTCGCAGGTTTGGCCGCAGACTGACTCGGCGTAGCGCCAACCAAAGGCGATGGTTGGACGGGCGACTGCTCCACGGACGGCAAGCCCTGTTCATCCCCAGGAAGCACAACACCAGCCTGGCGCAATTGCTCGAGCCGCTGGGCGGCCTGTTCGATCAAGCTCGTCATTTCAAACCACCTGCCGACTCAATTGCACGGCCAGGACCGTCAAGGCAACGGCGAACATCACCAGCAGCCCCCCGGCACCTGCCGAAAATCGAATCAAGTCAACACGAAGACGCGCACGGTCGGCATCGGTGACAAGTCGAGTGACAACACCCAGGATGGGCAATTCCACGCGAGCGCGCAGGTCGTTAGCGTCATGGAAGACCGGTCGAAGCTGACTGGCTGCAAACGTCGTGAAAACACCGACCCCAAGAGCCGCCGCCATCGCACCGGCAAGCAGCAACAAGCGATTGGGCGCCACCGGCTTTGGATTGGCACGCGGCGGATCGATGACCCGGAAGTCTGCGACGCCCGAGGCCACATCCAACTCGCCTGAGATCGACGCCTGCTCACGACGCCCAACCAAGTCCAGGTAGTTCTTCTTGTGAATCTCGTAGTCGCGATTCAACTGAGCAGCCTCGGACTCCATCTGGGGTGCAGTCTTCATCGCTGCCATCGCCTGCGCATAGCGGGACGTGTACTCGTCCACCCGGGCCCGCAGCGACGCCACCTGCACCTCTGTCGTTGCGAGGATACGCACCATCTCCTGGACGGCAGGGCTGCCCGAACTCTGTGCCGCAGCCACCATTGGCACGCTCATCGCCGCCTTGCGCAACTCGGCGAGCTCGCGCTTGCGCTGGTCCTCCAGATCCTTGATGAGCTTCCGCGTGGAGACAATGTCAGGATGCTGATCGGTATACCGCTGCAGCAACGCGTCGAGATTACGGCGATGCTCGGATAAGCGCGCATCCAACTCAGGCGTGCTGATATTGGCCGCTGACTCCTGCATCAGGCTCTGGGCCGTCGTCGGCGAGCCACCCCGCGCCTTCTCTGCCTCAAGCTGACTCTTGGCGGCATCCCGAGCGTTCATGGCCTCGCGCAGTTCGAGCCGGGCGCGGTCTAGCTGCGCACTGACTTCGCCGATATGCGTGGCAGAGTCCTTGCCGTCGCCTGCCATATTCGCCAGGTTCTTCAGCCGGAATTCCTTCAGGCGGGTCTCGGCCTCCTCCAGCTTTGTCTCGTAGGCCTTGATCTGCTCGTTGATAAAGGTCGTTGCCGTCGACGTGCCCTGACGCGTCTGTCCGAGACTGGATTCAACAAAGATCGAGACCAGGGACTGCACCACGCGCTTGGCTGTCTCCGGGTCCTTGTCGCGATAGCCAAGCATGTAGAGGTTGTCCCGCCCACTACTCTGGATGGAAAGATTGGCCGTCACCATCTCGATGGTGGCCTCCTGCTGCGCCTTGGACTGACTCTTCAGGTCCAGATCCGCCATACGCACCAGCTTCTCGACATTGGGGCGACTGATCAGCGTGCGACTCAGCATCGTGACCTGCTGTTCCACATTGGGCTGCACCGCCAGGCCCGCCATCAGCGGCTTCAGGATGGACTGCGTGTCGACATAGATGCGGGCGCTAGCCTCGTACCGGTCCGGCAGCACAAACACGACGACCGCACCCACCAGACCGGTCACCCAGGCCACTACCAGCCCGATCCAGCGGTACTTCCACATCCGCCGGACGATGACCAGCAGCTGAGCAATCAGCATTTCCATCGAAAACAGTCTCGGTTAGTGCCCACGCAACGGCGGATGACCTTGGCGTTCAAGCGCCGCCCACGGTTCAGAACAAGCTCTGCGGAATGATCAGGATGTCGCCCGGCCGCATCTCGACATTGGCGGACACGTCGCCGCGCTTGATCAAGTCCTTCAAGCGCACGGAATACTGCTGGTTTCCTTCGGCGGTACGCAAGATGGTGGCGCTGTTGCCTGCTGCGAAGTCCGTCAGGCCGCCCACGGCGATCATCACATCCAGCAAACTCATCTTCAGCTTGAAGGGCAGAAACTGCGGCCTAGCAGCCTCCCCCACCACCCGAATCTGTTCGCTATACGGCCCGACAAAGCTTGTGACTATGACGGTCACGACCGGATCACGCACGTACTTGCCGAGCTGCTTCTCAACGTCTCGCGCGACCTGCACAGAGGTCTTCCCTTGCACGACGATCTCATCCACCAGCGGCGCCGCAATCTTGCCGTCGGGTCGAACGGGCACCGACATCGACAGTTCAGGATTGCGCCAGACCTGGATGCTCAGGCTGTCGCCGGCTCCGATGATGTAGCTGTAATCCTGCGCCGATGCCGACACCGGCGCCGGAGGATGCTGGCTACCAAAGCTCGCACAACCAGCGAGCGCGCCAACACAGAGCAGCAGCAGAAAATGCTCGATGGGGCGCAGGAATGAAGTGATTCTCTTGTTCAAGGCAATCCTCACAGATCGAAATATATTCAGCGCCGACAGCTGATTACCCGCCGAATCGAAAGCCCGGCCCACTTCCATGAAGAAGCGGCCGAATCATGCCATGGCCCACTACCTCGGCGGCCGTTAGCCCGCGCTGGCGGAGCTTGAACCGAGCATGATGCCACGCATCCGAGCCACCCACGCCGCCAAAGTGGCGCATGGCATCCCCCAATTGGGGTAGCCCCTTGCTATCAGCACTAGGCCTTCAGCAAGGGTCGGATCAACATCAACATCAACTGCTGTATTGGATTGGCATTGCCGAACGGCCGCCAGGTGAAGCTCAGCTTTTGACGATAGGCATCGAACTGCAACGCCCACGGCGCGGCGCGCAGGGGGCCGCGCTGCAGTAGCAGCTTGAGCACGGACGTGCCCATCACACCAGCACACAGATCGCAGGACATCATCGTCGACGGACCGCGCCGCTCCCTGAAGTTGACTGCATCTGGCGCCACCAGATACTTGCGCTGCAACATGGCCGGCGATAACCCAGCAATGAACCGCGCATATTGCTCATTCTCGCTGCGCCCCTCGACCTGGAAATACTGTTCAAAACTCATTCCACCCGGCTTGAAATACATGAGCGCCACGCCCATGCCAAGCGGCGCGGCGGTCAGCGCGGGAATACCACGCTCGCAACACGCCTTGAACAACATGCGCCTTGCCGGAAGCGCAAAGAAGTCGATCCCGTCCACATACACGTCAACGTCACGCAGGAATTCGTCGAGATTCGCTTCAGTGACCCCCTCCGGAAATACCCGGACCTCCGCCTCCGGATTGATGTCACGGGCCATTTCGGCCAAAACTTGAGCCTTCGGCCGATCAACTGTCGACATGAAGGCACCGACCTGCCGATTCATGTTGTGAACGCCGAACTCGTCGAAATCAGCGATGTTGAAGCGGCTCAGGCCCAGCCGGCACAGCGTTAGCAGATGCGCGCCGCCCACGCCGCAAAGACCGGCGATCGCCACGCGCGCCGATCGAAGTTTTTCCTGCTCGGCCTCGGTCACCCAGCCGATGTTCCTGGAAAATGCGCGCCCGTAGTCGAAATTCGAAGCTTGGTTCAAGTTGGCTCCTTTGTGCCGGGCAGAATCATCGTCAAGGCCAAGCCGAAGTCTGCGCGGATCCGCCATCGTGTTGCCGCCGTGCGGCAATCATCAACAAATGAATAGGCGCAAACCATGGATTCACAAGCCACAGTCCGGCAGATTCTCGATTTTGCACGATGGGCCCCGAGCGGCGACAACACGCAGCCCTGGCGCTTCGAAATCATTGACTCCAACCATGTCGCCGTTCATGGATTCGACACACGCGACCACTGTGTCTATGACCTGGATGGCCATCCGAGCCAGATCGCCATTGGCGCCATGATCGAGACGGCCGCAATCGCCGCCAGCCACCACAAGCTTCGCACCGAATCGACACGTCGCGCGGACTCACCGGATACCCGGCCGGTGTTCGATCTCCGATTCATTGCTGACCCGGTCACCGCCCCCGACCCACTTCTCGCTGGCGTCAAGACACGCAGCGTGCAGCGACGGCCCCTCAAGACCCAGCCGCTGACGGCACAGCAAAAGCAGGCTTTCGCGGGCGCCGTCGGGCCAGACTACACGGTCGTCTGGCTCGAGAGCACTGGCGCGCGACTGAAGGTTGCCAAGATGCTGTTCCATTCGGCCAAGATCCGGCTCATCACGCCCGAGGCCTACCGCGTCCACAAGGACATCATCGAGTGGCAGGCGCAGTTCAGCGACGACCGCGTGCCAGACCAGGCACTCGGCACCGATCCAATGACAACCCGGCTGATGCGCTTCGTCATGCAGAGCTGGGATCGCGTGGAGATGTTCAACCGCTTCTTCGCCGGCACCTGGGCGCCGCGCATCCAGTTGGACTTCGTTCCCGGACTGGCCTGTGCCGCCCATTTCCTGCTGCTCGCCAAGACCCCCGCTCGCACGATCGACGAGTACGTCGCAGCCGGCCGCGCGACGCAACGCTTCTGGTTGACTGCAACGCAACTAGGCCTGCAGTTGCAGCCCGAAGTGACCCCACTTGTGTTCACCCGCTACGCCCGAGAAGGCATCGCCTTCTCGACCAAGCCCGGCGCGCAGGAACTAGCACAACGGCTCGACCAACGCTTCGTCAGCGTGGTTGGCGAGCACGCCGCATCCCACGGGGTATTCATGGGCCGCGTCGGCAACGGCGAACAGCCAAAGTCACGCTCGTTGCGCCGCCCGCTGGAAAGCCTTCTGGTGAGGGGCGCAGCGTGAAGAAGCCGCTTGATCGCCCACTCCGGATCGCCCTGTTTGCCGAAGCTGTCACGCTGGCCCATGTGGCGCGGCCCATAGCGCTCGCCCGCGCCATCGCGCCCGCAGGACATCAGTTGCTGCTGGCTTGCGACCCGCGCTACAGCACCTTCACGGCAGACGGCCCATGGCAGCGCGCAGACATCCACAGCATCCCCAGCGCCCAGTTCAACGAGGCACTCGCACGCGGCAAACCCATCTATGACTTCGACACGCTCAACGCCTATGTGTCCGAGGATCTCCGGCTGATTGAAGCTTTCAAACCAGATCTGGTGGTCGGCGACTTTCGACTGTCGCTGTCTGTCAGCGCACGGCTAGCAGGCGTGCCATACATGGCAATCACCAACGCCTACTGGACCCCGCAGTACCAAGGCGGATACATGCTGCCTGTCATTCCTCTGAGCCGCATGCTGCCGCTAGGGATGGCCGCCGCGCTATTCCACACCTTCCGGCCGCTGGCCTTTATTCCCCACTGCCAGCCAATGAACCGGCTTCGCAAGCATTACAAGCTTCCGCCGCTGGGCAACAACTTGCGGCGCGTGTATACCGATGCCGACCATCTGCTGATTCCGGACGTGGCGACACTCTTTCCGGTCGGTAGCCCGAGCGAGACCCACACCAACATTGGCCCGCTCATGTGGTCACCCCCAGTGGATACGCCAGACTGGTGGCACGAGCCGGTAGACGAGGAACTGGGCTGCGTCTACGTCACCATGGGCAGTTCCGGCAACGGATCGCTGCTGCCGCTTATCCTCGAAGCACTGGAGAACCTCCCGGTGCGCGTGCTCGTGTCGACGGCGGGTGCACCGGCGCCGGCAAGCATCCCGAAGAATGCACGCTTGGCAAGCTATCTCCCAGGTGACGCAGCCGCAATGCGCTCACGGCTGGTCATCTGCAATGGCGGCAGCCTAGGCACCCAACAGGCGCTGGCAGCGGGCGTTCCCGTACTGGGTATCGCTAGCAACATGGACCAGTTCTTGAACATGGCGCCGATCGAGGCAGCCGGTGCTGGAGCCACGCTACGCGCAGACCGACTGAGTGCACCAGGCATCCGGAAGGCCGCTACGGCCCTGCTTCACTCCAAGGCCGCCACGCTGGCCGCCCAAAAAATACAGCCACTGCTTAAAAACACGAAGGGCGTGGGCTCTGCGTTTGATGCGGCAGCGGCCCGCTTGCTGGCGTCGCACAGCCAGTAGCCGATACGCGCGGAAGAGCGACGGGGCACACAAGTACGAGGCTCTTTGCGCATGGGTGCGCGCAAGAAGGCTGGGCTCGGTGACCTGCACGTGCACGATCTGCGGCAGGCCGTCGCGATGCGCCCGCGGGAAGCTGCCATCCAGGAGAGCACGATCGCCGACATCCGTTGGCGCAGCCGGCCGACCATGCCCCAACCATCCGCCTTGGCTCAGGCCCTGGAAATCCGCTTGGCGCTGGAGAAGATCAAGACTACAGCGCTCGCTGGAAAACCAGCCTAGTGATGCTGAAGCGCGAACAAGAGGCAATCAGCGAGGATGTGAGCCCCCCCAAAAAAACAACCCCCCCAGCAAAGGAAAACGGGCTAGCGCCTTGCGGTGCTAACCCGTTGATTCTCTTCTTATTTTTGGTGCGGCTGGCAGGATTCGAACCCACGACCCCTTGGTTCGTAGCCAAGTACTCTATCCAACTGAGCTACAGCCGCTGAAGCCTCACAGTATAGCCAGATTTTTGGTGCCTCAACAAGAGTTTGCCAAATTTCTTGAAAATAGTTCGAAACGCCGCTCGCGCCGGCCTCAGGGCAGGCGCGCAGCCGCCTCGAAGCAGCGCGCGCGGCGGGCGTCGTCGCCCTCTTGCTCCGCCATGGCCGCAAGCGCCAGCCAGCTGCGCCGGCGCGTGGCGCTGGGCATGGCCGAGTCCTCGGCGACGGTGTCTAGCATCAGGCGGGCCTTGCCCCAGAGTTGTCGCTCGGCCAGCGCATGACCCAGTGCGTAAGCCAGCGCGCGTTCGCGAGGGAAGCGAGACTGGGCCGCCTCCAGCCGCTGAAGCCAGTCCGGCCCGCAGCCAGCCAGCACCGGTACCAGCGCAATGGCAAGTTCGGCGCGGTCATCGGCGTTGACGTCACCAACGTCGTCAAAAAAGGGTCTCAACCAACCACGGCCGTCGTCCGGCGCGCCGAGGTGGCCGGCGCACTGCGCCGCGCGAGCGGCAACGAGGGGGTCGCGGCGGTCCGCGGGGTCGAGTTGCAGCCAGACGCTGCGCAGTTGATCGACATCACGCGTGCCGTCCAGCGCCTCGAAGGCCAGCGACCGCAGCAGGCCTTGCGCCGCGACCTTGGAGAAGGCCTGGTGCTTGGCAAGCAGGCGGGCGGTGCGCAGAGCGTCCAGCGGCTGGCGGGCCAGGCGCGAGGCCTGCAGGCGAAGACGCAGCGCCTGGGTGCGTCGAGCGACACCTGGCGGCAGCTCGGCCAGCACGGCCAGCGCGCGGGGGGCATCCCGGTCGTCCAGTGCCCATTCGGCGGCCAGTAGGCGGGCGCTGTCTTCATGCGCGCGTGGCCCCCCGCTGCGGCGGGCAAGTTCGAGCGCGCGGTTGAGCTGTTCGTCGCGGTGGCGGCGGTCCTGCAGGCGGTGAGCGCTGGTGGCGGCGAGCAGGTGAGCCAGGGCCATGAAGGACTGGTCGGCCGCCAGTTCGGGCGCGGCGGACTGAATGCTGAGTGCCTTCTGGGCCGCTTTCTGGGCGCGGCTGAAGCGGGCACCGAAGAGTTCGACCAGCGCCTCGCGCAGCGCCAACTGGGCGTTGCGCTCGCGCTGGGCCAGGCGCCACTCGCGGGCGCGCTTGGGCAGCGTCGTCAGCGCCTCGACGGCCTGGATGGCCGTCACAAGCGCGAAGCAGCTGCCAACCAGCAGCAACAAGAACAGGTTGAGCGACATGTCCAGCCGCCATTCGCCCCGGTAGAAGCTGACGAGGCCCAAGTTGGAACCCAGCATCAGCGCCGCGACGACAGCCACGGCAAAGAGCAGGACCAGCCAGATGACGAGGCGCATGGGTCAGCCCCTCCTCAACGACCGGCTGCTGCTGCCGTCAGCGCCGCCAGCGTGTCATCCGGCCGCGGCACGCTGACCTGGCGCGACTGACCGGCCACCTGGCGCAGCAGCTCAGCCACGCTCGTCACCTTGCGCGAGCGCGTGTCGAAGTAGCGGTTGAGCATCTCCTGGCTGTCGCGCAGGTCGGACTGGGCGGTGTCGAACTGGCGGCTCAGCAAGGCCAGGCGGGCGTTGAGCAGGCGCAGCTTGAGGTTCTCGCGCAGGAAGAAGCTCTGGTCCGGCGAAACTAGCGCGGCCTCGGGGTGAGCGATGCGCGTGACGCGCAGCAGCGTGCGTGCCTCGCCCCAGACCACGCCGGTCCAGCTGGAGAGCTGCTGAGTGGCCTGCCACCACCACAGCGACAAGCGGCCGTCGGCAGCGGCTGCGGCCTGCTCGCGCTGCAGCCTGAGCACACGCTCGCGGTCCTTTGCGGCGGCGTCGGCACGGCGCTCCTCGCGCGGGCTGACAGCGGCTTCGCCACCTGAGATCAGCGGCAGCTCGTCGGCCATGCGGACGACCTCGTCGAGCTTGATGGTCAGCGTGGACACGTCAATGACGGCGACGGCTTTCACCCGGTCCAGGTCGCGTGCGACGGCGCGGCGTATGCCTTCCATGCGCGGCTGCTTGTAGCGCAGCAGACGCTCGTCAGCCTGCTTGAGCGTGGCGACGAGGGGCTCGGCGCTGCCTGTGATCTGCGTCTGCTGCAGCGCAACGCGGATGGCGGCCTCGATGTCGCCGATGACGTTCTCGTCACGCGAGCGGGACATCGACTGGATCAGCTCCTCCAGCTGGCCGCGCTGCAAGGCCACTTCGGCAAGGCGGGCCTCCAGCAGCGAAACCTTGGCGGCGGTGTCGCGCACCAGTTCGCCCGACTGCTTGGCCGCCAGGCGCGCCTCGGTGGCCTGGGCCTGGCTGGCCTCCTGGCGGCGCACCAGCTCCTGCTCCAGCGACTGCTGGCGCGACAGGCTCTGCCAGGCCAGCACGACGCAGAGCAGCACGGCGGCGCCCAGCAGCGCTAGCAGCCAGGGCAGCCAGGCAGGCAGAAGGGGGGTGGGCGGAGGCGGCGGGGCCACGGGCTCGGCCGCAGGAACAACGGAAGTCGGCTCGATCACAGTGCGGGAGATTCTGTCAGACGGCCTTCAGGGCCTGAGTCACCGCTTCAGGGTCCGGTCGCGCCAAAACCACAGGCGTGAAACCAGCAGCGCGGGCGGCCTCGGCAATGCGCGGGTGGGTGGCGATGGCGCGCTGGCCGGCCAGAGGATAGCCGTGCAGGTGACCGACGGCCTCGGCGCTGCTGAACAGCCAGACATGGTCCTGCGGGCGGGCCAGCACGGCGTCGAACAGCGCCTGCTCGGCGGCGTCGAACCGCGGGCCGGCGCGGTGATAGACCGTGACGGCCTCGACGCCGGCCCCGGCCTCGGCCAGGCGCTCGGCCAGCCATTCGCGGCCGCCGTCGCCGCGCAGCAGCAGCACGCGGGCGCCGGCCCAGTCGCGGCGGGGTGAGAGTTGCTCCCAGAGATGTTCGGAATCCAGGTTGGCAGCGTCGGCGGCGGGCTGGACCACGCTGGCCTCAGGAACACCATGCGCGACGAGCGCCTGGGCACTGCCGGGGCCGACGCAGGCCGCCAGCGTGTGCGCGGGCCAGACGCCGCATACCTCAGCAAAGAAATGCTCGACGGCGTTTGGACTGACGAACACGGCCAGGTCGACGGCAGCCAGCCCAGCCCAGGCGGCACGCACCGGGCCTGCATCACGGGCGGGCAGGATCTCGATCAGTGGCAGCGCCCGGGCATCAACGCCCAGATCGGACAGCCGCGCCAGCCAGGCCGCGCATTGCGGGCGCGGACGGGTGACGATCAGCGTCGTCATGCAGGCAGATAGGAGCCTGCGCCGAGTTCGCGCAGACGCGCAGCGGCTTGCTGGCCCAACGCGCGGGCGGCGGACACGTCGCCCACATCGGCGGAAACGCTGGCGCGCAGCAGCGGCGAGAGGTGCGCTTCCACATGGCCCAGTGCGGCGTCCAGGCACAGCGTGCTGCCCTGCCAGCGGGCGTGCGCCGCCAGCGGCAGGCTGCAGCTGCCGCCCAAAGCGCGGGACACGGCGCGCTCGGCCTCGCAGGCGAGCTGGGTGGCGGGGTGGGCCAGCTTGGCCAACGCGTCGGCCAGTGCTGTGTCGTCGGCGCGGATCTCCAGGCCCAGGGCGCCCTGCCCTGCACAAGGCAGCATCTGGTCGATCTCGAACAGCGCGCGCACGCGGTGACCCAGGCCCAGACGCTTGAGACCGGCGGCGGCCAGCACGATGGCGTGGTGGCCGCCTTCGTCGAGCTTGCGCAGCCGGGTGTCGAGGTTGCCGCGCAGCGGCTCCACGCGCAGGTCCGGACGCAGGCTCAGCAGCTGCGTCACGCGGCGCAGGCTGGAACTGCCGACGATGGCGCCCTGGGGCAGCTCGGCGACCGATGCGAAATCGTTGGAGACGAAGGCGTCGCGCGGGTCTTCACGCTCCAGCACGGCGGCCAGCACGAAGCCCTCGGGCAACTCCATGGGCACGTCCTTGAGCGAATGCACGGCGAGCTGGGCGCGGCCTTCTTCGAGGGCCGCCTCCAGCTCCTTCACGAACAAGCCCTTGCCGCCGACCTTGGACAGCGTGCGGTCAAGGATCTGGTCGCCGCGGGTCGTCATGCCCAGCAACGTGGCCGTCAGGCCCAGCTCGGCGGCGAGGCGGGCCTGCACATGCTCGGCCTGCCAGAGGGCCAGGCGGCTCTCACGCGTGGCGATGGTGATGGAGGTGGGATTCGTCATGAGGCCCGATTATCGAGGCTCGACATCCACCCTCAGGACTGGCTGTTCTTGAAGAAGGCGTTGATGGTCAGGCGTCCCATGCCGGACTGGTAGGCGGCCTTGGCTGCGGGCCAGTTGATGTCGCCGGTGTGGAAGATGCTGCCGCTGTAGAAGATGGCACGGTTCCATTTGGCCGGCACGCGACCGATGACCTCGAAGTAGCGGTTGCTCTCGGTCATGTAGCCGGGCGGGATGCCGTATCGGTCGCTGAAGGCGCTGCCGTCCAGCGTGTTGGAGTCGCGCATGAACTGGCGTGTTTCCGCGTCGGACATCAGCGAACGGAAGAAGACCGTGCCGCCCAGTTGCTCGTCCTTGAACAGGTAGTGCACGGACGCCGAGATCACCTCGCCCGGCTCGATGGCAGAATCGTCGCGGTGGCAGATGCGCTGACGCGGGTCCAGCGTCGCGGCATCCTGTGTGACACGCGAGAAGCGGCCAAGCATGCCCAGCACCGGGCCAGCCCCAAGCCGGGGGCGCACGTGCTGGTCGAAGAAGGCCCCGAGCGGGCCAGTAACGCCCTCGGTCAAGCCCATCAGCGGGCCCGGGTAGGGGTGGCCGGCAGTCTGCTGGAACTGGCCGATCTGGGATTCGGCGAGCGCAACCAGCGCGTCCGGGTCTTGCGCGAAGTCGTCGACAACGTAGACGGTCTCGCCGTTGGACAACTGCACCGTCTCGATGCGGGCATCGGGATTGATGCGGAGCTCGGGGTCGACGAGGAGTTTGTTCGTGACCAGGTCGAGCTTGGGAGCGGGGCAGAAGCCATCGATGAACTGCTGGTGCTTGGGCAGCTTCATCATCGTGCGCACCACGTCCTTGCGGATCTCGCCGAGGAAGTCGGCGAGGTTGCGGTTGTCCATGTTGCGCGTGATGGGGTGGTGGCTGGTGGGCTGGATGCCCTGCCCCATCATGACCTGCACCCAGGAGTTCTCGGCAAACAGCTCGCCCTGGCGAAGCATGATGCGCGCGGTGTCGCGGAAGTGCTGGATGCGATGCTTCAGCAGCGGCGGCACGTCCATCTCGCGGCAGTCACGCCAGAACTGCGTGTCCGTGCGGTTGGTGACGTGGTAGTGCAGGATGATGAAGTCGCGAATGATCTCGATCTGTTCGCGCGTCTGCAGGTTGTACTCGTCGATATCGCTCTGGCGCACGCCATCAGTCGGGAACAGCTCGATGAGGCGGGTCAGACCCTTCTGGATCAAGTGGATGCTGGTGGATTCCAGCGGCTCCAGGAAGCCACTGGACAGGCCGATGGCGACGACGTTTTTCTTCCAGACGACCTCGCGCTGGCCGGGCGTGAACTTGATGAGGCGCGGCTGGCGCAGCAGCTCGCCCTGCACGTTGGCCAGCAGCGCGGCCTTGGCCTCGTCCTCGCTGATGTGCTTGCTGCTGAACACGACGCCGTTGCCGACGCGGTGCTGCAGCGGGATGCGCCACTGCCAGCCCCAGGGGTGGGCGATGGAGCGCGTGAACGGCACGGGCTCGCCGACCAGCGTGGTCTGCACCGCCAGCGCGCTGTCGCAGGGCAGCCACTGCGACCAGCTCTCGTAGGGCACGCCCAGGGTCTCGCCCAGCAGCAGCGAGCGCATGCCGGTGCAGTCGATGAAGAGGTCGCCTTCGATGAGCGCACCGCCATCGAGTTGCAGGTCGGTGATGTCGCCGCTGACGGCATCGGTGTGGACCTTGGCGATCTTGCCTTCGATGCGCTGCACGCCCAGCGCCTCGGAGAAGCGGCGCAGGTACTGGCCGTAGAGCGTCGCATCCAAGTGATAGGCGTAGTTGATGCCGTTGTCGGGCAGCGTCGCGAAGCGGTGGTCCATCGCCGCGCGCAGTTCCAGGCAATAGTCGCCGTAGTCACTCGCCAAGCCACGCTTGCGGCCTTCCAGCCAGAAGTGGTGGAAGCCTGCCGTCCAGTGGCCCTTGCCGGTCCTACCGAAGGAGTGGAAATAGTCCTCGCCGACGTTGCGCCAGTTCTCGAAGCTGATGCCCAGCTTGAAGGTGGCCTGCGTGGCCTGGATGAACTCGCGCTCGTCCAAGTCGAGGATCTGGTGCAGTATGTGGAGCGTCGGGATCGTCGCCTCGCCGACACCGACGGTGCCGATCTCGTCGGACTCGACGAGACGGATGTCGACCTGCTTGCCCAGGCATTTGGACAAGCCCGCAGCCACGATCCAACCGGCGGTGGCACCGCCGGCGATCACGACGCGGCGAACGGGTTTGGGAGCTTGATTCATGGGCGCGCTCATCGTTTGAGTCGGTTCAGCAGCATTGAACGCAACAGCCGGGCGGTGTTGTCGGTCATGGGCGCGAGGATGCCGCGCGCATCGGCCGGGATGTGGGCCGCCGTCTGTTCATCGGCATCGAAGATGTAGTGGTCGAACAGCACACGCCAGGCATCGCGCTGGGCCGGCGGCAGGTCGCGCAGCGACAGCAGGGCCATCATCAGCGTGTTGAGCGGCGTGTCCATGAAGGCGGGCGACTGGCGCCACCAGAAGTTCACGAGGGCACTGATGGGCTCCAGCGACTCGACGCCATGCCACCACTGGCTGGGGATGAAGATGGCGTCGCCGGGCAGCAGTTCGAAGGTCTGCACGTGCTTGAGCGCCTCGGCATAGCGCGGGAAGCGTTCAAAGTCGGGCCGAACATGGTCCACCAGGCTGATGGGCTGGCCAGCCGGCGTCAGGTCCATCGGGCCGATGTAGAGGTTGGCGACCTGGTCGGGCGGGAACAGCGTGAAACGGCGGCGGCCGGCGACGCAGCAGGCGATGTTGTCGGGCAAGTCGAAATGCGCGGCCACCTGCATGCGGTTGCCCAGCCACAGACTCACCATCGGGTTGAAGCCGGCCAGCACGGGCAGGTCGTTGGGTTGGCGCAACCCGGGGAAGCAGCGGTCGATGTCGGTCGAGCCGAGGTAGAGGGCGTCAGGCGTGCCGGCAAGCAACTCGTCCAGCAATGCGCCCAGGGTGTGGACCTCGCGCTGAAAGTTGAAGTCGCTGAAGTCGGCGTTGTAGAAGAAGCGCCCGCCGATATCCGGCCCGCCTCGCCACAGGCTCAGTCGCGCGCTCGCGCCAAAGCCCCGCAGGTAGTCGCAGAAATCGACGTTGGAACGCTGCGCCGCCTGCACGAGCGGCCAATGCCGCACCAGGCCACGCAGCACCACGGGCTGGCTGGACTGCAGCACTTCGGCCGGAATCGCACCGAGGGCCTCGGCGCTCAGATCGCTGCGTTCAGGCATGGGCCTTACTCCCCGCGTGCGAGGTGGCGCTTGATGAGCTTCGTGAAGTTGGACAACGACGCAATGGCCATGTAGATGGGCTGCAGGTAGTCGGCCTGGTGGAGCAGGCCGACCGTGGCGGCGTCAAGCGCGGCGAGGCGCTCCTCATGGATGATGTAGAAACCCACCAGCTGGCCATGCGAGCCGTCCGGGCGCTCCACGTCCAGCACGAAGGATTCCAGCAGGTCGTGCCTTGTCAGCGTCTCGATGAAGTCGGTCGTGGCCTGCAGCCCCTCGTGCAGCGTGCGCAGCACGGAGTTGGCGTTCTCGGTGAAATCGGTTGTGCCGCCTTGCGGCAGGAACACGGCTTCGCCTTCGGCGCCCTGACTGACGCGCTTGCTGTCCACGTCGACCATCATGCGCAGCTCGTCATCGGCGATACCGATGGCGAAGGGCAAGCGCTGCACGGACAGCGGCAGGTAGTCGGCGTCCCAGCCCTCGCCATTCAGGAACAGGTTCTGGCCATCCTCCAGGCCGAACAGCACTGCAGGCACGAAGCTGCCCTTTTCATCGCGCTGGAACACGATGGGGTAATGCGCCTGGAGCTTGCGGAATTCGTCCACCGTGGCGGGCGCCGACATGATGTCGTCGCCCCATTGCGCGCCGCGCTGGGTGATGACGCGAAGGTCCTTGTGCTGGATGTTGTTGAGTAGTTGCAGCATGGGGTCGGTCAGGAAGTCGCGGCCGGCATGCCGTGCTCGCGGATGTGTTGGATGAGGTCGCGATGGCGGGGCATGGCGCCCAGCAAACGGCGGCTGATTGTCGGCACATCTTTCATGCCGGCTTCGGCAGCAGCCAGCTGGTTCGCGCGCAGCGGGCGCACGGTCGGCTTGAACTGCATGCCGTAGAGCACGTACTGGTAGCTCGCCGACGGGAAGACTTCCTCGTTGCGATAGAAGTCGTTCCTCGACGGCGCTCGGTGAGCCCAGAGCTGAAGCAGGTCGCGCAGCGATTGCGGCTGGGTGCCCACCTCGCGATGGTCACGCCAGTAGTCCGCGTCGTCACGGCGGCTCAGCACGTAGTGCAACTTCAGGAAATCGATGATGCGCGACCAGCGGTAGGCAAACGCATCGTTGAAACGCTGGGCGATGAGGTCCATGTCAGCCCGGTTGGCCGGCATCTCGTCGCGGATGAAGGCCGCTGACAGTTCGACCAACGCCAGCGCCGACGCCTCGAGCGGCTCGATGAAGCCGGCAGACAAGCCGACGGCGACGCAGTTGCGGTGCCAGAAGTGTTCGCGGTAGCCCGGGCTGAAGCGGATCCGGCGCGGCGCGGCGGCGGCTTGTGCCAGCCCACAGCGCTCCAGATACGCCGACAGCGCGCGTTCCGCGCCCGCGTCGTCGGTGTGGCTGCTTGAATAGACCAGCCCGATACCCCGCCGCGTGGGCAGGCCGATGTCCCAGGTCCAGCCTTCGGCATGGGCCGTGGCGATGGTCGCCGACGCCAGCGGTGCCTGCGCATCGGCATGGGGCACCTGGATGGCCAGCGCGCTGTCATTGAACAGCACGCCCTTTTCGGAGCGCCAGCCGACGCCGTAGTGCTGGCCCAGAAGCAGACAGGCCAGGCCCGAGCAGTCGATGAAGAGGTCGCCTTCCAGGTCGCCATGCGCGCGGGTGGCGAGCGCAGCGATGTCGCCGTTTTCGTGCGAGCGCACGGCGGTGAAATGATCGACAACGTGGCGCACGCCGAGCACGGTCGTCGCATGCCGGCGCAGCAAGTGGCCGAGTTTGACCGCGTCGAAGTGGTAGCCATAGTTCATGACGCCGCCAAAGTCCGGCGTCGTCGTCTGCTTGGGCGCGAGGTGGGCGTCGCACAGGTGCGGCTGAGCGCCCACGCTTTCGGCAAAGCCCTGCTCACGCCCACCCTGCAGCCAGGCACCGGCAAGATCGACGTCGCCGAACCGGTGCGGCAGCGTGAAGGGGTGGTAGTAGCGATCGCTGGCGCCGCCATGCAGCCAGCCGTCGAAACAGGAACCCTGCTTGAACGACGCGTCGCATTCGCGGATCAGGTCGACCTCGCTGATGCCAATGCGCTGCAGCGTGGCACGCATCGTGGGCCAGGTGCCTTCGCCTACACCGATGGCGGGCACGTCGGGGGACTCGATGAGCGTGATCTGCAGCGCGTCGGGGCCATCACCACCCAGCTCTGCGGCAAGGGTCGCAGCCGTCAGCCAACCAGCCGACCCTCCCCCCAGTACCACGATACGTCGAACGGCTGTCGTCACCTCGGAACTCATCCCGGAAAGTATGGCCGTGCGGGTGCCGGGCACGCCGCAAAGGCCGAGGAATTCTGCAAAGAAATTTGGCCGAGGTGGGCGTTGCGCACCCGCCTCGGCCAATCTGGGTCGCCCGGCAAACACCCCAGAGGGCGTTCACCGGGCGGCGGTGCTCATCGCTCAGAAGCGATAGCGAGCACCGATCAGGTAACGGCGGCCAGTTTGAATGGCAGAGATGTGCTGAGTCTTGGTACGGCCGTAGTTGCGGATGTAGCCATCGTTCAAGTTCAGCAAGTCGGCCTGCAGGGTCAGGTTCTTGCCAATCTTGTAGCCGATGGACGCGTCAACCTGACCATACGCATCGGTGTACCGCGGGTTGTTGCCGTTGTCGTTGGTCGCCGAGAGGAACGCATCACGCCAGTTGTAGGCGGCGCGAATCGACCACACATCGTTCTCGAAGAAGCCCACGAGGTTGGCGGAATCGCTGACACCCAACAGAGCGGACTGCACATCGGTGGACGCGGCGTCGTTGATGTACTTCAGACCACTGCGGACCAAGGTGTAGTTGCCTGAGATGCCGAAGCCACTGTTGCCGAACGTGTGCTGGAAGTTGAACTCCAAGCCCTTGATGGTGTCGCCGCCGGCATTGGACGGGGTCGAGATGTTGAACACCAGCGGCTGGGCGCCGGGGACGGTACCCAGAATGTCGCCCTTCAGGAAGGTCGGGTCGCTCGCATCCGTGACCGTGACACCCGGCTGACCACCGTAGTTCTTGAAGATGTAGTTACGGAGCAGCTTGGGACTGTCGGCAGGGATGCCCGCCGCCCGCGCAGCGTTGAAATACGTGCCGCTGGCGGGCTGGTTCAGGCCCGCGAAGGTCTGCTGAACCGTCTTCGTGCTGAAGAAGTCGGTCACCTTCTTGTAGAACACGCCCGCTGCCACATACGACGACTTGGCGTAGTAGTACTCGGCAGACAGGTCAAGGTTCTTGGACTTCAGCGGCTTCAGGGCCGGGTCGCCCGTCGAACCGGCACCGTTGATGTTGTAGCGTCCCGAGTTCGGGTTCAGAGAGATCCCGCCCAGCATGTCGCCGAAGTTCGGACGACCGATGTTGACACCGTAGCTGGCACGCACCTTGATGTCGTTCGTCAGGTCGGCATCCCAGTCGATGCTCGGCAGCCAATAGCTGTACTTGCCCGTCTTGGTACCAAAGGTACTGTTGGCGCCAGTCAGAGCCACCTCGTTTTCCGCGTACCAGACAGAGCCGCTGTAGGAAGTGACCTGCGAAGACGACGTGATCTTGGTTTGCTCATAGCGCAGACCGACCGACACGTTCATGGGGATGGACGTGTCGAACGAGTGATCCCACTGGCCATAGGCCGCGGTGGACTTCTCGGTGGTGCGCCAGTCGTTGCCGTTGGTGAAATCCTTGTAGGGCGAGAAGTAGGCTTCTGCCTCTGCCGCGCTCAGCGGAGCACCGGCCCCGAGGGACGTCGGACGATACGTCTGGGCGTTCTTGATGGCCTGCGCCCGGAGCGTTTCGAAGTTGGGCACGAAGAACGTCTGGAACTGACGCGAGTCGCCGCTGCCAGGGATCCGGCTGAAGAAGCTGGGCAGGTTGTACTGCGCGACGGTCTGGCCCTTGAACGAGCCTTGAGGACCGATACCGCCCCAGTCGCCGTGGAAGTTGTTGGAGCCAGCCGCACGGTTCTTCAGCTTGGTGAAGCCCAGACCAACGAGCAGCTTGTCGTCGACGCTCAGTTTGTACGTTGCGCTCAACTGCGCTTGGTCGACGTCCTGGTCGGAAATGTTGTTCTCGAACTGGGAACCGGTGACGGTCGTCTTGTTCGAGTCGTACGCCAGGCCCTTCGACTCCATGACCGGGAACTTCTGGTCGTAGTACATCGTCGTGTTGCTCTGGTTGAACAGCGCCAGGTCAATCACGTTGCCCGAGCCGTAGGGGCTGTCCGGACGGGTCCTGGACTTCGACGAGTGAGCGTCGAGGTCGATGTTCAGGTTCTCGCTGACCTTCCATGCCGCGTTGAAACCGGTGGAGTTCAGCTTGGTCTTGTTCGCGAACAGGGCCGCGTACATCGCGTAGTCGTGCGTACCGTCCCATGTGGCCGTCTGGATGATCGGATCGGAGACGGCACCCGCCTTGGTGAACGTCGTGGGGGGCGCGCCATTCAAGGGGCCCGAGTAGGACGGGCCAAACCAGGAGGAGTTCTCGATGGCCCGGTTCTCGGTAGCGTTGATGGCCAACGTGTGGTCCACCGTGAACTTCAGATCCTTCGACGGGGCGAACTGCAGGACGACCTGGCCGTTGATGCGTTCCCGGTCCAGGCTGCTCGTGCGGTAACGCACGTCATTGGTGTGCGAGATAAAGCCGCTGCTGGGAAAGTTGACCAGGTTAGAGGCCGGAACACCCGCATACGCAGTCCCTGCAGTACCGCTCGTGATCTTCTGCGTCTCCCAGCCATTGCCGGTGAACGCGTTGTTGGAGCCCGAGCTGCGCTTGGAGTAGCTGCCGCTGATCGCGATGCCGATCGTGCGGTTACCAAAGCTTTCGCTGTAGAGGCCGGAGATTTCGGGGGTGACCTTGTCGCCCGCGATCTCGTTCGGCAGGCGTGAGACCGACTGGTCATAGTTGGCCTTGATGCCGATGCTGGCGATGCGCTCGCGCACATCCAGCGGGCGGGCCGTCTTGACGTTGATGGTGGCGCCGATGCCGCCCGTCGGCGACGAGGCGCGGGCGGTCTTGTACACCTCGAGCGCAGAAATCGCGTCGGACGACAGGTTGGCGAAGTCAAAGGCACGCCCAGCGCCGTCAGAGGTCGGCATTTGCCGGCCATTCAGCAGCACCATGTTGAAGCCAGGGCCGACACCACGAACCGTGACTTTCGAGCCTTCGCCGCTGCCATTGCGGTCGATGGACACGCCAGCGATACGCTGCATCGATTCAGCAAGGTTGGTGTCGGGGAACTTGCCGATGTCTTCAGCAACGATGCCATCCACCAGACCGCGAGACTCGCGCTTCAGGGAGACAGCGCTGTCAAGAGACTTGCGAATGCCCGTGATAACGACGGTTTCGAGCTGGTTAGCCTCAGGGGCAGCGGCCTGCTGAGCATGGACTGCGCCCGCACCGGTCATCAGCGCGAGCGTGGACGCCCATGCGACAGGGTGAAGCCGCGCCCGCGCAGGTTGCCGGCGAGATTTGGAAATCTGGGGGTGTTTCATTTGTCTCCTTGCTTGCTTTGGCCCAAGGCTGAGCCGATTGACGACGTCTTGCGTGGCCTGTTGGTATCAAGGCTTGTTAGCGTTAACAAACTAGCCTCTGGAGGCGCTGCCACTTCAAGCGCGTGACGTACTGTATTTTTTCGATCTACTCGGTTCTGCTGGGGTTTACACGAGTGCATCCGGCGGTTTCGCGCAATACGCAACACCCTCAGGCGCCCTCGATCCAAGGTGTCCCCGAGCCGAAATCTGCGCACGGTTTCACACAATCAGCAAATTAATGGTAGCGATCTCACGCGCCTTCGCGTAGATCGAACACACACGTCCCGACCTGAAATAGACAACGCTGTCAAAGATAGTCGATTCAACAGGGGGATGCAATCGGGTTTGCCAGACGTGCCCGGCCATGGCAAAAATGCAACGACCCCAGGGCGATCAATTGAATGACACAAGCCCGGCTGTCTTTTTGTCGGCATGAGCGACGCACTGTCGGGAGCCGGCCGTCTCCCGGATACCGGGTTACTACCCAAGACCCCTAGAGCACAACCCCGCCCGGGCGCATCAGCCCGGAATCAAGCCAGGTCCAGCCTGTAGCCCACACCATAGACGGAAGCGATCCCCTCCTGCGCGGGCTCCAGCGCAGCGAGCTTGCGGCGGATGTTCTTGATATGGCTGTCGACGACGCGGTCCGACACGTCGCGGAAGTCCTCATGGATGAGGTCCAGCAACTGGGCACGCTCGAAGACCCGCCCCGGGTGCTGCAGCAACTGGCGCAAAAGGCGGAACTCCACCGGCGTCAGCGCCAGTGCCTGCTCCTGCCAGAGGATGCGCTGCCCAGCCTCATCCACCGCAAAGCCACCGGCCAAGGGCACCAGCGTCACCGGCGCAAGCCGGCCCTGCGCGCGGCGCAGCAGCGCCTTCACGCGGGCGATCAGTTCCCGGGGGCTGAAGGGTTTGCACACGTAATCGTCCGCGCCCAACTCCAGACCCAGCAGCCGGTCCAGCTCCTCCACCCGGGCGCTGTTGATCAAGATGGGCACGTCGCTGAACGCGCGCACCGCCCGGCAGACCTCCAGCCCATCCAGGCCAGGCAGCATCACGTCCAGCAGCACCGCAGCCGGCATCGGCCCAGTCTTGAGCCGCTCCAGCGCCTGCCGCCCGTCGGTCAGCCATTCGCTGCGAAAGCCCGCCGCGTGCAGGTAGTCACGCACCAGCGCGGCCAGCTTGGGTTCGTCCTCGACGATGAGGATGAGTTCGCTCATCAGGCGCCCCCAATGCGCGGCTTCAGCGGCAACGTCAGCACGACGGCCAGCCCGCCCAGCGACGAGGGCTCGGCGCGCAGCCGCCCGCCATGCTCCTGCGCGATGGCCTTGGCGATGGCCAGCCCCAGGCCGGAGCCGCCGAAGGCTCGGCTTCGCGACGGGTCGGCGCGGTAGAGCGGGTCGAAGAGCCGCTCCAGGTCACCCTCGGGCACGCCGGGGGGCGTGTCGTCCAGGCGGATCTCGACCGCCGCGCCCAGCGAGCGAGCCGTCACCTGCACCAGGCCGGGCGCCTCGGTGTAGCGCAGGCTGTTTTCCAGCAGGTTGGCCAGCAGCTGGGTGATGCGCACGGCGTCCCAC
>Ga0187844_10000058_pt1 | contig 75348 bp, 72 predicted proteins | sample SpaLakP09_SKY_50_FD_134517 | JGI IMG/M metagenome (GOLD analysis project Ga0187844, IMG submission 134517) | Oligotrophic lake water microbial communities from Sparkling Lake, Wisconsin, USA - SP09_SKY_50 | ecosystem: Environmental > Aquatic > Freshwater > Lake | place: USA: Sparkling Lake...
AAACGCTGCCCGAACAAACACGCACCAGCGTCGTCCATGGTGACTACCGCATCGATAACATGATTTTCGATGCCAAGGATCCGCATGTTGTCGCCGTGCTCGACTGGGAACTGTCGACGCTGGGCGATCCGCTGGCGGATTTCACCTATGTCGCGATGGCATGGGTCACGCATAATGAAGGGCGCTCCGGCGTCATGGATTTGGACCGCGCGGCACTCGGCATCCCCGAACTCGACGCGATGGTCGAACGTTATTGCGCGGCAACGAACCGCGACGGCGTGCCCGATATGAACTGGTATTTTGCCTATAACTTCTTCCGCTTGGCGGGGATTATTCAGGGTATCAAAAAACGCGTCATTGATGGCACCGCAAGTTCGGCCCATGCACAAGCGATGGCCGAACGTGTGTACCCGCTCGCGCAATCCGCATGGAAATTTGCCGAGCAATCCGGGGCGTAAATTTGGCTTTCATGGGGGAGTGCTATGTCGTTATTTGACATGAGAGGGCAGGTCGCGGTTATTACCGGATCATCGCGCGGTATCGGCAAGGCAATCGCCGAAGAAATGGCCGAGCAAGGCGCAAAGGTCGTCATATCCAGCCGCAAGCTGGACGTCTGCGATGAAGTCGCCGCAGCGCTTAATGCGAAATATGGCGATGGCACAGCCGTCGCAATTGCCGCCAATATTTCGTCCAAGGAAAGTCTGCAGGCTTTGGTCGATGGCAGTCGCAAAGCATTTGGCAAGATCACAGCTTTGGTCTGCAACGCAGCCTCGAACCCATATTACGGCCCGATGGCGGACATCAGCGACGATGCGTTCAGCAAGATCCTGACCAACAATATCGTCGCCAACAACTGGCTCATTTCCATGGTTGTGCCGGAAATGATCGCACGCGGCGAAGGGTCCATTACGATTATATCGTCAATCGGTGGCCTGAAAGGATCGTCCGTCATTGGCGCCTATTGTATTTCCAAAGCAGCGGACATGCAGCTGGCACGCAATCTGGCGGACGAATATGGACCCAAAGGAGTGCGGGTGAACTGCATCGCGCCGGGCTTGATCAAGACCGATTTTGCAAAGGCGCTTTGGGACAACCCCGAAACATTGAAACGCTCGACATCGACCGCATCGCTGAAGCGTATTGGTGAGCCCCATGAAATTGCGGGCGCGGCAGTATTTCTGGCTTCCCCGGCGGGCGCGTTTATGACGGGGCAAACAATGGTCATTGACGGCGGCGTGACAAGCAGCGGCGGAGGAGTAGGATAATGGGCGCATTAGCAGGCAAAGTAGCCATCATCACGGGCGCAGGTTCAGGGATTGGCCGCGCATCGGCCATTCGCTTTGCTGCCGAGGGCGCAAAAGTCGTTTTGGGCGATATGGCCGCATCGGTGCACGACACCGCCGCCATGATTGGCGACGCGGCCACCGCCGTCCAGATGGACGCAGGTGATGAGGCGGATGTCGCCGCGATTGTCGCAAAGGCGATCGAACTGCACGGCCATCTTGATGTCGCCTTTGCCAATGCGGGCATTTCCGGCGGCATGGAAGGTATCTTCGACAACACGGTCGAAAATTTCACCAGTGTCTTGCGCGTCAACCTCATTGGCCCTTGGCTGATGGTGAAGCATGCGGGCAAGGTCATGGCTGATGCCGGCAATGGCGGTTCGATCATCCTGACCGCAAGTGTCGCGGGCATTCGTTCGGGTGCGGGCGGCCCGCCTTATTCGGCATCGAAAGCCGGCGTCATCAATCTGGCGCAGGTCAGCGCGCAACAATTGTCGGGCACCAATGTCCGCTGCAACGCCATTTGCCCCGGCCTGACCGAAACCGGCATGACCAAGCCGACATTCGATTATGCAAAGGAAAAGGGCGTGACCGACAAGATCGGTCGCCTCAACCCGCTGCGCCGCGGCGCTCAGCCAGAGGAGCTCGCCAATGTCGCCTTGTTCCTTGCGAGTGATCAGGCGAGCTACGTCAATGGTCAAGCGATTGCCGTCGACGGCGGCCTTTCCAGCTCACACCCCGTAACCCGCCAATTAACAGGACAAACAGCCGTATGAACGCCGAAGAATTAGGTTTCCGTCCAGACCGGCTTGCCCGGATACCTGCATTCATTCAGACCGAATATCTCGACAGCGGCAAATTGCCCTTTGCGGCGCTGTTGGTCGGACGCGGTGATGATATTGCGCTTCAGTGGAATTCAGGCGTTGCCGACGACGCAATCTTCCGCATTGCATCGATGACCAAGCCCATCACCTCGGTCGCATTCATGCAGCTGGTCGAACAGGGCAAGGTTGCGCTGACCGATCCGGTTTCCAAATATATTCCGGAATTTGCGAAACTGGGCGTATTTGTGGGCGGCGGCGGCAATGTGCCGTTTATGACACGCCCGCCAACGACCCAGATGCGCATCGTCGATCTGCTGCGCCACACGGCTGGTTTTACCTATAGCTTTCAGGAACAGGGCAATGTCGACGCGGCCTATCGCAAGACCGATGTGGAAAGCTGGACCAAAAATACTTCGCAAAGCATGATCGACACGCTCGCGCAGATCCCGCTGGAATTCGACCCCGGCACGCAGTGGAATTATTCCGTCGCCACCGACATTGTCGGCATATTGGTGGAACGGATCAGCGGATTATCACTGCCTGAATATTTCCAGACGCATATCTTTGCGCCGCTGGGCATGGCCGATACATTTTTCCAAGTGCCCGCCGATAAGGCATCGCGTATCCCCGACGGTTTTGGCTTTGACCCCGACACCAAAATGAAACTGCTCGACAAGGCTGGGGCCGAAAGCGCCTGGGCCAAGGGTTGGACGTTCAACTCCGGCGGCGGCGGCCTTGCGTCGAGCATATCCGACTATCATCGTTTTTGCCGGATGCTGCTCAATGGCGGCGCGTTGGATGGGGCACAAATCTTGAGCCCCAAAACAATCGAATTGATGACCGCCAACCATATTCCCGGCGGCCAAGACCTGACGCAAATGTCGAAGTCTTTGTTTAGCGAGGCCGAAATGGCCGGCATTGGCTTTGGCCTTGGCTTTGCAACGACCATCGATAGCGCCGCGACACTTGCGCCTTGTTCCAACGGCGATTTTTATTGGGGTGGCATGTATTCCACCGCCTTTTTCATCGATCCGGTGGAAGACATCATCATGATTTTCATGACGCAATTGCTGCCATCGACCACCTATCCGGTGCGCCGCGAAATCAAGACGATGATCTATTCGGCGCTGACGGCGTAAGCACGTCCTGCTGAACTTGGGTCGGGCGGAGACACGGTTTCCACCCCACGCCCCTACACCGTCGCAATCTCCACCTGATTGACGGGCACTGGTTTGGCCCGTGCCGCAATCAGGCTTCCGCCCACAATCAAGGCCGTGCCCAAAAGCACAGGCCAGGTGATGGGTTCAGCGAAAAACAGCCAGCCGAAAAAAGCGGCCCAGACAAAGGCGGTATATTCGACCGGAATCAAAATCTGCGCTTCTGCACGTGCATAAGCCCAGCTTAATAAGAGCAGCGAGATAACCGCCAGCGCAGCAGATGCGCCGACCATGGGGGCATCAGACATGCCGATGGGCTGCAAAAACCATGGCGCGACAAGGCCAAGCGTTAACGCCACAAACAGATTCTGGAAAAAGGCGATTTCGATTGGGCCAGCGACCTGCGCCTGCTGCCGCGCGAGGATGAGGTTATAGGCAAACACCACCGCCGAAAATAAAACCGCAGCAGCACCCCATACATGGTCCATCGTATAATGTCCGCTCAACCGGCCCGCCATGATGACGGCAACGCCGCCCAAACCCGCCAGCGACGCCCAGATCGCCTCTTTACCAATGGTTTCTTTCAACATCACGGCGGCAAGATACAGCGCGATGACGGGCGCAATAAAGCTGAGACCAATCGCTTCCGCCAACGGCAGTTTCGTGAGCGACCAGAAAAAGCTGACCGCCATCACCGCGACAACGATGCTGCGCCACAAATGGATTTTCAGCAGATGTACGGGCGGCCATTTCTGCCGCGTGGCAACGAACAAAACGCCCATCAACAATGCGCCCAAGCTATTGCGCCACATCACCGCATTATACGCACCGATCGAGAGCGCCAGATCCTTCATCGCCGCGTCCATCAGCGAAAATGTGCCGATACCGGCCGCCGCCACCATGAAGGGGATAAAGGGGCGCGGGTGCAATTCAGCCATGGCTAAATGCTATGCGCCGCAAGGTCAGTCAGGGCATCGCCATCGACCCGGTACACCGTCCATTCGTCCATCGGACGTGCGCCCAGCGCCTTGTAAAAATCAATCGCGGGCGTGTTCCAATCGAGCACCGACCATTCCAGCCGTGCGCAATCGCGTTCCACCGCAAGCGCCGCAAGCTTACCCAGCAATGCCTTGCCAAGGCCAGACCCCCGCGCATCGGGCCGGACGAACAGATCCTCCAGATAAATTCCCGGACGCCCTTCAAAGGTCGAAAAATTGTGGAAGAACAAGGCAAAACCCTGCGGCGTCCCGTCAATCTCGCCGATCAACACCTCAGCAAAGGTGCGCGGTCCAAACAGCTTTTGCGCCATCACCGCTTCATCAAAACGCACTTCATGGGCAAGCTTTTCATATTCCGCGAGGTCGCGGATAAACTGGCCAATGAGCGAAATGTCCGCTGGCGTCGCCGAACGAATGGAAATCATGACGTTGTTCCGTTGAGCCGACACGTAAAACGACGATAAGAAAGGTACATCGCAGCGCCGACGCAACCCGCCATCGCGCCAACAGTCAAGGAATCGAACAGCATCAATGCCCACACCACCGCCGCCGGGCTGCCCATAGCCCATGTGTGGTTCAGCCCATGCAGCAGGAACAGCGGGACATAGGCAGCGACCAGCAGCAAAATCAGTAAGGGAACATAGCGCCACCCTTGGAATAGCGCAGACCGCCAATCTACCCTCTCGCTGTGGTCTCCAAAAATGCCCGCAAGCAAAAGAAGCAGGAATGGCGTGGATATGATCGCAAGGATGGTGCGAAGAATATTTAACGGTACGGCGGGTATGACGTGCGCAAATGGCTCTGCCAACACACCGATGACGCCGAATAAGACGAACCCCAATAGCAATTTGCGCCAAGCAATGTTGCGCAGGTCATACCAGCGCCCTCCATTCGCCTGGTTCCACCAGAAACGTGCCGACGCGAAAAAACAAAGCAGGAGACCGGCGATCTTGGCATAGCCAAAGACCCATCGAACCGGGTGATTGCTCAGTGCGACCGCAGCGTCGCGGCTGTCAAACATACCGAGGGAAATTTCCGCAACATGTTGTGCGAATTCAGGGATGATAACGAGCGCCAGCACCCACGGCGCGACCCAGAGCATCGAAAGTCCTTTGGAATAGAGCTCTAACACATCGCTTAAAAGCGCCCGAACTGCTCCCGCAACACTATCCATGCGTTCCCCCAAAAATATGACTTCAAGCCGCTTTCCCGTGCAACGTATCCATGCTGACGCTGGTGCCGGCGTCAATCTCCGCCGCTTTGGCTTCGACCAATTTGACGATGTGGCTGACCATGTCGTCATTTTCGACATGGTGATCGGTCACGCCCGACAGATAGACCATATGCTTGCCATTGCCGCCGCCGGTGATGCCGATGTCGGTTTCGCGCGCTTCGCCGGGGCCGTTGACGACGCAGCCAAGCACCGAGAGGGACATGGGCGTCTTGATATGGCTCAGCGCGTCTTCCAGCTTTTGCACGGTACGGATGACGTCGAAACCTTGGCGGGCGCAGCTGGGGCAGCTGACGACGCGGACGCCGCGCGTACGCAGGCCCAATGCTTTCAGGATTTCATAGCCGACGCGAACTTCCTCTTCGGGTTCGGCAGACAGGCTGACGCGGATGGTGTCGCCAATTCCGGCCCAGAGCAGATTGCCCATGCCGATGGATGATTTGACCGTGCCGCCAATCAACCCGCCCGCTTCGGTAATCCCCAGATGCAGCGGGCAATCAACCGCCTCGGCCAGCCCCATATAGGCCGCAACCGCAAGGAACACGTCGGACGCTTTGACCGCGACCTTATATTCGTGGAAATCATGGTCCTGCAGCAGCTTGATATGGTCAAGCGCGCTTTCGATCAGCGCTTCCGGGCAAGGCTCGCCATATTTTTCGAGGAGGTCCTTTTCCAGAGACCCGGCGTTCACGCCAATACGGATCGCGCAGCCATTGGCCTTGGCCGCGTTGACGACCTCTTTCACGCGCTCGGACGACCCGATATTGCCCGGGTTAATCCGCAGGCACGCAGCGCCAGCGTCCGCCGCCTCAAGCGCGCGTTTATAATGGAAATGAATGTCGGCGACGATGGGCACATTGGCCGCGCGCACAATCTGTTTCAGCGCAGCGGTGCTTTCGACATCAGGACAGGACACGCGAATGATATCGACACCTGCATCTTCGCAGCGACGGATTTGGTCGATGGTCGCGGCGGCATCGCTGGTCAACGTATTGGTCATCGTTTGCACCGAAATCGGGGCATTTCCACCAACAGGGACATTACCCACCATGATCTGGCGGGACTGACGACGCGCGATATCGCGCCAAGGGCGAATGGAAGACATTTGGGGGGATATAGGCGGCTTGGAATATTCCCGCAATCATCATCCTATACGCACGACACAAGAGAAGCGCTTTGAATTACGTATGGTTAACACTATGGCGCGCGCATGAAACGCTTACTTATCGCTCTTCTCGTCCTTTTCGCGCCGCTTGCCCCTGCCAAGGCCTATTGGGAATATGGGCATGAGACGGTCGCGAAAATCGCGCAGGCCAATATGTCCCCAAATGCGCGCGCGAATATGCAACGTCTGTTGCGGGCAGCGCCGATGCTCGGCACGCCCAAATGCGCAATGCGCAATATCAGCGAGGTCAGCGTCTGGGCCGATTGCATCAAGGGCGATCGGGTGCGCTGGGGCTACACCAACAGTTGGCATTATCAGAATGTCGATATTTGCAAGCCGTTCGATCTGAAAAGCGCGTGCGCCGACGGCAACTGTGTGTCGGCGCAAATCGACCGCAATGTTGCGTTGCTATCTAACAAGGCGCTGCCTGCGCATGTTCGTTTGGAGGCGCTCGCCTTCCTCGTGCATTTTGTTGGCGATATTCACCAGCCATTGCACGCGGGTGACCATGCGGACCGCGGCGGCAATGACCTGAAGGCCAGCTATGGCATCATGCCGGGATATAATTTGCATGCGGTGTGGGATGGTTTGCTCGCGGACCGTGCGCTGTCTGCTGCGCCAGCTATCGTCCGCGTTTTTTCACCAGCGGAGAAAGCGGCCGTCGCACAAGGCAATGTCCGGCAGTGGAGCGAAGAGAATTGGGCAATATCGAAAGAAATTGCTTATCCCCGCGCGGTCGATGGTGACCCATGTGGCGCCAAGCCAACCGCGCCCGTGGTGATTGATGAAGCCGACGTCGCGGCGTCACGCGCCGCATTACGCCAGCAGGTTGAACGCGGCGGGATCAGGCTGGCGCGGTTGTTGGACGAAGCGCTGCGTTAACCCTTAAAGCCCGCGCCATTTCCAGCCGCCTTCGGTGTGGTTGCGGACGATGACGGTGAAAATGCCCGTCATGATCAACATGAGCGCGACCGTCACAAATGTGGGTATCGCTTGATCATTGTCCGCGAGCAGCGCCAAGCCAGTCATCGCCAAAACATAAAAGCCGAGCACGGCCCATCCCTGCCACTTGAATGGCAGGCCAGCGCCATAGCCGAAACGTTTCGCCCGAAACCAAGGTTCTTTGCCGAAGAATAAACCGAGCATTTCACATCTCCTTTGGCGGACGGCGGCGTTTTGCCAAGGCCGCACGCAACAATAGCTTATTTTCTGTATGGGCGCTCGGGAAATCAACAAAAAAGGGCTGCGCAGATTTTCGCCTGCGCAGCCCCATTTTGATCTGGTAAAAAAGCGTTATTCGCCCGTCGGGAAGCCGCGCTTTTTCATGATATATTTCACATCAGGATCACGACCACGGAATGCGCGATAGGCTTCGATCCGGTCGGTTTCATTGCCCGTTGCCAGCAACATCGACCGGAACCGCTCTGCTGTTTCCTTGTCCCAGACATCGCCTTTTTCGGTGAAGGCCGCCCATGTGTCGGCATCCATCGTTTCGGACCAGAGATAGCTGTAATAACCCGCCGAATAGCCATCATCGGCAAACAGATGGTTAAACTGCGGCAGGCGATGGCGCATCGCCATTTCCTTCGGCATGCCAATTTCGGCCAGCGTATCGCGTTCAAATGCGCGCGGATCGGTTACGGGTTCGCTGCGGTTATGCAGCTTCATATCCAAAATGGCGCTCGACAGATATTCTACGGTCGAAAAGCCTTGGTTGAAGGTATCACTCGCGCGGATTTTTTCGACCAAGGCCGCCGGGATTGGCTCCCCTGTTTTATAATGCTTGGCATAAGTGTTGAGCACATAAGGCGTGAGCAACCAGTTTTCGTTCACTTGGCTTGGATATTCCACAAAGTCGCGCGGCGTGCCGCCAAGGCCGGGCCATGTGATGTTGTAATTCAGATAATGAATGGCGTGACCGAATTCGTGGAATAATGTCGACGCGTCATCGATGCTGATCAGCGTTGGCACGCCATCGGCGCCGGGCACGAAGTTGTTATTGTTCGATGCAAGCACAATGTCGTTCTTGCCGCCCAATTTGTGCTGACTGCGATAGGTCGTCATCCACACGCCCGAACGCTTGCCGGCGCGCGCGAAATTGTCGAGGTAGAACAGGCCAATGACCTTGCCATCGCGCTTAACCTCAAATGTCCGCACCTTGGGTTCGAACACAGGGACTGTGCCCGTATTTTCCGTGAAGCTCATGCCATATAGCTTGCCCGCCGCGTCGAACATCGCGGCGACCATATTATCCAGCTGGAAATAGGGTTTAACGGCTTCCTGATCGAGGTCATATTTCGCCTTGCGCACCTTTTCGGCGTAAAAACGATAATCCCATGGCTCGATCGTGATGTTGTCGGCATTGGCGATTGCCTGCATGTCGGCCACTTCTTCTTTGACGCGGGCGACGGCAGCAGGCCAGACCTTCATCATCAGGTCCATCGCCTTATTCGGATCCTTCGCCATCGTGTCGGCCATGCGGTAATGGGCATGGGTTGGAAAGCCCAGGATTTCGGCACGCTGCTGACGCAGTTTCAGGATTTCGGCGATAGTCGCGTTGGTGTCGTTCGCATTCTGGTTATCGCCGCGCATCGTGAACGCACGCCAGACCTTTTCACGCAAATCGCGCCGCGTTGAATTTTCAAGGAAAGGTTGAACGGCAGAACGGGTGTTCACGACCGCCCAACCGGTTTGACCCTTTGCCTTGGCCGCAGCCTGAATCGCCGCGACATAGCTTTCGGGCAGGCCAGCAAGGTCCGCCGCGTCGGTTATGAGGATGAAGGTTTCTTCATCCGCCAGAACCTTTTCGGAAAAAGCCGAGAATTTCTTGGAAAGATCGGTCTCTATGCGGATGACCTGCGCCTTCTTGGCCGCATCGAGCATCGCTCCATTGCGGACCAGACTGTCATAGGTCCGCTCCAACAGACGCATTTGCTTGGCATCTAGGCCAAGATTGGCGCGTTGATCGTACAGATATTTGACGCGCTGGAAATAACGGGCATCCAGCGAAAGTTCGGAGAAGAACGCACTGACCTTTGGTTCCCATTCCGCCTGAATTTTGCGGACTTCAGGGTTCGACAGGTTCGATGAATGCACGCCCCAGATCGAGAATAAACGGCCGATTTTTTCGCCGGACAGTTCGCTGGCGGTAATGGTGTTATCGAACGTGATGGCTTCGGGTTTTTCGAGCATGGCTTCGAACTCGGCCTTTGATGCCTGCATCGCGGCTTCAAACGCGGCCGGGAATTCCGCGACTTTGACCTTGTCCCATGGCGGCACGCCTTCATAGGGACCGGTCCATTCCTGAAGCAACACGGGGTCGCTGGCGATATGGCCCGACTTCATTTCTTTCGCTTGTGCAACCGCCGTCATCGCAACTCCTGACATTAAAAGCGCCGCTGCGCTCACCATGATTTTTCCCGTTTTCACCTAAATATGCTCCTCTGCATTTTGCGGCCCCTATGCCCAGGCTCCGTGAACAGGGGATTAGCGCATCGGGCACGCCTTGCAAACAACCAGTCGGCCAAAACTGTTGCGTCCAAAACGGGGAGAAATTTTACATCGCACAAACCGCAATTATCGTGCGTTCGCGACGTGAACCGCCTATTCGCGTTGGCGGGAGAATATATATGGCAGAACCACCGTCCACCTTCAGTTCCAGCATCAATGGCCGCACCGCCATGATCGTCGGCGGCACGCCGCAACGTGTCGCTGAACTCAATCTATTGCTGTCCTTAACGGGCTGCACCGCGCTGGTGATGGACGATACACAGCGGGCGGATTTCATTTTGGTCCATTTTACGTCCAAAATGGATATACCCGCAGATTTCCTAGCGCGCATATCGCGGTATCTCCAAATGCATCGGAGCACTGCGTTGGTGTGGACCAATATGGACGGGCTCGAAGACGCTTACGCAGCGCTTCCGCAAGGCCAGTGCCATTTTTTCGTCGACGCGGACGATATCGAGGCGATACCGATTTTGACGGGGGCGTTTGGACGGGGCGAAATGAACCGACTGCATGAAAGGAACCGTGATGTCCCATTCGGATCGCTACACCGAATCAGCGACGAGCTTGCAGAATTTGCCCGCACGCTTGCCCGCATGGCCGATTCGGAACGCAAAACATCGATATCCGACAAAGCTATGTCCTTTCGGCCAGCGCCGTTGGGTGGGTTTCAGGGATTTCCTACCGCCGGTTCCATGCGTTCGGACGCGACGGACGCCCAAACGCTGCGCGAGATCATCAAATTACGCCGCATGCGGGAGCGATTTTTCCCGGCAGATCTGTTCGCGGATCCGGCATGGGATATACTGCTCGACCTGAAGGCCGCCCGGCAAGAAGGCCAGCAAGTGTCGATTTCCAGCCTGTGTATTGCCGCTGCTGTTCCGCCAACGACCGCGCTGCGGTGGATTACCGCGATGACCGAAAACGGAATGCTCGTCCGGCGTCAGGATCCAGCCGATGCACGGCGGGTTTTCGTTGCACTGTCGGACGAAACATCCGCCAAGCTGGATGATTATTTGGCGGCAATCGGCACCAGTTCTACTCCGATCATCTGATTAGGCTTGCAAAAGCTAAAACGCTTTGGCAAAGGCGCGCTTCCCATAGTGGGGCGCTTAGCTCAGTTGGTAGAGCATCTCGTTTACACCGAGAGGGTCAGCGGTTCGAGCCCGTTAGCGCCCACCATTTTTGGATGATAGCCGGTCGAGGCACCGAAAATGCAGGAATTCCCATTTTCATTCATCGTACAGAAAGCTTTCTGCTGGCATTTTGGCCGAATGCGGGGACTTTTTGCAACTTTGGGCACAGGCATCATTATATTGTCGGCAGGATATGCGCCTGACGCAGCTGCTGCCCGGGAAACCGAGCAATCGGAAATCACCAATTGCAATGATCCCCGGCACAGACATGTGGTCGTGCGGCCACTGACCGAATCACTGCCTGTGCGAAAAACCGAAAAGCAGCGCGTCCGCCGCATATTGATGTAGGGTCAGGACCTATTAGTCCGCTGCGCGCAGCAGCTTTGCCATTTCGGCATCATCCCATTCCACACCGCCGGCGACGCGCCACACTTCTTTGCCATCACTGTCATATAATATGGTGGTGGGCAGCGCGATTGCGTTGTTGAACGCCGTCAGCAGTGCATTGTCAGCATCGGTGTAGGGTTCCAAATTTTTGACCCCTGTTTCCGTGAAAAACGCGGCAACAGGCGCGCGTCCTTCAAGGTCTTGCGACACGGCGATCACGTGCATCCGGCCTTTTTCCAGCTTTGCCAGCGCATCCAGCGTCGGCATTTCCGCTTTGCACGGTGCGCACCATGTTGCCCAAATATTGAGCAACAAGGGCTTGCCTGCAAAATCGGCAAGACTGACATCCTGACCCTGCGCATCGGCAAAAGGTGCCGATGGTGCTTTTTGGCCAGCAAATGTGTAGCTGAGCGTGGCGCGCATGCCATTGGCGCTTTCAAGCGTGATTTCAGCCTTGTCAGATGCGCCTGCCTTGGCCGTGGATGCGGGTTGCGCTTGCCCCTTGGGTTCGCTTTCTTTATCGCACCCAGCCAGCACTAAAAGGATTAAGGCAATTACAAAGCGCATCTCTGATTCCAATAGCATGTGGGGCGGCCGGTTTGGCGAAGGCCCCGGCGTTATCATGCGCGAGATAAATGCCTCCATCCCGTTCGACAAGCGTCTTTGGCAGGAAGACATTGCCGGCAGCAAAGCGCATGCCGATATGCTGGCCGCAAACGGCATTATAACGGCGTCAGACAATGCCGCGATCCAAAGCGGGCTCGATAGCATTTACGCCGAATATGCAGCCAATGGCGTGCCCGAAGACCTCACGCTTGAAGATATTCATATGGTCACCGAAACGCGGTTACGTGCGTTGGTGGGTGAGCCTGCGGCACGCCTGCACACCGCGCGGTCGCGCAATGACCAAGTCGCTACCGACTTCCGTCTTTGGGTGCGCAACGCGACCCATGAAATCGATGCGGGCCTGCGCGCATTTCAGTCGGCGCTGGTGACACGCGCCGACGAACATGCCGACAGCATCATGCCCGGTTTTACCCATTTGCAAGTCGCCCAGCCCGTTACGCTTGGCCATCATTTGATGGCTTATTATGAAATGACAAAGCGCGACCGCAGCCGCTTTGCAGACTGCCGCAGCCGGTTGAACCAGTCGCCATTGGGCGCAGCAGCACTTGCGGGAACATCTTTTCCAATCGACCGCGCCGCAACGGCAGTGGCGCTTGGCTTTGACGGCCCCATGGCGAACAGTCTGGACTCGGTTTCCGACCGCGACTTTGCGCTTGAGTTCCTCACGGCTGCCGCACAAACGGCGCTACATCTGTCGCGCTTGGCCGAAGAAATGATCATATGGGCGTCGCAGCCTTATGGTTTCATCAGCCTGCCCGACGCATGGTCGACGGGCAGCTCCATCATGCCGCAAAAGCGCAATCCCGATGCGGCTGAACTGGTGCGCGGCCGTGCCGGCCGGATCATTGGCTGCATGAACAGCCTGATGATCACGATGAAGGGTCTGCCGCTCGCTTATTCCAAAGACATGCAGGACGATAAGCCTCCGGTGTTTGAGGCATATGACCTGCTGGCTTTGTCCATCGCCGCGATGACGGGCATGGTGGCCAATGTAACGTTTAATACGCCGCGGATGCGCGAGGTGGCGGCGAGCGGGTTTTCCACCGCGACCGATCTGGCCGACTGGCTGGTGCGCGAATGTGGCATGCCCTTTCGCGAGGCACATCATGTCACCGGCAGCGTCGTCAAATCCTGTGAGGCGCGTGGCATAAGCCTGTCCGACATCACCGTGGACGATCTTTCTACCATTAATCCTGCGCTCGCTGGCTGCAACTTGCCCGATCTGTCGATCGAAGGATCGGTAAACAGCCGGACGAGCGCTGGCGGCACGGCACCTATTCGCGTGAAAGAAGCCATCAGTACCGCCAAAAAGGAACTTGAGGCATGAAACCGGCGCGCATTAGCTTCATCATTGGCGTCGCCCTGTGTGTTGCGGGCTGCGGCAAAGTGGGCGATCTGGAACCGCGCACGGGCAATAGCATGCCGCCGCAAGCTTATGGCCAGACCACCGACCAAACGGCGAAGATCCTCACGACCCCATCGGTTCAGGCACGGCCCGGCCGCACCGACGAGCTGCTGAAACGGTCCGAACGGCGCGAAGATGATCCGTTCGACGTTCCGCCCGGGCAAGAACCCAAACCGTTTGACCCCGAACAGACCACTTCGTCCGAAAAAACGCCTCCCGAATAAGTATCCCATCCTATGAACCATTTTGACCTCATAAATGGCGTGTTGCACGCCGAAGATGTGGCCCTGCCTGATATTGCGGCGGCGGTGGGCACACCTGTCTATATCTACTCACGCGCAACGCTGGAGCGGCACGCGCAAGTGTTCCGCGACGCATTGTCGGGCCTTGATAACCCGCATTTGGCCTTTGCCGTAAAATCCAACCCGAATTTGGCCGTGCTCAAGGTGCTCGCGCGTCAGGGCTATGGCGCAGATGTTGTGTCCGGCGGCGAAATGGACCGCGCCCTTGCTGCGGGCATCGCGGCACACGACATCGTGTTTTCGGGCGTTGGCAAGACAGCCGAAGAAATCGTCCGCGCATTGAAGGCGGGTATTGGGCAATTTAATATCGAGTCCGAAGAAGAAGGCCGCGAACTTGCGACGCTTGCGGACGCGTTGAATTACCAAGCGAACGCCGTGCTGCGCATCAATCCGGATGTCGACGCCGGAACACATGGCAAGATTTCAACGGGGAAGGCCGACAATAAATTTGGCGTGGGCATTCACCGTGCCTCGGAAATTTATGGCCGGTTAAATGCGTTGCCGGGACTGAATATGCGCGGTGTTGCACTGCACATCGGCAGCCAATTGACCAGCCTAGAGCCGCTGGAGACCGCGTTCACAAAGGTCGGTGCGCTGGTGCAGGATTTGCGCGATCAGGGCCATAAAGTCACCCATGTTGACTTGGGCGGCGGCCTTGGCGTGCGCTATCGCGACGGTGACAATCCGCCTGAGCCCGCCGAATATGGCGCGATGGTTGCGCGCGTGACCAAGGACTGGGGCGTGCGTTTGATGTTCGAACCCGGCCGTGTCATCGCCGGAAACGCCGGCGTCCTGCTGACGCGGGTTATTCGCGTGAAGCCCGGATCGGGCAATGCACCCTTTGCCATTGTCGATGCCGCGATGAATGACTTGGCGCGGCCCGCGCTGTATGACGCATGGCATGATTTTGACGCGGTCGAACCAAATGGCCGCAAAATGACCGCGAACATTGTTGGCCCCGTCTGTGAAACCGGTGATACCTTTGCCATGGGCCGCGAAATCGATGTCGTGGAGGCCAATGACCTCGCGATATTCCGCACCGCGGGCGCGTATGGCGCGACGATGGCAAGCACCTATAACAGCCGCGGTCTCGTCCCCGAAGTGCTCGTCGACGGCGATAAATTCGCGGTGGTTGCGGAACGTATTTCGCCCGAGACGATTTTGGCTGCCGAGCATGTACCCGACTGGCTGAAATAAGGATATAGATTTGGATCAGCTCCCCATTTTCGTAAATCTGAAGGGCCGAAATGTCATTTTGGTCGGTGAAGGCGAAATGGCGGATGCAAAACGGCGGCTGATTGAACGCGCGGGCGGCATTTGCGTCGATGCCGCCGATCGCGCGGCACGGATTGCCTTTGTCGCAATTGCCGAAGAAGAAGACGCCCGCACCGCTGCGGACGATTTGAAAGCCCGCGGCTTGCTGGTGAACGTCGTCGATCGCCCCGAAATTTGCGATTTTACCACGCCCGCAATTGTCGACCGGACGCCTGTGTTAATTGCCGTCGGCACCGGCGGAGCATCGGCAGGCATGGCCAAGGCCATTCGCCAGCGTATCGAAACATTGCTGCCGGAAACATTGGGCCCGCTGGCCGAAGCTATTTCCCGCGCCCGCAGCAAAATCCGCGCGCGTTGGTCCGACGGGGCGGAGCGCCGACGTGCCTTGGATCAGGGTTTTGCCGCCGGTGGCATGCTAGACCCGTTCGGCGCGCATGACGACGCGACGGTCGACAATTGGATCATGCAGGCCGAAAATCCAACGGGCGACCGTTTGATTGAGATTGCATTGCTCTCCGCCAATCCCGACGACCTTACTTTGCTTACCGCGCGGCTACTTGGTGAAGCGGACAATGTGTTTCATGATCCCGGCGTGCCAGCCGCCATCCTCAATCGCGCGCGCGCCGATGCTGTTCGGCACGCAAGTGCACCACCGGCGACACCGCCCGAAGGCCTGTCCTTGTTCCTGCGGTTGCCGTCGGCGCAAGGATAGGGCATGACGACAGCGTAAATAGTCGCAAGGTCTTCATTGTGTCCGCTTTCCCCTCTAAAATTTGCTTTTATGGCTGTGGTAATATGGGGGGTGCCATGCTGCGCGGTTGGCTTGCTGCCAATGTCCCGCCCGCCACCTTCCACATCATCGATCCGGTTGCGGACAACCTGCCAGAGGGTGTCCATCTCCATCGGTCGTCTGCGGCATTGGATACGGGCTTTGATGTCGTCATATTGGGTATCAAGCCGCAGCTTTTGGCTGAACTGGCGCCAGAGATAGCGCGAGTCCTTGCCCCCGGCGCGACGGTGATATCCATCCTCGCCGGGACCACGACCAATACGCTTTCTGCGTATTTCCCCGATGCGCGCATCGTCCGGCTGATGCCCAATTTGGCTGCCGCGATTGGCAAATCACCGCTGGGTGTTTTTGCGCCGCATGACGACGCGCAGCAGCGGGCAGAGATGGCATCGTTACTGGCTCCGCTAGGTGCGGTTATCTGGATCGACGAAGAAGCGCATATGGACGCCGTCACGGCGCTTGCTGGTTCCGGACCAGCATTCGTCTATCGTTTCATTGATGCATTGACCCAAGGTGGTGAAGCCGCCGGATTGCCGCGTGATGTTGCGGCGCAACTGGCGCTGGCGATGACCGAGGGTGCAGCGATCTTGGCCGCGACCGCATCGGAAACGCCAACGGATCTGGCGCGACGCGTGACCAGTCCGGGCGGCACCACCGCCGCAGGGCTAGCCGTGCTGGATTCGGATGCGGCGTTGAACATATTGATGACCGATACATTGCGCGCCGCACGTGACCGGGGCGCTGAACTGGCCAAGGGAGACGCAACGTGAAGGTTAAAATTGCCCTCATCTTAAGCTGCGTCGCTTTTGCGTCGTCGGTGTCCGCAATGGTCGCAACGCCGCCATCGACCGAAGTGGCCGCCGCAAATCTTGCCAAGGCTGGGCCTATTGAAAGTTTCGACCTGTCGCAATTGGCCGAGGGCATTGATAATGGCGCGCTCAACAGCGAAGCGATTACGGCGGCCTATTTGGCGCGGATTGCAGCGGTCGATGACAGCGGGCCCATGCTGAATGCGGTCATCGCCACCTTCCCCGATGCGATTGAACAGGCGCGCGCCATGGACGCGGAACTGCGGGCCGGGACATATCGCGGGCCAATGCATGGTATTCCGGTGTTGGTGAAGGACAATGTCGAAGTGGCTGGGCCCATCGCGACGACCGCAGGATCATTGGCCTTGGCTGGCAATATCACCAATCGCGATGCACCTTTGATTGCGCGGCTGCGCGCGGCGGGCGCGGTCATTCTTGGAAAAGCCAATTTGAGCGAATGGGCCAATATCCGGTCGGATAACTCCACCAGCGGGTGGAGCGCAGTGGGCGGCCTGACCAAAAATCCGCACGCGCTTGACCGCAACAGCTGCGGCTCGTCGAGCGGCAGTGGTTCGGCAACCGCTGCGGGCCTTGCGGCAGGCAGCATTGGCACCGAACCCGATGGGTCGATTACCTGCCCCGCTGGCGTCAACGGCGTGGTCGGGTTCAAGCCCACCGTCGGTCTTGTCTCGCGCCGCTATATCGTACCGATCAGCCACAGTCAGGACACGGCGGGTCCCATGACGCGTTCGGTCCGTGATGCAGCCATCATGCTCACGGCAATGGCAGGTTCCGATCCACAGGACGCCGCAACCGCCGATGCCGACACATGGCGCGGTGATTACAGCAAGGGTCTTTCTGTCGATGCGCTAAAAGGCATGCGGATTGGCGTTCTGCGTGCCCCCAATGTCGACGCCGCATTGTTCGATGCCGCCCTTGCCACATTGAAGGCTGGCGGCGCGGACGTCGTCATGCTGGACGGCAGCAAGATCGATCGCCAGAAAATCGGACAAGGCGAATTCAAGGTTCTGCTGACAGAATTGAAGGCGGACCTCGCGACCTATTTGCAAGGCCTGCCCGAAGGCCTCGTCCCCCATAAAACGCTGGCTGATGTCATTGCGTTCAACAAGGCGAATGCCGCCACAGAGTTGCAGTATTTTGGACAAGACACCTTTGAAACCGCCGATAAGGAAGCGGGGCTAGACGATCCCGCTTATCTGCAAGCACTGGCAACGTCACGCGGTCTTGCGTCGGCGGCGCTCGATCAGTTTTTTGCCAACGATAAGGTTGATGTCATCATCGCCCAGACCAACGGTCCGGCATGGCTCTCCACGCTTGGCAAAGGCGATGCCTTTTCGGGGCCAAGCGCAAGCCAATTGCCGGCGGTCGCCGGCTTTCCGCATTTGAGTGTGCCCATGGGCCTGTCCGCTGGCCTGCCGGTCGGGTTAAGTTTCATTGGGCCAAAATGGCATGACCATGCTGTATTAAAGGCGGGATACGCCTATGAGCAGCTTTCAAAAGCACGTGTTACGCCGCAATTGCGGCCAACCTTAGAAAGTAAATAAATGGCGTTCGGAAAACCCGATTTGGGCAGCATCGTGCCGAAAGGCACTGAATTTGACCCTGCCCTCGTCAACAAGATGATGGGCAAATTTGGCCATGGCGGGTTTCTCGACATGGAATATGTTGGCCATGGCGCTGACTGGGTGGAACTCGCCATTGACTGGCGTGAAGATCTTGTTGCCGACCCCGATACCGGTATCCTCGCGTCGGCCGTGATCATAAGCCTGATGGACAATGCCACCAGCATGTCGATTTGGACGAAGCTGGGTGAGTTCCGGCCGCAAGTGACGATGGACCTGCGGATCGACTATCTGCGTCCGTCGCCTTCGGGCGAACGGGTATATGGCCGGGGCATATGTTATCATTTGACCAACAGCATCGGCTTTGTTCGCGGCTTTGCCCATAATGGCAATGCGGACGAGCCATTGGCGCATGCAAGCGGCACATTCATCCGTATCGGAGACCGCATATCATGACCGATACCCCATATCCTCTTCCACCTTATGCCCAAGCGTTGGACATGACGATCGTTGACGAAATCGACGGCGTGCCCGTGATCGGCATGCCCTTTGCCGACCGCGTGCAGGGTCGCCCAGGGTATCTGCATGGTGGCGCGATATCCGGATTGCTCGAAATCGCAGCCATCACCGCCGTGCACCGCGCCTTACAGGCCAAGGGGAGTGATTCCGCCATCAAGCAGGTCAATGTCACGGTCGATTTCATGCGCGGTGGTCTGAACCAAATGACCTATGCCGTGGGCGAGGTCACGCGGCTTGGCCGCACGATGGCCAATGTCGAAGCCCGCGCATGGCAGGATGATCGCGATAAGCCCATCGCCATGGGCTATATGCATTATCTGATTAAGGCCAAACGCGAAGACGCGGCCTGATATTACGCTTCGCCGTGCGTTTCAATGAGCGCGCTGGCGATGGCTTCTTCGGGCGATTTGTCGCCCCAGATGATGAACTGGAACACCGGGTAGAAACGTTCGCATTCGTCAATTGCGACGTCGATGATGGTTTGTGCCTGATCCACACCCAACAACCCATTGGGCGCCATCAAGCTGCCATGGCGGAACAACAATATGCCGTTCGCGGACCACATGTCGAAATGGCCAAGCCACAATTGTTCATTGATCAGGCCAAGCGCCGTGTACACGCTCGCACGCTTGTCCACGGGTACGGTGATATCAGGCAGGATGATAAGCTGCAGCGCATTGTCATCTTCACGCCAAATCGCGCGGATCTGGTAGCTTGCCCAGCTGCCCTTATACTCGGCGGTAATCTCGTCCTCGCCCTCAAGCTCGAACGACCAGCCGCGCGCTTCGAACAACGCGGCGAGCATGTCTACGGGCGCAGATTCGTCCCGTTCAAATTGCTCATATTGTTCGTCTGCGTCGTGCATAAAATTGCGCCTGTTATGATGTCAGCGAGTCTGCCTCTTGACTGACTCGCGCGCAAGCGACTTGCGACGCTGCGCAACACAAGCTTGTGGGCCGACTGTGGAAAAGTTCAAATTGAACGGATTTTGGACTTATTTGGAAGGCTTGGCCTTTGCGGGCGCAGCGCCACCTTTCGCTTGAAGCGCGGCTTCCAACGCAGCCACCCTTTTGCCAAGCGCATCGGCTTCGGCGCGGGCATTTGCCGCTAGTGTTTTCACCGCATCAAATTCTTCACGCGACACGAGGTCCAGACCGCCAGCCCATTCGCGGGCGCGTTCACGCATGCTCGCTTCGGCTTCGCGGCCCATGCCAGCAACTGTTCCGGCAACGCCATTCAGTACCTTGGCCAAATCATCAAAAATGCGCTTTTCGCTTTGCATGTCATTCACTCCATTGCGGTCGGGGGATTAACCGCTTTTGCCTATCTGGGAACTCGCAGCCGGAACGTAAAGGCTTTCTGCATCCGGATTCAACTGATCGATCTGAAAATTCAATATCGCTGCAAAGCTAATCCATACCAAATAGGGCACCATCAACCACGCCGCAGCCTTGCGAACCCGCGCAAATGCGAAGGTTGTAGCAATAGCGACACCCAGCATCACAAGGATGATGAAAAACGCAGCTGTCACTTCATGCTGGCCAAAAAATAGGGGCGACCAACTAAGGTTGATCACAAATTGCAACAGGAACAGGCCAATCGCCACAGTGCGGACCCGCGCGCCGCGCGCGGCGAGCACCATCGCAAAGGCAAGCCCCATCAGAAAATATAATGTTGGCCAAACCACACCGAACACCCAGCCCGGTGGCTGAATATCTGGTTTAATCAAGGCTTGATACCATGCGTTCTCCGCGGTTGACCCGGACATGGTACCGGAGAGAAAACCGAGAAACATGGTGAGCGGAATGATAACCAACGCCCAGCGCAATAACGACATACGAAGCTGCGATGCGGATGCGATCTGGTTCATGCCAAGGCTCCTGCCTGTTCAGCGAGTCGGAAGAAACGCCATTGATCGACATAGTAGCACTCGGCCACAATAGAACAAGGCCGCCCACCCCAAAGGGCAGACGGCCATGTATCTCAATTCAGGGCGCGGAGACCGGCCCCGATTGTAATTTACTTACGTGTGCCCGAAAGGCCCATCGAACCAAAGGCACCCGCCTTTACTTCACCGGTGATAGCATCGCCCGAAACGGTTGCAGTGGCATCAAGATGCATTGGCATTGGAACAGTGATGTCCATGCCCCAGCTCAACGTGTCGCCATCGACGGTGCCATTGGCGATGTCCATTGCGCCAAGGCCGCCCGACATGCTGCCCGAAAAGCTGCCACCGTCGCTGTTGACGGTCAAAACGGCCTTTTGGTCACCCATTGGGCTTTTGATTGTTACGTCCCACTGACCATCAACTGCTGCCATATTCTTGCTCCTTACTTGGTTGTTTTACTTGCAGTGGTGTTAGCAGCTTCGGTTACCATTTCAATTGGCAATCCAAGTGCATCAAGCTGTGGCTTCACCTTGGCGGCATCGCCCACGACGACCCAGGTAAACTTGTCCGGATTGACCAACGCACGCATGGAAGCGTCGAGCTTTTCCTGAGTCATGCCACGATATGCGCTGGCCACGGTCGCGTAATAATCATCAGGCCGCTTAAACAAGGCATTGCGTTGCATAGCACCAAGTACGTCACCCGAAGTTTCGAAGCTGCCGGGAAGCTCGCGGATATTGCCGCCGATAATCCGGTCACGTTCTTCGGTGGTGATGCCCTTGTCGCTTAGAAACGCCTTATAATTGCTCATCAACGCCGCGATCGATTCCCCGGTCTTGTCCGCCTGAACGGGGGCGGAGATGATATAGGGAACATCGCCTTCGACACGGTTGATGCTGCCGCGTACGCCATAGGACCAACCCTTGGTTTCCCGCAGATCCATGTTGATGCGTGACAGGAAGCCGGCACCCAACGCTTCATTGGCGGTAATCGCGGTTTCGAGATCGGCAGTGCCCTTGGTCGCCAACACCTGTCCGCCCAGAATCAGCGATTGCGGCGAACCGGGACGGTTGATCAAGATGATACGCGGATTGGCAGCAGCAGGCGCGGCGGACATGTCCTTAACGCCGGCGGGGCCAGTTGCGGTCCAACTGCCGAAACTGCCTTCCAGTGCGCCCTTAATTTCCGCAAGTGGCTTGTCGCTGACGACAAAGAAAGTCGCCTTTTCCGGACGGAACCATTTGTGGTGGAAATCGACAATCTCGCCGCGCGATACTGTGCTGACGGTTGCAACATCGCCGGTTCCCGTGAACGAAATGCCATAGGGATGATCCTTGCCGAACAAGATGGGCGGCAACGTGCGGAAGGCGATGCCTTGCGGGTTGTTGAGTTCGGACTGGATACGCGCCAGTTGCTGGCCGCGCAGCCGCTCGACTTCAGCCGGTGCGAAATCAGGACGCAGTACAATGTCGGAAAACAGCTTCAACGAAGGTGCCAGATTGGCGGACAGCGATGTGACACTGACATTGGTCCGGTCCATGCTTGCGCTGGTGCCGATGCTTGCGCCAAGCCGCTCTTGCGCTTCGGCGATTTGCGTGGAGTTCATCCCCGCTGCACCTTCATCAAGCAATGCGAGCATCAGGGATTGGGTCCCCGATTTGTCGCGCGGATCGGCAGTGTTACCCGCATTGAAGCTCAGCGCAACCTGCGTCATCGGCACCGCGTTGCGCTGTGCATAGACAATCTCGATACCGTTCGACAGCTTGGTCCGCTCCACCTTTGGAAAGGCGAGATCGGATATCGTGCCGAGTTCTGGCGCTGGCGAACGCTTTACCGTTGCAATCGGCGCAGCGACTTTCGGCGCAGCAGGTGCTTTGGCTTCTTCATACGCTGCGCGCTCGCCGGGTTCGACCGTTAGCGCATAGACAGGACGGGTCAACCAACGGCCCATGGCGGATGTTACGCGCGCGGGCGTTACCGTCGCGAGTTCATTAAGCTGCGTCTTGTAGAAATTGCTGTCGCCCCGGTATAATGCGCCCTCAGCCAAAGCGACTGCCTTGCCACCAAAACCGCCAACCTGTTCCAACCCGGCAAGCCGGCTTGAAACCGTGCGCATTTGGACGCGCTGCACCTCATCAGCCGTCGGACCGGTTTTGACAAAGTCCGCAATGATTTCGTCGAGCCGCTTGGCAACGGCTGCCGGATCAACGCCAGGCTTCACGTCCGCAGCGATTTCAATGCCGCCAAGCTGTGCAAAACCCTGATATCCAGCGGACACATTGACCGCGAGCTTTTCTTGACGCACCAGAATATTATCCAGCCGCGAACTGGCAAGACCACCCAAAACGGCTGCGCCAACCTCAAGCGGCACCGAGTCTGCACTATCGATACCGGGCACAGTCCAATTGCGGTAAATGCGTGTGGTCGCGACCTTGTCCTTCATCACTTCGGACTTGGCTGCGGCCAGTGTTGGCACCTCAATCTTCAGCGGCTTTTGCTTGGGACCGGGCTTGATTGCGCCGAAATTTTTCTCGACCAGCTGCTTTGCGGTCGGCACGTCGATATCGCCTGCCAGCACCAGCACCGCATTGTTCGGGCCATAATGCTGACGGAACCAGGCGCGGACATCTTCCATGCTGGCGCTATCAAGATCGGCCATCGATCCGATTGTCGAGTGGCCATAGGGATGATCTTCAGGAAGCATGCCCTTGATCTGTGCATATTCGACCAGACCATATGGCTGCGTATCGCCCTGCCGCTTTTCGTTCTGGACCACGCCGATCTGGTTGGTCAGATTTTCTTGCGTTACCGCGCCGAGCAAATAGCCCATCCGGTCCGCCTCAAGGTACAACATGCGGTCAAGCGCGCTTGTCGGTACCGTCTGGAAATAATTGGTGCGGTCGAACCATGTGGTGCCGTTATAATCGGTCGCACCCATATTCTGCAGTGGCTGGAAGAAATCGCCAGGTGCATTTTCCGAACCGTTGAACATCAGATGCTCAAACAGATGGGCAAAGCCTGTTTTGCCTTTGGGTTCATGCTTTGAGCCGATGTCATACCAGATCGACACTGCAACGACCGGCGCCTTGCGGTCTGTATGGACAATCACACGCAATCCGTTTTTCAGCGTAAATTGCTCATGCGGAATGTTGATTTCCTTAACCAGTGCCGATGCCGGAACGGGCGCGGGGTCAGCCGCAAGCGCTGGCGAGACCAGCATCGTTGCGCCGAGCAGCGCGAGGGTCAATTTACGCATCATGATATGCTCCCAAAGCTAATGTTCACTGCCGCCAGAAATAGTGCCGAAACGGACAAACACAATCTGGCGGCTGCACATTTTCGACAAACGCCGTTCAGGGCCGATAACGGCGCTTTGCGTGCTTCACGGCGTCGGCCCATTCGAAATGAACGGGCTTATATTTGCCCGCGACAAACAGCTTCATCTGGTCGGTGTAATGCGGCGATTCGGGCCGCGTGGTTGCCGCACCATATGGCTGGATCGATTCCGATATCACGCCGCCATTTTTGTCCCAACGGATCAGCATGATATAGCTGTCACCATGCCGAACGCGGACCTTGCCATCGGCTTGGTCAGCATCCCACATCGTCGTCGCGCGCAAGGCATCGCTTCCGCCAAACATCGGCAAGTCAACATTGCCGCGCCGCAGCCGCTGGATATCGCCAAGCTGCGGATCAATTCTGCCAAAGCGCGTCTTAAATTCATCAACCGTTTCCTGCAGCGTTTTGCGGGGATCGGGCATTGCGTCACCGCGCCAGTTCCGGCGTGCACCAAAACGAATGATCCGTTCGGCCAATGCGTCGGCGTCGCCCTTACCATCGCTGGACCAGTCCCAGCTGGCCAACAGCTTTTGGGCCTTGGCAAGCTCCGGCGCATCTTTCAGGTCCAGCGCGGCAAAAGACGCCATCCATGGCCCGACCCAGCTCTGCTTGCTGTACGTCATGTCCATCTTGATCGCGAGCAGCTCTTCCGGCGTGATTGACGTATCTGCCGCCAACAACTCGGTGGCGCGCAGGCCCCGGTTAGTCATGCCAAGTTCAATGCCCAGATATGGCGAATAATCCGCCGGGTTCATTTCCGAACCCGGGCCAGCCGCCAGAAACGGCGTGTTATTCGCGTTCTGGACAAAGCCTGATGCTGGATCGACAATCTTGGGATAGCGGTCAAAGCCGACAGGACCGGACCACATGGCAGCGGACGTATCGCCCGGAAGCTGCTTGGTGTAATCATATCCCGGCTTACGGTCGGGGAAGAGCGCATTGTAGATATAAGCAATGCGGCCGGTTTTGTCGGCATAGATGAAGTTGGTGGCAGGAATCCCGCCAATCGACATGGACTTGGTCCACTCGGCCCAATTCGTTGCCTTGGTGTTGCGATAATATTGCTCAACCGCCTTCACGCTGTCGATGCCTGCATAACGGATAGCGAAATAGCCCTTATCATTCTTGATAACTGGGCCATGTACAGAGCGATATAATGTCTGCGGCACGGGCAGGTTGAACGGCCCGAACTTGACGGGCAACCACACACGCTTTGAATTTAGCGGCAGCCATTTGCCATCATAACGATATTTGTCGCCGGCATCGTTCATCACCAATTTATAGACATCAATCAGGTCCGGGCGATTGACGGTGTTGGTCCAGCCAAGGTAGCGGTTATGCCCCAACAGCACAAATGGCGATCCCGGGAACAAGGCGCCCGCCATATCCAGCCCCTCGCCCGAATGCGTCACCGCCTCATACCACGCCACTTGCCCTTCATAGGGCTGGTGCGAATTGGAAATCAGCCAGGTTTTGCCATCGGCCATACGCTTTGGCGCGAGGGCAAAGGCGTTGGACCCGTTCATTTCGGGATCCCGCCCGATTGGCGTCATTGGCGCAGCGCTCTCTTTGGGCTGCGGCTTGCCTTCGGTCAGAGCGCCGATTACATTATCAAGGCCATAGAAAAATGGCGCACGCAGAACAAAGCCAGTGACGATGTCCTGTCCAGTGACCGGAAACAGCTTCGACAGCCTGACTTCACCGGGATGTTTTGACGCATAATAATTAAGGCCAGCGGCATAAGCCTCGCACACCGCGCGGACCTCAGGCGACAATTCCATGTAGCGCTTTTCGGCCGTTTCCCGCGCGCCCAACAAGTGCATGACATAATCGACCTTCGCCCCGTCCGAGCCAGCCAAGGCCCCATAACGGCCGCGGGTCATTGCGACGACATCTTCTATCGTCGAAAAATCATCTTCGGCGTGGGCGTAGGCAAGGCCATAAGCTGTGTCCGCATCAGTCGCGCCGTTAATATGCGGCACACCATATTCGTCGCGCACAATCTCGGCATCATAGGTCCGCTTGGCGGTTTCATATTCCGTTGCTGCCAGTGGCTCCCACAAGGCACCTGCGCCAGCTACCACTCCGGCAAGCGCCAAAGACGCCCACAAAAATTTACGCATCATTCTCTCCCCACGACGCGACCTTGTCATTTCGGTCGGTTTTCTCAGAAGACGGGCATAACCAAGTCTTTGCGAAAGGAAAGGCCTTCCATGCAATCTGCCTGATGTGCTGAACTTGCTCGAAGCGTCCGTTGTAACGGCGGGCAACGATATCGTACATTCGCTTCGTCGCATTTTGGCGGTCATGCGTGTTTTGGGGATTCCTTATTATTCATGCCCCGTATAGTTTGCGGGGCTTATTATACGCAGTTACACACTGTTGGCCGAACGGGCATTCGGCAAGGGGGCGCACATGACAACACGGTGGGAATCATCTACTGCACGCGCCTGGTATGCGGCTTTGCCGTGGCAGAGCGGATGCAACTTCGCGCCGTCTTATGCCATCAACCAATTGGAGATGTGGCAAGCCGAAACCTTTGATCTGCGCGCGATTGATGGTGAACTGGCGCTTGCCGCATCGGTCGGCATGAACGCTGTGCGGGTATATTTGCATGACCTGTTATGGCTGCAGGATGCCGAAGGCTTCATGGCCCGTATTGAGGCATTTTTGCAGCATGCCAACGCCCATAAAATCCGGACGATGTTTGTTTTGTTCGATTCTTGCTGGGACCCTGATCCTATGCTTGGACCACAACGCGCACCGCGTCCTGGTGTCCATAATAGCGGATGGGTTCAGGCGCCGGGCATGAAGGCGCTATTCGACGCCGCACAACGCCCCCGGTTGGAAGCATATGTTCGCGGTGTTGTCGGGCGCTTTGCGCATGATCCACGCATCTTGGCATGGGACATCTGGAATGAACCCGACAATGGCCCTGACGTTGCTTTGTGCGACCCCGAAGAATGGCGCATCAAGGGTGATTTGGTTCGACCATTAATGATCGATGCCTTCGCTTGGGCACGGGCGGCAGAACCCATACAGCCGCTGACCAGTGCAATTTGGATTGGCGATTGGTCAGACCATAATCAAATGACGCCGCTTCAGCAGGCACAGATTGATAATTCCGACATCATCACCTTCCACAATTATGGCGACTCCGAAGATTTTGCGAGGCGCGTGGCGTGGCTTGAGGTCTATGGCCGTCCCATCATGTGCTCAGAATATATGGCGCGTCCGGCGGGCAGCACATTTCAGGCGATTTTGCCAATTGCACAAAAGCACCGCATCGGCATGTTTTGCTGGGGCCTTGTGCGCGGCAAAACGCAGACGCATCTGCCGTGGGCAAACTGGATTAGCCCTTTGGAAGATTTCCCTGCCGATGCATGGTTCCACGACATCTTTGACGAACAAGGCAACCCCCATGATTTGGCAGAAGTCGCGTTCTTGCGCATGATGCACAATGTGGAGCATTTTATCGCCACAGGTGAAGCAGCTGTTCCGGCGGTCCCCGAACCAGTGGAGACGAAACAGCTGGTGCGCCTAAGCTAACAGCACCTCGACCATCTGTGCGCCTTGTGTTGCGAAAATGCAGCACTACATTCTTGATATGAGTTGCATTTGCCTCGCACGGGGCAGCAACGCCAATTTGGGAAATAGTGCATGAACCTCGAGAAATTCACCGACCGGGCCAAGGGTTTTCTGCAAAGCGCGCAGACCGTAGCCATTCGTATGAGCCATCAGCGTATTGGGCCTGAGCATCTCCTCAAAGCCTTGCTGGAAGACGAACAGGGCATGGCGTCTGGCCTGATCAAGGCGGCTGGTGGCGATGCCGCGGCCGCCTTGCGCGAAACCGACGCTGCCCTTGCTAAGGTGCCTGCCGTGTCCGGCGGCGGCGCGCAGCAGACGCCGGGGCTTGATAATGATGCCGTGCGTGTTCTCGATTCCGCCGAACAGGTCGCGCAAAAGGCTGGCGACAGCTATGTGACCGTTGAACGGCTATTGCTCGCGCTTGCGCTGGCCTCAACCACGACCGCAGGCAAAGCCTTGGCCACCGCTGCCGTCACCGCCGAGGGATTGAACGCCGCGATTAACGCACTGCGCGGTGGCCGAACCGCCGACACCGCTGGCGCGGAAGACCGTTATGATGCGCTGAAGAAATTCGCGCGCGACCTGACGGAAGTGGCGCGGGCGGGCAAGCTTGATCCTGTCATCGGCCGTGATGAAGAAATCCGCCGCACCATCCAAATTCTTGCGCGGCGCACGAAGAACAACCCGGTGCTCATCGGCGAACCCGGCGTCGGCAAAACCGCCATTGCCGAAGGCCTGGCGCTGCGCATTGCCAATGGTGACGTGCCAGACAGCCTGAAGGACCGGAAGCTCTTGTCGCTCGACATGGGCGCCTTGATTGCCGGTGCAAAATATCGCGGCGAGTTTGAAGAGCGGCTGAAGGGTGTGCTGGATGAGGTGAAGCAGGCCGAAGGTGACATCATCCTGTTCATTGACGAAATGCACACGCTGGTCGGTGCAGGTAAAGGCGAAGGCGCGATGGACGCGGCGAACCTCATCAAACCTGCTTTGTCACGCGGTGAATTGCATTGCATCGGCGCGACGACGCTTGATGAATATCAAAAGCATGTCGAAAAAGACCCCGCACTGCAACGCAGGTTTCAGCCCGTTTTCGTCGGTGAACCGACGGTCGAAGATACGATTTCGATCCTACGCGGGTTGAAAGAGAAATATGAACTGCACCATGGCGTGCGGATCACCGATGGCGCGTTGGTGAGCGCGGCGACATTATCGCACCGCTATATTGCCGACCGTTTCTTGCCCGATAAAGCCATCGACCTGATGGACGAAGCCGCGTCGCGGCTCCGCATGGAAGTCGAATCCAAGCCCGAAGACATCGAGACGCTTGACCGGCGTATCATTCAGCTGAAAATCGAGCGTGAGGCGCTTGGCAAGGAAAGCGATGCCGCGTCGAAAGACCGGCTGGCCACGCTTGAGAATGAACTTGCCAATCTGGAGCAGCAATCATCCGAACTGACCCAACGCTGGCAGGCAGAAAAAGACAAGATTTCGGCCGAAGCCAAGATCAAGGAGCAGCTCGACACCGCGCGTATCGAGCTTGAGCAGGCGCAACGTTCGGGCGATCTCGCCAAGGCGGGCGAGCTGCAATATGGCACGATCCCCGGCCTTGAGCGGCAACTGTCCGAAGCAGAAGCAGCGGCAGGTAACGCCATGCTGCGTGAGGAAGTGACCGCGCAGGATATCGCGAGCGTCGTCAGCCGCTGGACAGGCATTCCGGTCGACAAGATGCTTGAGGGCGAGCGCGACAAGTTGCTCAATATGGAGCAACTGATTGGCGCGCGGGTGATCGGGCAAAAAGATGCGGTCGAAGCCGTGTCCAAGGCCGTCCGCCGCAGCCGCGCAGGGCTTCAGGACCCCAACAGGCCGCTTGGATCCTTCCTGTTCCTGGGCCCCACGGGCGTGGGCAAGACCGAACTGACCAAGGCGCTCGCATCATTTCTGTTCGATGACGACAATGCGATGGTCCGCATCGACATGTCCGAATTCATGGAAAAGCACAGCGTATCGCGGCTCGTCGGTGCGCCTCCGGGCTATGTCGGATATGAAGAAGGCGGTGTCCTGACCGAGGCTGTCCGGCGTCGCCCTTATCAAGTGGTATTGTTCGACGAAGTCGAAAAAGCGCATTCCGACGTCTTCAACATCCTGCTGCAGGTACTCGACGATGGCCGCCTGACCGATGGTCAGGGCCGCACGGTGGACTTTTCGAACACGCTCATCATCCTCACGTCCAATCTGGGCAGCCAGCATCTCGCCGCGTTGGAGGATGGTCAGGATGTGAAAGACGTCGAACCGCAAGTGATGGAAATTGTGCGGGGCCATTTCCGGCCTGAATTCTTGAACCGCCTCGATGAGGTCATCCTTTTCCACCGGCTTGGCGCCAATCACATGGCACCGATTGTCGATATTCAGGTGCAACGCGTGCAAAAGCTGCTGAAGGATCGCAAGATCACGCTCGCTTTATCCGAAGAGGCAAAAGCGTGGCTTGGCCGCGTGGGGTACGACCCCGTATATGGCGCACGCCCGCTCAAGCGCGCTATCCAACGATATTTGCAGGATCCACTGGCGGATTTGCTGCTGCGTGGCGAAGTGCCCGATGGCGCGACAGTTAAGGTCGAGGAAGGGGATGGTCAGTTAAAACTGACCGCGTCCTGATCAATCAACGTTGTTGGATTGACCGTAGCTGCTGGCGTTGGAGACCTCAAAAAAGCGCTGGAGGAGGACATGCTCCTGCGCGGTCAAATGCGGGTTCCAGACGTCGAAAATCAGGACAGCGCGCGGTTGATCGCTGTCGTTCCACGCTTCATGTTCAATCGTGTCATCGAACGCAAACGCCGTTCCAACCTGCCATGGCCGGGTCTCACCCCCGACGCGGAAACCGCAACCATCGGGAATGATCAGCGGCACGTGAACGATAGACCGTATGTTGGTCACACCGGTATGCGCAGGCAACCGCGTCCTTGGCCGAAGCACCGAGAAGAATATCGTCGGCGACCGACCGGGAATATGGCAAATGGGGAGGCTCTCGATGGCCTTTGTTGTTTCGGGGCAACGGGCGCACGCCGCATCGTCCCGCACGCCATGCCGCCACAGGAAAAAGGTGCTCCAATCGAGCGAATGATCGAGTTTCGACCATTTGTTTTCCGGCGTGCCATCTTCCATGGCAACATAAGGCACAAAATCGTCGGGTTTTTCCCATAAGGCACGGAATTCGGCGGCAATGGCGTCGGTTTTCGCTTCTATTTCTTCCAACCACGGGAAGTGCTTGCGCGCGAAAAATTCGTCCGGCGGTAAAAACGGAAAGTGAAGGCCATGGCATTCATTGGCATAAATTCGCCTTTTACCCAATGCCGCATCCATACAGACGTCAAACCGGCGTGCGTCGTCCGCAACCACAGCCTGGCGCACATCGCTCAACCCGTTGGACAATATGTCGCCCAACGCAGCGCTATGGCGCGCCAAATGCGATTGTGCGTTTGCGATCAGCTCCGCCACCTCTGGCGTTGGGTCGGGAACTGACTGTGCGATGCCCATGACAGCTGTCCAGCGGCGCATAGCATCGCCTTTTTCGCCCAGTCTTTCATGCAATTCAGCAAGGCGCAGATTTGCCGTCAAATTTGCCTGATCAAGTTCCAGCACCGCGATTAAAGCATCGCGTTCCCGGGCATCATCGCCAAGTCCGCGGTAGGCGGTTGCCAAGTTTATGCGCAGAACAGACGCCGATGGGTCGGCCTGAATAGCCTGTAGAAAATATTCGGCGGCCTTGTCATGGCTCTCCGCCGCAAGCGCGACCATGCCTAGCGCGTTGTACAATTGTGGGCTGTCTGGCTGCAGCGCCAAGGCTTGCAAATAATATTGCGACGCAGCCGGTAGATCGCCGCGCTGCTGGGCTATGCGCCCGGCATGCACGAGGGCGTTAATATCTTGTCCCGACATATTATGCCTGAAACGCTTGCTGAACCAGCTGAACCGAAAGTGCCGGGATCAGTTGCCGACAATACCTGCAGCATGGTCGCTTTGCATTTTGGTGGCGTTGACTTTTGCAGCCTCGGCAATGCGGTCCCACTGCGCGCGGGTGTAGCATTTCTTTGATTTACGGACGAGTGAGCCGGTTTCCGCCACACGACGGCAGAGGATTTTTTCGCCATCAGGCATGACTTTGCCTTCAAGGTCCGGCTCATTCGTTTTGGCATATACAGGAGCAACTGCTCCGATTGTTATGATTGCCGCGCACAATGCAGCATTCCAAAAAGATTTGACAATCTGGGCCATAGCTTCTTCCTAGTATCTATTAGAGCAGCCAAAACTGCCATCAGAAGCTGTGTTACCATAAGTGTTGCGCTGGCAAAAGTGGTTTTGCCGGAACATGATTGGCGATGAAAGAGGGGCCACGTGGTTGATATACATAACGCCGCCGACGTGCTGCGCGATCCAAATTGGTACCCCCACAGGTTTGACGCAGCGGGCGACGCGATCCAGTTTATTCAGGCGGATCGATCAGCATTAGCGAAAGCGACTTTTCTGACCGACGAGTTTCTGTCTGGCACGCAAAATCCGCATGTCATTCGCCGAACTGATGCTTCCGCGGTCACCGCCCCTGCACCGCATTTCATTTTCCATTCCGCCTATTGCTGTTCCACCCTGCTGGCCAACGCGTTTGACATGGCAGGTGTCTCCTTCGGATTGAAAGAGCCTGCAATGCTGAATGATATTTCGGGATGGCGGCGGAGGGGCGGACAGCCGGCGGCCATTGTGGACGCATTGAAAACGGCAGTGTCATTGTTAGCCCGGCCGCTAACCCAAGGCGAGCATATGGTCATCAAGCCGTCCAATGTCATTAATGCCCTCGCCCCGACGTTGCTTTCGCTCTCGCCGGAGTCAAACGCGCTGTTGCTCTATACCCCGCTTGAAAATTACCTCGCGTCTATCGCGAAGAAAGGCATGTGGGGCCGGCTTTGGGTTCGAGAGCTTTTTGTGAAGCTTACGAAGGACGGCTTGACCGATTACGGTTTTTCGCCAGACGATATTCTACAGCAAACCGATCTGCAGATCGCTGCAGTAGGTTGGCTTGCGCAGCACAGGCTGTTCGCGGCAATGGAAGCGCGTTTTGGCCGAAATAGGGTGCAAAGCGTGCAGAGCGAAACCTTACTCGCTGACCCAACAAAGGCCATGACGTTGCTGTGCGCCCACTTTGGTCTGCACCCCGGCGATGCCCTGCTGTCATCCACGGTCGAACGCAGCTTTTCGCGCAATGCGAAGACCGGCGATAGCTTTGACGCCGAAGCACGGCGCAAAGAACATGACGACAGCACGCAGCTCTATCAGGACGAGATCAGCAAGGTTGTCATTTGGGCCAAAGCTGTGGCGCAAGCGGCCGGACAAAATCTGTCGTTAAATTCACCTTTGGTTTAACCCATAAAAAAAGGGGCGGATCAAAGACCCGCCCCCCTTTTAGCTTTTAGCTACGTAACGCTTAGAAGCGGATACGTGCACTTGCGACATAGCGGCGACCCAGTGCGTCATACGACGATGGGAAGGTGTTGCCGCTGTTGAAGGTCGTGCTGCCTGCTTCGCCGCCAACCAATGGTGGTTCGCTGTCGAGCAGGTTTTGTACGCCAAGCGTCACTGTGAAGTTTTCGTTGACCGGGAAACGCGTGGTCAAGTCGAAATAGTCACGTGCGTCGATCTGGTTGAAGTCAACCTGCTGTCCAGCAATTGGACCAGCCGATGAAGGCAATGTGCCAGCGAACAAGGTACCCTGACCTGGCTCGTAGCTCATCTTATCCATGTGACGCCACAGAAGCGAAACATCGATACCGTCAAAGTTCAACGTTGTACGTGCATTGAACTGCCATTCTGGCTGAGGTGGCATGCAGTTTCCGCTGTAGTAGCCGATGCACTCACGGAAGTCTGCGCCTGGTGCCGCACGGAACTTCGATTCGTCAGTCCAGGTCAACACGAAGTTGAAATCAAGACCGGCAAAGCCGAGGTCACGATTGTAGCCAGCGGTGAAATCAACGCCGCTGGTCTTCAGCGTTCCGAGGTTCGACAGGCTCAAGAAGAGACCTGGTGTCGAGCTTGGATCACCTGCAAGGTCACCATCAAGCGGGTCACGGCGGATGATGCGGCATGCATCAGTCGTCGAGGCACCGGCTGCTGGCGAATATACAGGAACCGAAGCACCATTGCTGGGGCCGAAGCATGCTGAGATCGCATCGTCAGGTGTTGGTGTCGAGATAGCACCGGTTACTTCGATGTTGAAGTAATCGACCGACAACGAAAGGCCAGTGAAGGGCTGAACAACAGCACCGACAGTCCAGCTGGTGGACTTTTCTGGCTTAATGTTGAGGTTGCCACCGCCCGTCGAGTTCGCTTGTCCAGCTGTTGGCTGAGCAATGAAGTCAACGTTTCCAGCGCTCGCACCCTGCGCCAAGCAGATTGCGCGGATTTCGCCGGTTGGAACACCGCGGATCGCCGTACCATTGTCGTCGAAACGTGCGCATGGATCATCGGCAAGGTTGGTCAAACCAGTGTTAACTGGGCTGAACAATTCGGAGATGTTTGGTGCACGGACCGCACGGGCATAGTTACCACGGATCTTCAGCTGTTCGATTGGTGACCAGCTACCGCCAGCCTTCCAAGTGAACGTGTCGAAGCTTGGCGACGTTGGTGCATCTACGCTGTACTTCGAATAGCGAGCGCCGCCTTCGAGTGTCAGGTCGTAGAAGAATGGCTTGTCTTGAACGACAGGAACAATAAGTTCGCCAAACGCTTCATATACGTTGAAGCCACCGTTGATGTTCGGAGCTGCGCCACCGGCGCCGCCCAAATCACCGCCCTGTGCAAGCGTGTCAGATTCTTGCGACGCTGTGTACTTGCGGTATTCGCCACCGATTGCGAAGCCAACTGGTTCTTCCGACCATGGAGCCTTCAAGCCGAAGTCGCCATTTACGACGCCACGAACCTGAGCCATCGAAACCTTAGTAGCGACGGTGCTGTTTTCCGAGAGGAAGTCTACTGCCGCTGGTGTGATCGAACCAGCTGGACCAAACCAGTTGATTGGAACGCAAGCTGCGTTGGTACCGGCAAAGCAGCTGTTTACGTTGTTCGCGAGGAACGATTCACGTACGCGGCTGTTCAGCGTGTAGTTCTTGATCGTCTGGATATTGGTGCTTTGGCCATATGAACCAAAGATGTCCCAATCGATCGTATCGGTCAGCGAACCCTTGGCACCAGCGCGATAATCGAAGAAGTCAGTTGTGTAGTTGCTGATACGTGGACCAACTTCAACGGCACGACGCGACAAGTTCGAGCTCACGGTGAGGTAACCAGCCTGACCTGGGGTCAAAGCAGGGTTAGCAGCAGCTGTACAAGCAGCCGTTGAGATACCATTTGCCGAGCAGAAGCTGTTACGCAGTGCAGTGGTCAAATATGGGTTGTTCAACGGAATAGCGACGGTCACACCGAACGAACCCGAAGGTGCGATGATGGTGTCGACTGTGTTCTTCGAATACAGACCACGTGTATAAACTTCGATAGCATCCGAAACTTCGTAACGGGCCGCGCCATACATGTTGAAACGCTCAAACGGTGTTTGATATACGTTATATGGGTTGAAGTTGAAGTTCTGGAACGCTGAGGTTGGCAAGAAAGCCGTACCTGAGCTGTCTACCTGACGTGTACCAACGCCTGGAAGCGAGAAGCGCGAAGGAACAGAAGTACCCGAACCACCGCCGGTGCCGTTTGCCGAAGCAATACCGAAGCGGCTGAAATCACGGTCGCCCTGATATACTGGGTCGGACTGCTGATAGCCAAGGCTCAATACAGCGTTACCACGACCATCGTCGAAGTTTGCACCCAAGGTCAGGTCTGCACGGAATACGTTGCCGTCACCCTGCTCAGTGATCTGGTCCGACAGGTTGAGGTCAAGACCTGCAAAATCCTGACGCGTGATGAAGTTAACAACACCAGCAACAGCATCGGCACCGTAGGTGGTCGATGCACCACCGGTCAGAACGTCAACGCGCTGAACGAGTGCAAGTGGAATGTTGTTAAGGTCGAAGCGACCAGCGAGTTCAGCAGGAACCAAACGCACGCCATCGATGAGGACGAGGTTACGGTTCGAACCGAGGCTACGCAGGTTGACGAACGATGCACCGCCGTTACCGTTGTTAACAGCCGAACCGATCGAAGGAACCGCGCCTGGCAGTTCGCGCAGAAGTTCTTCTGCAACGTTGGCCTGCTGAAGCTCGATTTCTTTTTCGCTAACCACGTTAACTGGAGTCGATGCTTCCAGGTTCGGGTTGCTGATCAACGAACCGGTAACAACGATTTCGCTTCCTGTTTCTTCTTCGGCTGCCGCGTCCTGGGCGAACGACGGCGTTGAGATCAACGCCAGACCCAGTGCGAGCGGTGCCGCTGCATATTTCAAATTGCTGATACGGTGTTTTTCACGATATAGCCCCTATAATAGCGCCCCATTCCAACGGTTTCCCGCGTCCTGGTGGCTGTTAAACTCCCCAGCTTTTTTCACTCAAATCGCACACGCAACGCATGCACGAAGTGGGTTGAATTTCCTCCGGGTTATCGGCGCTTTGGCGGATTTCCTAGGTTTGCGCAACAAATTGGGCAGATATGACAATAATATTTCGGGGCTGTCACCTTTATGCAACAGTAACTTATCCACAGCCTTCACCTCTGCGGCGCCCACCTGACGCAAGTCGAAAAACGTTCATGACAGCGACAGCGTCGTTCGTTATGACAGCGGCACTTCAATTATAAAGGCGGTCGTTTTTGATGTTCCCACGCATATTTTTGTCGAAGCTGACTGCGCTTATTTTAGGCGGGCTGTTCCTTGCAGGGTCTCCCGCACTCGCGCAAACGCCGCCAACTGCGCCTGCACCCGTTGCGCCGGACCTTGAAAATATGCTGGTGCTCGATTTATCGACGGGCGGCCGCGTTACCATTCAGATGCTGCCCGCCGTTGCTCCCGCGCATGTGGAGCGGATCAAGACGCTGACGCGTCAGGGCTTTTACAATGGCGTTATCTTCCACCGCGTGATTGAGGGCTTCATGGCCCAAACTGGGGACCCCACCGGCACTGGCCAAGGTGGGTCGGAGCTTCCCGATCTGAAGGCAGAGTTTAACAAAATGCCGCATTTGCGCGGGACAGTGTCGATGGCACGCACGAATGAACCCGACACGGCCAACAGCCAGTTCTTCATCTGCTTTCAACCGCGCTTCAGCCTCGACAACAAATATACCGTCTTTGGCCGCGTGACATCCGGCATGCAATTTGTCGATGCCATTGAACGTGGCGAACCACCCGCAAGCCCAAGCAAAGTGCTTCAGGCATCGATTGCGGCCGACAATGTGCCACCGCCCGCATTTCCCGCGCAGCCCGTTGCTGAAAAACCCATTGCCGTAGACCAGCCAAGCGGTAGCTGACCGCTTCGGCAATAGCATGCGCGTAGACCTGTTTGATTTCGAGCTTCCGCCCGAGCGGATCGCGCTGCGGCCTGTTAGCCCGCGGGATTCCGCGCGCTTGCTGTGCGTCGGTGGCGAAGGCAACATGGTCGATGCTTCGGTCAGCGACCTGCCGCAAAAACTGCGCAAGGGAGATTGCCTGATCTTCAATGACACCCGCGTCATACCTGCGCAGCTTACCGGCCGCAGGGGCGACGCGACAATTGGTGCGACGTTGCATAAACGCATCGATCTGCGCCGGTGGCAGGCCTTCATCCGCAATGCAAAGCGCCTGCATGTTGGTGACTGCATTGATTTTGGCCAAGGCGTCTTGGCGAAGGCCGAAGAACGCCATGACGACGGCAGCTTTACATTGTTCTTTGAAGGTGATGAACCGGTCGAAGTCTTGCTGCGTCGCGCAGGCACGATGCCATTGCCGCCCTATATCGCTGGCAAGCGGCCGACCGACGCGCGCGATGCCGAAGATTATCAGACGATGTTCGCGCAAAAGGACGGCGCCGTCGCCGCGCCCACCGCGTCACTGCATTTCACCCCCGAATTGATGCAGGCGGTGCACGATGCCGGCATAGAAACCGCGACGCTGACCCTGCACGTGGGTGCGGGCACATTCTTGCCGGTAAAGGTCGACGACACGACAAGCCACCGCATGCACAGCGAGTGGGGCAGCATCGATGCGGAGACGGCAAATCGGCTCAACGGCATTCGCGAAAATGGCGGTCGCTTGATCGCGGTTGGCACCACGTCGCTGCGCCTTGTCGAGAGTGCCGCCGATAAAAATGGGCTGGTGCACCCGTTTGAAGGCGACACCGATATCTTCATCACGCCGGGCTATCGGTTTAAGGCCATCAACGGCCTCATGACTAACTTTCACTTACCAAAATCAACGCTGTTCATGCTGGTCAGCGCGCTGATGGGCCGCGAGACAATGCAGGCGGCCTATGCCCATGCAATCGCCAAAGAGTACCGGTTTTACAGCTATGGCGACAGCAGTCTTTTGCTGCCCTAATCGCGCAACCGGCCGTTAATGACCCTTCAGCTCGTCGCCGGTCAGCCGGACGATGTGCAGCACATTTGTTGAACCCGGTGTGCCAAATGGCACGCCAGCCATGATGACAATGCGTCCACCGGCATGGCCCAAATGATAGCGCAGCGCCATGCGCTTGCCCTTGGCGACCATTTCCTCGAACGATCCAATATCCTTGGTCCGCACAGCAAATGCGCCCCAAAGGAGCCCAAGGCGGCGCGCAGTCGATTGGCTTGCGGTGAGCACCAAGAGCGGCACGGATGGCCGTTCGCGTGAGATCCGCCGCGCGGTCGAGCCTGACGATGTGAAGCAGACAATGGCGCTCGTTTCTATGGTGTCGACAATCCGTCCGCTCGCCTCGGCCAGCGCATCGGCCGTGGTGGAATCGGCCGGGGTCTCGGTAAAGTGGATACGCTTATAGAAATCGGGGTCACTTTCGACCTGTTGCGCAATGCGGTCCATGATCGACACCGCTTCAATCGGCCAAGCGCCCGCGGCCGTTTCGGCAGACAGCATGACCGCGTCGGCACCATCATAAATCGCCGTCGCAACGTCCGACACCTCGGCGCGGGTGGGCGACGGCGATACGATCATCGATTCCAACATTTGCGTCGCAACGACCACCGGCTTGCCCATGCGCCGTGCGGTCGACACAATCTTCTTCTGCAAAGGCGGCACTTGTTCGGGCAGCATTTCAACACCCAAATCACCGCGCGCGACCATCACGCCGTCGGCGAGTTCCAGAATTTCTTCCAACCGCCCGATCGCCGCTGGCTTTTCAATCTTCGCCAGCAACGCAGCCTTATTACCGATCAGCTTCTTGCCCTCGGCAACATCCTCTGGCCGCTGGACAAAGGACATCGCGATCCAGTCCACGCGTTGCTCCAGCGCAAAGGCGAGGTCCGAACGGTCCTTTTCGGTCAGCGCGGCAATGGGAATGACGACGTCAGGGACGTTCAGCCCCTTGCGGTTCGACAATGTGCCGCCAACTTCCACCATGGTATTGATATATTCCAGCCCGATTTCGGTAACCCGCAGAACAAGCTTACCATCGTCGAGCAACAGCCGTGCGCCAACTTCCAATGCGGCAAAGATTTCGGGATGCGGCAAATATACGCGGTGCGCGTCCCCCGGCCTTTGGTCAGTATCCAGCCGGAAAGCATCGCCCGTGCGCAATTCCACCTTGCCCTCGGCAAAGGTGCCGACGCGCAGCTTGGGCCCTTGCAAATCCACCAAGATCGTCGTTGGCCGGTTATAGGCTTTTTCGAGCGCGCGGATATTGGCGATCAGCTGCGCCTTGTCGGCTTGTTCGCCATGGCTCATGTTGACGCGGAAGGCATCGGCACCAGCGCGGAACAGCTTTTCGATCATTTCGGGCGTGTCGCTGGCGGGACCCAATGTCGCCAATATGCGGACCTTACGCATACGTGGCTTGTGATATTGCATATAAATGGCTCCGCGATATGGATTTTAACGTTTGCACTCCCCATAACGCGGCATATCACCAACGGAAAGGGCGCATAGCTATGCAACAGGACATCCAAATATCAGATGCGGCAGCCGCAGCCGCATTTCGCCGCCTTGTTACCCATTTGCAGCACCGGCACGATGCGCAGAATATCGACCTGATGGGCCTTGCCGGCTTTTGCCGCAATTGCCTCGCCGATTGGGTGATGGAGGCGGATGGCGCGCTGACCAAAGATGAAGCGCGCACGCTGATCCACGGAATGCCCGCGGCGGAGTGGAAAGCGAAGCATCAGACCGAAGCCACGCCCGAACAATTGCAACGCAGGCAGGAAAGCGTGGCGAAAAACGCCCCTTCGCATTAAGGCGCTGTCATCTTGATTCGGGTGCGCAGGCACCGACCAACACCACAGGGAGAATATCATGGCCGAAGGCAATATCGCCGCCGATCAACTGCGTCTTTTCATTGAACGCATTGAGCGTCTGGAAGAAGAAAAAAAGGGCATCGCCGACGACATTCGTGACGTTTACAGCGAAGCCAAGAGCCAAGGCTATGACGCAAAAATCATGCGTCAGATCGTACGCTTGCGCAAAATGAGCCAGGACGATCGCCAAGAAATGGAAGCCATTTTGGATACGTACAAATCGGCGCTTGGTCTGGCATAATTTCCGCTTCGCTCAATTGCCGAAAAGACCCGTCATCCTGAACATGTTTCAGGATGACATGGCGTCTGGGACAGCGGTTCAGTTGAGCTGAAGCAGATGTCTTGCCCAATGGCGCGTGCCTGATGTAAGGGCGCGGCTTCATATCCTTTAGCCAGAGAAGAGCAGAGCCATGGCAGGCCATAGCAAATTCAAGAATATCCAACATCGCAAGGGCGCGCAGGACAAGAAGCGTTCGGCGCAATTTTCGAAGCTGTCGCGCGAAATTACCGTGGCGGCGAAAATGGGCATGCCCGATCCCGACATGAACCCGCGCCTTCGCCTTGCGGTGAATGCGGCCAAGGCGCAATCGATGCCCAAGGATAATATCCAGCGCGCAATCGACAAGGCCGCGGGCGGCGACGCGGAAAGCTATGATGAAATGCGCTATGAAGGCTATGGCCCCGGCGGCGTTGCCATCATCGTTGAGGCATTGACCGACAACCGCAACCGCACCGCGACCAATGTGCGCACGGCATTCAGCAAAAATGGCGGCAATCTTGGCGCATCCGGCGCGGTGAGCCACGGGTTCGACCGTATGGGCCTGATCACTTACCCCATCAGCGCAGGCGACGCCGACAGCGTCTTTGAAGCGGCATTGGAAGCGGGCGCAGAAGATGTGGAATCGAGCGAAGACGAACACAGCATCTGGACCGCGATGGACAGCCTGCATGAAGTCGCCAAGGCGCTCGAGGCGACACTTGGTGAGGCAGAAAGCGCAAAGCTTGCATGGAAGCCACAGGTTTTGGTCGAAGTCGACGAAGCCAATGCCGCGACCTTGCTCAAGATGATCGATGCCTTGGAAGATGATGATGACGTCCAGACCGTCTGGGGCAATTATGACGTTTCCGACGAGGTGATGGCGAAACTGGGATGATCATTCTCGGTCTTGACCCCGGCTTGGGCACGACCGGCTGGGGCGTCATCCGCAAGGAAGGCAACCGCCTTTCGCATATCGACAATGGCGAAATCACAACCGATGCCAAGCTGCCCTTGGCGAACCGTCTCGTAATTTTGGACGAGAAACTGAGCGCAGTACTCGATCACTTCCGGCCCGATTATGCGGCGGTCGAAGAAGTGTTCGTTAACAAAAACCCGCAATCGACACTCAAACTTGGGCAAGCGCGCGGTGTCGTGCTGCTGGGTGCGGCGCGCAACCGTACGCCCGTGACTGAATATGCCACGCGGCTCGTAAAAAAATCCGTTGTGGGCACCGGCAAAGCAGAAAAGGAGCAGGTGCAAGCCATGCTGCGTATTCTTTTGCCCGGTTTAAAACTTGCAGGGCCCGACGCCGCTGACGCGCTCGCGGTTGCGATCACCCATGCGCATCATTTTAGGGGTTGATGGGTTCCCGCAGAGGCGCAGAGAGCGCAGAGTTTCTAGCCCATAAAGTTACATATTGTAATCTCTGCGTCCTCTGCACACTTGCGGGAAACAAAGTTTCTGTTCCCGCGATGTTCTCTTTTGCTTGCCGATTTTGTAACGAACAGCTAACCCGCGATAATGATCGCAAAGCTATATGGCCGCATTGATGAAACGGGCGTCGACCATCTGGTGATCGACGTCAACGGCGTCGGCTATCTGGTGCAGGCGAGCGCGCGGACGCTTGCCGCCTTGGGCAAGACGGATGATTTCGCCACCGTATTCACCGAAATGCAGGTGTCGGAAAATGACATGCGCCTCATCGGCTTTGCCACGCGCGAAGAACGCGATTGGTTCCGCTTGCTGACGGGCGTGCAAGGCGTTGGCGGCAAGGTTGGCTTGGCGATATTGTCTGCGATTGAACCCGCCGACCTCGCGCTCGCCATCGGCAGCGGCGACGCGGCTATGGTGGCGCGGGCAAACGGCGTTGGGCCAAAGCTTGCGAGCCGCATCGTCAATGAATTGAAGGACAAGGTCGGCGCGCTCGCGGGCATCGGCGGCGGTGCGAAACTGATGGCCACGGGCGCAGCGGCCGGCAACCATGCACAAGACGCGATGTCCGCACTTGCCAATCTGGGCTTCAAACCCGGCGAAGCAGGCAATGCCGTGGCGCAGGCGGTCGAAGAGCTCGGCCCCGACGCAACGCTCGATGCACTGGTTCGGCTGGCGTTGAAGAGGGCTTCGCGGTGAACTCAACAACGCTCTATTGCCGACTCCCCATCAACTGGTGGGCGGACCCAAGTCTGTGTTGGTTTGAATGGCAGAGTCTAATTAGCGGCGCCTTGGCTGTTGGTGCGGCCTTTGTTAGTATCTGGTCTATATGGCGACAAATTGCCCAAACGAGCGAACTTCACAAAGACGAACTAGTGCGGCGTCACAATGCAGTAAGATCAGTAGTTCCTGTCGCACTTTCTGCGATTAGCGAATATTGCGGAGCAGTTGTGGATCAGATTGCGATCAACATTGAAGGCCGCCAGAACGATTTTGAAGCCGCATTTGACGCCGCTGCTCAAGTTCGCACAGAACAGAATAGTTTTGAACCTGTGCAATTTCCGTCTGATGTAATTTCGACTATGCAACTGTTTGTCGAAACGCTGACACGCCCTGCAGACATAAGGCACATGGCTGAATTGCTGAGCAGCCTACAAATTTTGCAGTCAAGATTTAAAAGTTTTGATTTGAAGCAGGTGGCTGTTGAGCGCCGTTTGCATAATCTTCTGCTCGACACAGCCAAGGTTCAGTTTCTAGCCCATTCCATTTTTAACTACGGGCGCTTTCTTGATGAAAACAGCTTTTCGAAATTGGACCGTCATGACTTGGAAACGTTGTGGGACGAGATACTAGGCAAAGCGCAGGACTTAGTCCTTAGTCGGCCAGTTCCAGATGTGTTTTACCCAATGTTGGGGGAGCTTGTAGATAGCTACAAGAAAAATAACATCTCACCTTGGAATGAGAAATTCAGTTGACCGCTACCCGCACAGCCACCTGCCGCTGCGGTCAACTTTCCGCCATTTGCACTGGCGAACCGGTGCGCGTTTCCGTGTGCCATTGCCTTGATTGCCAGAAACGCAGCGGATCCGTTTTTGCAGCGCAGGCGCGCTTTGTTGCTGACGCGGTCGCTGTCAGCGGCGAACATACAGTTTACGAACATATCGGCGACAGCGGCAACGCGGCCAGCTTCCATTTCTGCCCGACCTGCGGCGCAACCTTGTGGTATCACGCGCCACCTGATCGCGACCTATTCGCCATTCCCACCGGCGCGTTTGCAGACCCGAACTTTCCCCAGCCGCATTACTCGGTCTGGGAAGGACGCAAGCACCCATGGGTGACCATCAAGGGCGACGGTATCGAACATTATGACTGACGACGACCGCCTCACCACGCCGGACAAGCGACCGGAAGATATTGACGCCGCGCTGCGGCCCAAAACGCTCGCCGAGTTCATCGGGCAAGCGGCCGCGCGCGACAATTTGCGCGTGTTTATTGAGGCCGCAAAGGGTCGCGGGCAGCCGTTGGACCATGTGTTGTTCTTCGGCCCGCCCGGACTTGGCAAGACGACATTGGCGCAGATTGTGGCCAAGGAAATGGGCGTCGGTTTCCGTGCCACGTCGGGTCCGGTCATCGCCAAATCGGGCGATCTGGCGGCGTTGCTCACCAATTTGGAGGATGGCGACGTCCTGTTCATTGACGAAATTCACCGGCTCAGCCCCGTGGTTGAGGAAATCCTCTACCCCGCGATGGAAGACCGTGCGCTGGATATCATGATTGGCGAAGGGCCATCGGCGCGGTCCGTGCGGATTGATTTGCCCGCGTTTACGCTGGTCGGTGCAACCACGCGGCAGGGTTTGCTGACCACGCCGTTGCGTGACCGCTTTGGTATTCCGGTGCGGCTCAATTTCTACACGCATAGCGAGCTTGAGCTGGTCGTAACCCGCGCCGCGCGCTTGCTGGACCTTGGCATTGCGCCCGATGGCGCGAACGAGATTGCAAAACGCGCGCGCGGCACGCCGCGGATCGCCGGTCGCTTGCTGCGCCGCGTCCGTGACTTTGCCAATGTCGCAGGCGAACCCGTCGTCACCGCAAAAATCGCCGATAGCGCGCTCAACCGGTTGGAAGTTGATGCCCTCGGCCTTGACGCAATGGACCGGCGCTATCTGCACATGATAGCCGACATTTATCGCGGCGGCCCCGTCGGCGTCGAAGCACTGGCCGCTGGCCTGTCTGAGCCGCGCGACACCATTGAGGATGTCGTTGAACCTTATTTGCTGCAACTTGGCCTTATCGCGCGCACAGCGCGTGGCCGTTGCCTCAACGCGCCGGGTTGGAAACATCTGGGCCTCAACCCACCAGCAGGATCGCAGGACGGATTGTTTGATACATAGCGATATGCCGAGTCCCTAAGGCGACAAATTACGGATACGTCCTTTAAAAAGCCTTCCCGCCGGACTCCAAAGTGGTTAACAAATTTCTCAATGCCCATGCCCACCCCCTATCACGGCCATTTCGACGGCGCACAGCACCTGTTTGCAGTGCGGGTCTATTTTGAAGACACCGATTTTTCGGGTGTGGTCTATCATGCGCGCTATCTCCACTTCATGGAACGCGCCCGTTCGGACATGCTGGCCTGTGTCGGCATTGACCAGCGAAGCGTGCATGCCGACGGTCAAGGCGCTTATGCCGTCACCGAAATGAACATTAAATATCGACGCCCTGCCCATTTTGACGATGCGTTGGTTGTTATCAGCACGGTTGAGGCGGTGCGCGCGGCCAGTTGTGATATTCATCAAACAGTCATGCGCGGCGACGAAATACTGACCGAGGCGCGGGTGACCGCGGCTTTTGTTTCACCCGACGGCAAGCCCCGCCGACAACCCGCGCATTGGGTTGCGGCGTTTCAGCCCATCATAAACCGACACGCAGAATAGGAAGATAATGGACCTGCTCATCGCGACCCAAAATGTGGGTTTTTCACCGATTAAATTGTTTCTCGACGCTGATCTTGTGGTCAAGGCCGTGATCATCGGCCTCGCGCTGGCCAGCATTTGGGCGTGGACCATCATCGTCAGCTTCACGATTAAAATGTCGGGCATCAGCCGCCAAAGCGAGAAGTTTGAACGCGAATTTTGGGAAAGCAAGGATATCGCTGCTTTCGCCAAAGCACATAGCCAAAGCGCCCTGCCCATCGCCAAAGTATTTGCCGCAGGCATGTCCGAATGGCGGCGTTCGACCAACGGCAAAACCATTGACCGTGCCGGTACGCGCGAGCGGCTGTCGACAACGATGGACGCCACGATTGCGGCAGAGACCGACCATTTGGCCAACCGTTTGAACTTCCTTGCGACCACAGGATCGGTCGCGCCCTTCGTCGGGCTGTTCGGCACCGTTTGGGGCATTATGCGCAGCTTTTCCGCGATTGCCGCCGAACAGAATTCAAGCCTCGCCGTCGTCGCGCCCGGCATTGCAGAAGCGCTTTTTGCGACCGCCATTGGCTTGTTCGCGGCTATTCCGGCGGTCATCGCCTATAACCGCTTTTCGCACCGGTTGAACCAATATGAAGCGCGCATGGGCCGCTTTGCCGACGGTTTCCACGGCACGCTGTCGCGTGAGTTGGAGCATGAGGTTTAACGATGGCCATGAACACGTCTTCGGGTCGCAGTGGTGGCCGCGGCAGGCGTCGCGGGGGACAACGCGCGCCCATGGCGGACATCAACGTCACGCCCTTTGTCGATGTCATGCTGGTTCTGTTGATCATCTTCATGGTCACCGCGCCCTTGCTCGTCACGGGCGTTCCGGTTGAGCTTCCCGAAAGCCGCGCCAACGCGCTTGAGCAGCCGGAGGAACCGATCGAAATTGCCATCGATCAATCCGGCACAACCTTTATCGATGGCACGCAAGTGGCACCCAGCGAGCTGCCCGCACGGCTGGAAGAAATTGCCCGTGCGCAAGACGCGGCAAAGCCACGCCAAATCATGCTGCGCGGCGACACATCGATCAGCTATGGCCAAATGATGCGCGTGATGGGCGAACTGAACCGTGCAGGCCTGAATAGCGTGAGCTTGGTCACCACAGGTTCATCTGGCGAAAACTAACGATATGGCGATGGATCGGGTCGAGAAAGTCGGACTGGGCGCTGCGATTGGCGGCCATGTCATATTGCTGGGCGCATTCGGCCTGGGTCTTTTGGCATCCGCGGACACCGTTAAAAAGCAGGAATCGATTTCGGTTTCGCTGGTGGGTGAAATCGCCGATGTCTCGACTGCGCCCGACGCGATTCAGGAAGAATCCGCGCCGCCAGCCGCGGGTGACACCGCGCCAAGCGAACCGCCCCCTGCCCCAACGCCGGTGATGCAAATCGAAAAGCCGGTGGCGAAGCCTTTGCAGAAACCCGCAAAGCCCGACACCGCGCCGCCTGTCGCAAAGGTTGCGGCCAAGAAAGAGCCGGTGAAGACCGCCGCAACAAAGCCTAAAACGGACAAAGCAGCCGCCACCAGCGGCAAAGGGACAACGCCAGCCAAGCCCGGCGGGCTCAGCCGCAGTTTCGAAGACAGCATCAACAATATCGGAAAGGCCCCTGGCGCTGGCAAAGCGGTGGGCACGCCTGCCACCAAGACGGCTGCAGAAGTGCGCCGGTCCGTCGGCATCAGCATCGCTGGCCAAATCCGCAGCCGTGTTCGGGCATGCGCGCCGTCGGGTATCGACATCAACAAAATCGAGACATTCGTCACGCTCAGCCTTGAACCATCGGGAAAGCTTACCTCGGTGCGCTTCGACAAGCAGGTCGGCGTGACCGACAGCAACCAGCCACAGGCTGGGCCGTTAAAGGACTGCATCTTGCAAGCCGTGCGCGCGGCATCCCCCTATGACGGGCTTGACCCCGAATATCATGACGTCTGGAAAACCCACGCGCTTCGTTTGCGCGCCACGGGATAAAGGAATGAACCATATGACCTCCTTCTCATTTTACCGGAAGCTCGCTTCTTTCCTGCTGCTGATCGTCGGCAGTCACAGCCTCATGGCGCAAACCCCGCCGCCCGCGCCTGCCACAGATGAGCCAGAGCTGGTTGAGTTCGACACGTCGAAGACACGTTCGATAGCCGTACCCGCATTGGTGGCCCCAGCCCCTGCCGATACGCCCGCGGGGAACAGCGCCGCACTTGGCCGTCAGATCGCTGAAGTCATCTCGTCCGACTTGCGCGCATCGGGTGTGTTTGAAACGCAAGGCCCCAATGGCCTGCGCGCGATCACCTTGCCTGAGGTGACGGCACCGCAATTTGATTATTGGAAAGGCCGCACGGTCGAACAATTGGTGCAGGGTTTCGTCCGCGTGGGCGGCGACGGCAATCTGACGGTGGGCTGTTATTTATATGACGTCGGCTTTGGCAATGAAACCACCCGCCTTGGCTTCAACGTGCCGCCACGCGAATGGCGCAGGGCCGCGCACAAATGTGCCGATGCGATCTATGCGAAGCTGACGGGCGAACTGCCATTCTTTGACAGCCGCATTGCCTATATTGCCGAAACCGGGCCGAAGGGTAAACGCGTCAAACGCCTGGCGATCATGGATTCCGATGGCGCAAACCACCGCTTCATTACCAATGGCCAGTCCACGGCGCTGACGCCGCGTTTTTCGCCCAACTATAAATCGATCCTGTATCTGTCCTATGTCGACGGCAATCCACGCATCTATGTCTATGATATTGATGCCGGTCGGCAGCGGTTGATTACGCAATCGCGCAACCCGACCTTTGCCCCGCGCTGGTCGCCCGATGGGCAAACCATTTTATATTCCATGGCGGTTGCGGGGAACACCGACATCTACAAGATTTCGGCAAGCGGCAACGGCACGCCCGTCAAGCTGACCACATCACCCGGCATCGATGTCGGCGGAAGCTTCTCCCCCGATGGCCGCCAGATTGTATTTAAAAGCGACCGGTCGGGCAGCCAGCAAATCTATGTCATGAATGCAGACGGGTCCAACCAACGGCGGATCAGCTTTGGTTCGGGGCGGTACGCGACCCCCGAATGGAGCCCGCGCGCGGACCTGATTGCGTATACCCGCATTGCGGGCGACTTCCGCGTTGGCACGATGCGTCCCGATGGTTCGGGCGAACGGCTGTTGACCGACAGCTGGCAGGACGAGGCACCGACATGGGCGCCAAATGGCCGTGTCATCCAGTTTTTCCGCACCGCGAAGGGCAGCGGCAAAACCAGTATCTGGCAAGTCGATCTTACAGGATCGAACGAGCGCCAATTGCCGACGCCGGTTGACGGTTCGGACCCCGCATGGGGACCTGTATTGCCGTAAGTGCGTTTAGATCACATTTCTGATATAATTTCCGTTTACACATACGGGACAAGCCGAAGGAGAAGACCATGAAGACCAACACTATCAAGATGGCCGCCATATTGCTGGCATCGACCGCGCTCGTTGCAGGCTGCGGCAAGAAAAAGGTCGAGCAACTGCCACCTGCGGCCGAAGGCACCGATTATGGCCAGACCCAACCTGCCCCCGATGCCGGTGCTGGCCAAATCGTTCCGGGCAGCCAGGAAGATTTCCTTCAGCAAGTGGGCCAATTTGGCGACCGCATCTTGTTTGAAACCGATCGCTTCAATGTGGATGCCGAAGATCAGGCGACGTTGCAGCGTCAGGCGCAATGGCTTGCGCGCTATCCCAACACCCGTATCACCGTGGAAGGTCATGCCGACGAACGCGGAACACGCGACTACAACCTCGCGCTTGGCGAACGCCGCGCCAATTCTGCCAAAAATTACCTGATCTCAATCGGTGTCGACGCAAGCCGCATTGAAACCGTCAGCTATGGCAAAGAACGCCCATCGGCTTTGGGTTCGGACGAACAAGCATGGGCGCAAAACCGCCGTGCAGTGACGGTTACCGTCAAGTAAATATCAAATCCTCCCCGTCGACATACGATGGGGAGGATGCCTTCATCGATACGCATAGCCTTTTTACATGGCTTTTCTTGACAAGGCTTTTCACTTTCGCACATCTTGTGTGAAATTTTGGGGGCCACAATTTCATGAACGACGACCTATCTCAACGGCATAGTGCATTCCGTTTCCATGGCAGTTGGCTGGAATTTGCCCGCATCGCCTTTCCCAACCTTTTGCTGACCATTGTCACGCTTGGTATATATCGGTTTTGGGCAACCACCCGCGAACGCGAATATCTGTGGAGCAAGACGGAGTTCATTGATGAACGTCTGGAATGGACGGGCAAAGGCATTGAGCTTTTTGTCGGCTTCATCATGGCGTTCCTTTTGATCGGCTTACCCTTCGTCGTCATTCAGTTAATATTACAGGGCCTGATTTTCCGTGGAGAGGCAGCCATCGCCGGGATTGTCGGCCTGATGATGTTCCTGCTGCTGTTTTACCTGACGGGCGTCGCATATTTCCGTGCGCTGCGGTATCGGCTGAGCCGGACCTATTGGCGCGGTATCAGAGGGGGCAGCGACAACCCCGGCCTTCAATATGGCCTCGCCTATATGTGGAAAAGCGTCGTGGGTTGGCTCCCCATTTTCTTGGGCGTGCCATGGTCGATGATTTCGCTTTGGAATGACCGCTGGAACGCCATGAGCTTCGGCCCGCATCGCTTTTCAGCAACGGCCGAGTGGAAACCGCTGATGAAGCGTTATTTGCTATTCTACCTCGTGCCGTTTTTGGTCTTCGTCGGCGGAGTGGTTTTTGGGATCAGCAGTAGGGCATCGGGCGCCACACCCGACACTCTTGGAAGCACGGGCATTGCGATTGGTGCGATATTTGCGATCATCGCCGTCCTCTCATTATATATCGTCCTCCCGCTCGCGGCGCTGGCCTATTACAGCAAATATTTCCGCCTCGCGGTGGGTGGCCTGCGTTTACACAATCTGGAATTTGACTTCCGCGCACGGGCACCGGACTGGATCCTGTTCTTCCTCGCCAACATGGCGATTGTCATCTGCACCTTGGGCATTGGCTATATCTTCATGCCGTACCGCAACTGGAAATTCTTCGTTGACCATATGGAAGCCTATGGCGAGATCAATATCGACGATCTGACCCAGTCGGAAACCGTGGTTGCAAAGCATGGCGAAGGCTTGCTCGACGCATTTGATGTGGGGGCGATTTAGCCCATGTCTGCCTTTTTCGACGCGTGGCATTATGACGGCAAAAACGCCGTCCGCCGCAAGGTCGAGGTGCAGATCATTGGTGCGCAATTCTTTTTGTTGGAAACCGAACGGCGACATGGCCCGTTCGCATTTTCCGAGGTCGAATATGTCACGCACAAGGATGATGCCGACGTCTATGGATTAAAGGAGGCGGACGGATGGCGGTTGATGCTCTCCGGTCCGGTGCCATCCGACCTATCGGCCATGTTGCCCGCGCGGCGCAATTACGGTGGCTGGGTTGACCGGCTTGGCTTTGGGAAAGCGGCGGTCGCCTTCACCTTGGCCAGCGCCGCGGCGGTCGCCGTCGTTCTTTTGAGCCCGCAATGGCTGGCTCCACTGATTCCCTCCAGCGTCGACGAAAAGCTTGGCGATGCGCTTGTGGGCGATTTTGGCGGTCGGTTCTGCAGCACGCCTGCCGGAGACGCAGCGTTGCAAAAGCTGGTCGCGTCGCTGGATGCCAATCCGGACGATTTGCAGGTCGAGGTCGCCAAAATTGACATGGTAAATGCCGTGGCGCTGCCCGGTGGTAAGGTCATCCTGTTCGACGGCCTCGTCAAACAGGCGCGCTCGCCCGACGAGGTGGCCGGCGTATTGGCGCATGAAATCGGTCATGTCCGTGAAAAGCACGTCATGCAGGCTTTGCTTCGGCAAATGGGCCTTGCGGTCGTGCTGGGTGGCATTGATGGCAATAGCGGCGCGCTGGTCAATAACATGCTGTCCATGAGCTACAGCCGCGAGTCCGAAGCGGAAGCCGATGCGCATTCGATGAAAGCGCTTGGCGGTGCCAATATCTCACCCATCGGCACCGCGTCATTCTTTGACCGGCTTTCCAAAATGGATGGCAGCGCAAGTTCCAGCACATCGGACAATGGCATAGCCGGATATATGTCGAGCCACCCGCTGTCGCGGTCCCGTAAAGACGCGTTTGAGAAAAGCATCGTTAAAGGCAAAAACTACAAGCCAGCATTAACCCCGGCCGAGTGGACCGAGTTGAAAACGATGTGCACGCAGGATCGCAACGCGAAATCGGGCTTCGGCTTTGATTTTAACTGAGCGATTGTTTAAGCTGCGGTGGTTTTTTAAGGAAAGGTTCCCATGTTCAACCGCCTCTTTGTCGAACATCCCAAAAGCGTCGATGAAAATTATGTCGAACATTTTGGCGTCGCCAGCCGCTTTGGTTTTGCGATGATCTGGGGTGGGATGAAGGCGCTGGTGCATGCGTTCATTCCCGGTCTGTGCATCACGTCCGGCAGCGATACCGTAAAGCGGTTGAACCATATCATGGTCGAGCAGCGCCGCGCCAAGGGGCAGGATGTAGCCCAAATGTTGACCGTCGATTGGGTGATTTGACCCTGGCATTCCCCGTTTTGACTCAGGCCCCGTTTTGACAGAAACAGCCCCACATTTTGCCACGCGCGATGATGGCATAAGGCTCGCCTATCGTCTGACCAAAGGCCGCGGGCCGACGCTTGTGTTTCTGCCGGGCTATATGTCCGATATGCAGGGTGGCAAGGCAACGGCGCTGTGCGCTTGGGCAGAGGCGCAAGGCATCGGCATGCTGCGGCTCGATTATTCGGGTTGCGGCGAGAGCGAAGGTGCATTTGAAGACGGCACGCTGAATATCTGGCGTGATGACGTTCTCGCGGTCATTGCCCATGCGCAAGTCGGGCCGTTAATCTTGGTTGGCTCGTCCATGGGCGGATGGCTCATGCTGCTGGTGGCCGAAGCGCTTGGCGCGCAGGTCCTGGCGATGGTGGGCATCGCCGCAGCCTCCGATTTCACCGACTGGGATTTCAACGACGCCGACCGCGCGACGATGGCCGTCGACGGACGCATCGAGCGCCCAAGCGATTATGGCTATGATCCGATGGTCATTACTCAAGCATTTTGGCAATCCGGACAAGATAATCTGCGGCTGAATGGCGAAATCGGCATCGACTGCCCGGTGCGGCTGATCCACGGGCAGTGCGACCCTGACGTGCCTTGGCAAACGTCTTTGAACCTAGCGGCCCGGCTTCGTTCATCCGACGTGCAGACCATCTTGGTAAAGGATGGCGACCACCGGCTTTCGCGCGAGGAAGATATTGCCTTGTTGATCGACAGCGTGGCGAAGCTGGTCTGACCTTATTGACGGAGCGCCCGTGCTAAAGCTTTTATCGAGTTTGCTGTTCATCGCGGCCCCCGCGTCCGCGCAGCCCTTGTCCACGTTGAACGAGGTCCAGTTTGCTGAGTGCATTAAACTCGCAGGCACTGACCCTGCATCTGCGGTCACAGAGGCAAGCGCATGGACGCAGAAAGGCGGCGGCTATCTTGCGCGCGCGTGCCATGGCTATGCGCTTGCGACCGATTTTAAATTCGACCTCGCGATACCGATACTGACCGAGGCGGCAAAATTGGCCGAGGACAAGGGTGACGCCCGCGCGGCGCGTTTCTGGGCGCAGGCAGGCAATGCGGCGCTGGCAGCCGATACGCCCGATGCGGCATTGGCGGCATTAGACAAAGCGCTTGCCGCCCAAAGCCTGGAAAGCACCGAACGCGCCGATAGCGAAATCGATCGCGCGCGCGCTTTGGTTGCGTTGCGCAGACCGGCCGATGCCGAAGCTGCGTTGACGACCGCACGGAAGCTGTCGCCCGAAAATGGCACGGCATGGTTGTTGTCGGCGACATTGGCGCGGCGGATGAACAAGCTGCCCGACGCACTGACCTATATCCAGACGACAGCCGCGCTTCTGCCGCGTGATGCCGCCGTCGCGTTGGAGGCGGGCAATATTGCCATCGCCGCCGGTGATGAAGCAACTGCGCGCACGCAATGGGAACAATGCATCACAATCGCGCCCAACAGCCGTCAGGCGGCGACCGCAAAGGCGCAGTTGGCAGCATTGGCCGCCAGCGCACCGCCACCGACCGAACCGCAATCACGATAATATTCAAGCTGCACGCCCCTTGCGCCTGCAGCTGTCACGGTCCATTGTCTGCGGAAATACAGACAGCGCCATGAACGGAGCGAATATGCCGACGAAATATCTCCACACGATGATCCGCGTGACGGACCCTGACGCAACGGTCGCGTTCTTCAAATTGATTGGGCTGGAAGAAGTCCGCCGTTTCGACAGCGAAGCTGGTCGCTTCACGCTCATTTTCCTCGCGGCGCCCGGACAAGATGGTGTGGCGGAAGTGGAATTGACCTACAATTGGCCACCCGCCGATGGCAGCGCACCCGAAGCTTATGAGGGCGGCCGCAACTTTGGCCATTTGGCGTACCGGGTCGATGATATTTACGCGACGTGCCAAGCGCTGATGGACGCAGGCGTCACGATCAACCGGCCACCGCGCGACGGCCATATGGCGTTTGTGCGCACCCCCGACGGCATTTCGATTGAACTGTTGCAAGAGGGCAATCTGCCACCGGCAGAACCGTGGGTCAGCATGCCAAATGTGGGCGCTTGGTAATGCCGATTGAAATTGTCCGCGTTCCGGTCCTGTCCGACAATTATGTTTGGCTCGTCCATGACGCAACAAGCGGCGAGACCCTGGTGATCGACCCGGCTGTGGCAGAACCGGTGCTCGCGGCGGCTGAGGCGCGCGGATGGAAGATTACGCACATCTGGAATACCCATTGGCACCCCGACCATGTCGGCGGCAATGCGGAGATTAAGGCGGCAACAGGCTGCATCATCACGGGACCCGCGGCAGAGGCGGAGCGGATTTCGACGCTGGATGTGCAGGTCCGCGGCGGAGACGTCGTGCAACTGGGTGGCGTGCGCGCGATGGTCCTAGACGTTCCCGCGCATACGGCGGGGCACATCGCCTATCATTTCGCGACCGAGCAGGTCGCTTTTGTCGGCGACACCTTGTTCGCGATGGGCTGTGGCCGTTTGTTCGAAGGGACCGCAGCGCAGATGTTCGACAATATGCGTACGCTTGAAGCGTTGGGCGATGCGACGGCCATCTATTGCGCGCACGAATATACGTTAAGCAATGCGCGCTTTGCGGTGACCGTGGAGCCCGACAATGCCGCGCTTCAGCAGCGCGTGTCTGATGTTGTCGCCGCGCGCGAACGCGGCGAGGCAACAGTGCCAACGACGATTGCACTGGAACGCGCGACCAACCCGTTCATGCGCGCACGCTCCGTGGAGGAGTTGGCGGCACGCCGGGCGGCGAAGGATGCAGCCTAACAATCAATGAAAGTCGCGTGACTTGGGCAAGATCCGCACATCACGCGGATGGCTGCCGCGCGGGGGATGTGGCCGTGCAAATTCGTCGATTTTGGGTTTCCCGACATTGGCGTGATGCGTTTCGGACAGTTGCGCCAAATCGTCGGTCCGGTCGATAATATTGGTCGCCATCAGGTGCACCACACCTTCTTTGCTGCGCTGAATTTCGCCTTCGGCAATGATCAGCCGTGACGCCATGACGGCGCGGCGTTGCCGGTCGAACAACCGCGCCCATAGCAAGATGTTGGTCACGCCACTTTCATCCTCAATCGTGATGAAAATCGCATTGCCCTTGCCGGGGCGCTGCCGGACCAGCACGACGCCGGCCACGCGCACGCGCTTGCCGTTCTTGACGACATTGGCCTCAGCGCAGCGCAGCACGCCCTCGCGTGCGAACATCCCGCGCAGGAACTGCATCGGGTGTCCCTTTAGCGAAAGCCGGGTCATCTGATAATCCGCCGCGACATGTTCGCTGGCGGGCATCGCTGGCAACATCGCATCGGCCTCCGCGCCAAGCTCGCGCGCATTGGCCGCAGCGAACAAGGGCAGTTCGTCCGAAGGCGTCCGCCGCGCTTCCCACGCGCCCTCTCGCCGGTCGAAACCCAATGATCGCACGGCGTCGGCATCGGCAAGCAGATGCATAGCAGCCGGTGGCAGCGCGGCACGGCGCGCCAAATCCTCGATAGATGCAAATGGCCGGTTCGCGACAATGGCGTGCGCCCACACCGGCCGAAATCCGTCGATCTGTCGCACCCCCAATCGCAGCGCGCCTTGCTCGATTGCATTATCCCAATGGCTCGCATTGACGTCTATCGGCCGGACCTCCACCCCATTTTCCTGCGCATCGCGGACAATCTGCGCCGGCGCGTAAAAGCCCATGGGCTGCGAATTGAGTAAGGCGGCGGCGAAAATGGCCGGATGATAATGTTTGATCCACGACGACACATAGACCAGCCGCGCAAAAGACAGCGCATGGCTTTCGGGAAAGCCATATGATCCGAAGCCCTTAATTTGGCCAAAGCAGCGCTGGGCAAAGTCACGTTCATAGCCACGCCGGACCATGCCTTCGACCATCATCGTTTCGAAATGCTCCATCCCGCCGACATTGCGAAACGTCGCCATCGCCTTGCGCAAGCGGTTGGCGTCGGCCTCGCTGAATTCGGCAGCGGTGATGGCCAGGTTCATCGCCTGCTCCTGAAACAGTGGCACACCCAATGTTTTGCCAAGCACATGTTTCAGCTCGTCTGGCGGATATGGCGGCGCGGGAGAGGGATATTCGACCTTTTCCTCCCCATTGCGTCGCCGCAAATAAGGATGCACCATATCGCCCTGAATGGGGCCGGGGCGGACAATCGCGACTTGAATCGTGAGGTCATATAGGCTGCGCGGTTTCATGCGCGGCAGCATGTTCATTTGCGCCCGGCTTTCGACCTGAAACACGCCCAGGCTCTCACCTCTGCACAGCATGTCATAGACATTGGGGTCGTCGGAATCGATGTCGACCTTCAAATCATAATCGCCAATCCCCTGCTCGCGCATCATGTCATAGGCCTTGCGTATGCAGGTCAGCATACCCAGCGCGAGCACATCGACCTTCATCAGCCCCAATGCGTCGATATCGTCTTTGTCCCACTCAATGAAATTGCGGTCTTTCATCGAGCCTGTTTTCGGTCAGGATAAACCCGCCGACATGCTGCGACAGGTGACGCGGAAATTTTATCAACTGTTCTGACAACGCCTTCAGCCGCGCAATTTCCGGATTGTCGGGATCAAACCCGGCCTCAACCAGCCGCCGTTCATCGGGGCCGCTACCGAAACTGCCCCAGACCGTGCTGACCATGCGCGTGGTGATATCCTCGGTCAGGCCCAAAGCCTTTCCCACTTCGCGCACCGCGCTGCGCGGGCGGTAATGGATGATCGTCGCTGCAATCGCGGCCCGGTGGCGGCCATAGCGCCGATAGATATATTGCATCACCTCTTCACGCCGCTCATGTTCGAAATCAACGTCGATATCGGGCGGTTCTTTTCGGTCGGACGAAATGAAGCGCGAAAATAACAGCGTATTTGTAAGCGGATCAACAGACGTCACGCCGAGCAGAAAACACACCGTAGAGTTCGCCGCCGAGCCGCGCCCTTGGCATAAAATCGGCGGCTTTTGATCACGCGCGAATTTGACCAGATCGTGGACCGTGAGGAAATAATAAGCGAATTTTTCGGTGCGGATAAACGCAAGCTCGGTTTCAATCGACTTGCGGATTTTCTCCGGAAGCTCCGCCCCATAGCGTTCGTGCGCCGCCGTCCACACCAGATGCGCCAGCCAGTCGTCGGGGGTCCAGCCGCCCGGCACCGGCTCGTGCGGATATTCATATTTCAGCTGTTCAAGGTCGAAATGAATATGTGCGGCAAAGCGTTCGGTTTCGGCCACAGCTTCGGGGCAGGCATGGAATAAATGCGCCATGTCATCCGCAGACTTGATGTACCGCTCGGCATTCGCCTCCAGTGCAAAGCCCGCTTTCTGGATGGTCGTCCCCATGCGGATGCACGTGATAATATCGTGGAGCGGCCGCTGATCGCGGGTCGCGTAAAGCGGATCGTTGGTCGCGAGCAGCGGCACGTCAAAGGCGTTTGCGACCTGTCGATAACGTGCCAGCTGCCGTTTATCCTTTCCCCTATGATGCGTTGATACGCCAAGCCAAAGCTTGCCCACATGCACAGGCGCAAGGCGGCGCAGCACGCTTTCCCAATCCTGCGGCGCGGTCGACACCAGCTTGAGATGCGATGGCGCTGCTATGGGCTTCGCGGTTTCTTTGAACGCATATAAAGGCGGGCTCTTATGTGCCTCCTCCGCGTCCGCGGTCGCATATGGCATGACGATGAGCAGTAGATCGTCCAGATGGTCGCGCAAATCGTCGAACTTCAATATGCAGCTGCCTTTGGTGGCGCGCATATTGCCGACGGTCAGCAACCGGGTGAGATTACCCCACCCCTGCCGCGTGGCGGGATAGGCAATGATGTCCGGCGTACCGTCCGAAAACACCAGCCGTGATCCCGCCAAAAAGCGGATATTCGGTTCACAGGCGGCCTTTTCGGCTTCGGTCAGTTGTTCGGGCTCGCCAGCATCGCGCTTGGCCGCCAGCAATGCACTACGCGCTTCATCGGGCGCATCGCCCAACGCCTTCCACGCGCGCACGACGCCAGAAACGGTATTGCGATCAGCAATGCCGATGGCGGTCAGCCCGCGCCGGATACCCTCCGCCACATAATCGGATGGCGGCGATGCGCCGCGCAAGAAAGAATAGCTGCTGGTGCAGGCAAGCTCGGCATAGCTCATGCAAAAATGCCGTGGAGATACCAAAGTGGTCGTTCGATTTCATCATAAAGCCCGCGCCGGAACAGCCAAAAACGGCGACCCTCATTGTCCTCAACACGGTAATAATCGCGCGTCAGGCTGCCATTGCCCGGTGCGTAGCCGCGTGGGTGTCGCCACCATTCCGGGCTGATGCGTTCGGGGCCCTCCACCCGCGTGACGCGGTGCACGTGCCGCCGCCAGCGAAAGCTGCGCGGCTCGCCCTCTGGAAATCCGGCGGTGACCTCAATCGGCTGCGGCGTTTCGAACAATCGAAAAGGCCGCATCGCCGGTTCGCCCGGCACAGGCTTTGGCCAGTCCGCTTTTGGCCAGTCCGCTTTTGCAACGTCAGATTGCGCGACACGCTCAAGCGCTGCGCGTTCGGGGATGTGGCTTTGCCGCGCGTGGAATTGCCGCACACGCTCTGCCCCCAACCGAACGCTGAGCCGGTCGATGAGCGCGGCTGCGGCCGCATCTGTGTCAATCTTTGTCTCCAGCCCAACCTGAACATTGGCCAGCACCTCAGCGATCGGGACTTCCAATCGAATAAGGTCGTAGCCAAAGCCGGGGTCAAGCGGGTCGGACAGCGCGTCGATACGCTCCCGTATCAAGCGCATGAGCAGGGCAGCGTCGCGCGTTGGCGTGCCGGTATCCACCGCCAGCCGCGCGACATGGCCATCGCTGCGGAATAGACATATTTCGAACCGTCGCCCGCCCTGCCCGCGTTCTTGCAACTGAAGCGCCGCGTTCCCTGCCAGCATTTCGATGGTCGCCAATACATCATTGGTGCGCGAAATCGGTTCGGCAAAATTCTGCGCAACATGGATGATGGGCAGGCTTCGGCGCGGGGTGATGCGCGGGTCTTCCTCTTCCAACAGACGGGCCAGTCGCACCACAACTGCCTTGCCAAAGCGTGCCGCCAACGGCTTACGCGGGCGGACAGCCAGATCGCCAATGCTTCTCAGGCCAGCCCGGCGAAGCGCCTTATGCACCTTGTCACCACCATCAAGCGCCTCCACAGGCACGTCGGAAATGGCGCGTGCCGCATATTTCGCCTTGGCCTGCGCGCTGTCGGGGGTGCGCCCCAAGGCAATCCGGCAACTGAGGCCATGACGGCTGAACCGCGCGTGCAGATCCTTCGCCAGCCGCGCCGCATCCCCAAACACATGTTCGCACCCCGTAATGTCGAGCAACAACCCTTGCGGCGGGACCAACATGCAAGCAGGCGTATAACGCTCACACCCATCGGCGAGCCAGCCGAGCAAGTTGAGGTCCGCCACAGGGTCATGGTCAAAGACCGCCAGATCGGGCACGCGGGCGCGGGCATCGGCCAGCGCCATTCCTGCGGTCAGGCCAAGCGCATGCGCCGCCGGATCACAGGCCGCCAACCGCATGGCCCCGCGTTGTTTTTCGACCATGGCAAAAGGCGCATCAGGCGCGCTGCCGCGATGCCGGACCAGTCTCTGTGTCGGTAACAATGGCAGAAAGACCGCCAGATAGCGGCGCGTCAAAAAAGCTTCGTGTTGCATGATCCCAAGTCACTCTTGCCGCAAAAGGAGCCGCGCCACCGCGATGGCGCAGCAGGCTGATGTCAAAAGTCGGAAGGCCCGGGGCATTTCCCGGCAATGGCGCAGAGGGCGCAGAACATATCCGCCAGCGTGTACGCGCCGCGCTGGGCATCGGCACCGCATCCCCGCGCACCAACAGTGCCAGCACCCCAGTCTCCGCCGCAGCCAAGGCAAGCCGACGGGTCGAGGTCAAATCCACCAGCCGGGCATTGCCGTGCGTTTCCAATATGACCGCGCTGGCGGCTTTCGACCGGATGGCATCCGCTGCAGCCCGCAAGGCATCGCGCAAATCGGCTGTCTGGACCAGCAGCATGCGCGCGGGGTCGCCGCCCATTGCCGACAATCCATATGGGTAGAGACGACCCGATGTCTGGCGTTCCTTGTCCCCCGATATCCAGAAGATACCGGCATCGCTTTCCGGCAGCCGCCATGCCAGCAAAAGCGCAAAGGCAGCAGCGGCATGGGAGTCAGCTTTTGCGCCGCCAAAAAATTCATGCAGCCCTGCCTGCGTTATGCCACCGCGCAGCCGTTCGTCGACATAAGGCGCCCCTGTGGGCAGTAATGATTGCGCGGCATCCGACTGGTATTGCTTCCACATTCCTTGCACAGATGGAAACGCACCAGCCGATAGAGTCGGCTGTATGTGATTCGGTTTTTTGTTCATGTTTTGTTCCATACTCCATTTTTCATGGATGTGGAGTCAGCTTTTTTTATCCTGAAGTGGTTTACGATAAATACAGACCGGCAACCGGAGGGCCTATGCGCACAGATATATCGGAAAGCAGCAGTGTATGGCGGCATGCAAAGGCCAGCCGCGCCCACCCAGTCATTGATGCCGCGCCATATTTCGAAATCATTCAGGCCGCAATGATGAACGCACAGCACCGCATCATGTTGATAGGCTGGGACTTCGATACGCGAATCGACCTCAGCCGAAGCCGCCGGAAAAAAGGTGATCCGCCAAAGCGTTTGGGCGACTTCATTCTGTGGCTCGCAAATCGCACGCCGGGCCTTGAGATCAAATTGCTGAAATGGAATTTCGGCGCGCTCAAGATGGTGACACGTGGCTCCACAATGCTCGACGTCGCCAAATGGGCGATGCATAAGCAAATTCAGTTCAAGCTCGACAGCGCACACCCCATCGGATGCAGTCACCATCAGAAAATCGTCATCATTGATGACAAAATGGCGGCCTGTGGCGGGATTGATATGACCGCCGACCGCTGGGACACGCCAGACCATGTTGACCAGAATCCCAAACGCAGGCGGCCCAATGGCAAGCTTTACGGGCCATGGCACGACATCACGATGTTGGTCGAGGGCGAGGCTGCAGCGGCGCTTGCAGAACTTAGCCGCGCCCGGTGGACGCTTGCCGGCGGCGATCCGCTTGAGCCCTGCCCCGCAGACGCGCCATCGCCATGGCCAGAGTTTCTAGAGGCCGAGTTTCAATATGTCGAAATGGGCATCGCGCGTACCCGCGCAGCCTATAAAGATGTCGGCCCGATCCGCGAAATAGAGCAATTGTTTCTGGAACACATCGCCCGCGCCAAGAAATTCATTTATGCCGAAAACCAATATTTTGCGTCACCCAAAATCGCAGATGCCATCGCCCGGCGTATGTCAGAAAATGACCCGCCAGAAATCATCATCGTAAATCCCGAGACCGCGGATGGCTGGTTAGAACAGAAGGCGATGGACGGCGCGCGCGTTCAACTGCTGCGCGCCATTGGCAAACATGACACAAAAGGCCGATTGTCGATCTACGTCCCGCACACAAAATTGGGGGAACCCATTTATGTTCATGCCAAGCTGTTGATTGTCGACGACGAAATCCTGCGCATTGGTTCAGCCAACATGAACAATCGCTCGCTTGGCCTTGATAGCGAATGCGATATCTTCATCGATGCAAAGCGCCCCGGCAATGAAAGCGCGGCGCCCGGCATCCGCATGATGCGCGCAACATTGTTGGCGGAACATTGCGGACTATCGGTCGAGAAAGTCGCTGAATTGCTCGGCAACGGCACAGGCATGCGGGATATTATCGAAAATTATGCCGGAAATGGCCGAACCCTCAATCTGCTTAAGCTTTCAGACCTCACAGACGCCGAAAAAGCACTGGCCGAAAATGCCGCGCTTGATCCCGAAAGCGCGGACGAGATGTTTGAACCATTTTCCAGCCCGGGACTATTTGCCCGGGCCAGAAAATTGAGCTCACCCGGCTGAACTCATTCCCAATAATAAGGCATGCGTTTGCGTGTGCCGGTGACTTCTTCGTTCAGCGTGGCCGCATCATATAAACGGCCACCGATCATAACCTTGGCGACCTTGTCCGAATTGCGGATATCCGCGCTTGGATCGGCGTCGAGAACGACGAGGTCGGCAAGCTTGCCTGCGGCGATGGAGCCAACATCCTTGTCATAGCCGAGCGAGCGAGCGGACTCGATTGTGCCTGCGGCCAATGCCTCGATTGGCGACATGCCACCACGCACAAAGGACCAAAGTTCCCAATGCGCGGCGATGCCCGCTTCTTGGCCATGCGCACCGATCGACACCGGCACGCCAAGCTTCGCAAGCTTATGTGCCTCACGCGCATTGTTATCGTCGACATAGTCCTACTCAGGCGCGATTTCGCGGCGTGCATTATTCGCCGCAAGCTCGGTCGGCGGATAATGCTTGGCCATCAACGGATGACGGAACACATCGGTATGTGCGCGCCAATACGGATCACCGGCTGGGCCGCCATAGGTCACGACAAGGGTCGGGGTGTACCCCACCTTCGATTTGGAGAAGAACTGAAGCACGTCGCCGTAGAAAATGTCGAGCGGCACATTATGCTCAACGGTGGTGTTGCCATCGGCAATCAGATTCATGTCCATGCCGAACAGCGAACCGCCCTCCGCCACCGAACGCATATTTTCCTGAAGCGCAGCGGCAACAACTTGCTGACGCTGTTCACGGCGCGGCTGGTTATAGTTTTTGACGCTGTGCGCACCTTGCGCCTTCAACCGCCGGACATGCGCGAGGGCATCATCAAGGCCATTGATTTCGGCATACACATCGGCGGCCTTTGCGCCGTAGACAATCTCACCCGTGGAAAAAGAACGCGGCCCGACAATAAGGCCCGCGCGCTGCATTTCCAGCGCCGGAAAAACCGTCGCGGCGCTGCTGGATGGATCATGCCGCGTAGTGATACCCATGGCGAGGTTGAGCATATTCACCCAGTTTTGCTGCGGTGTCATTTCATCGACACCATGCGGACCATGGGCGTGGGCATCAACAAGACCCGGAATGATGGTATTGCCCGTAACATCCACAGTTTTAGCAGCCGCAGGGATCGGGAAGTCTCCCGCCTTGCCGACGGCTTTGATCCGGTCATTTTCCACCAAGATGACGGCATTATCGATGATCCCGCCATCCTTGTCCGACATGGTCACGACCCGCGCGCCGGTGAAGGCGACCAGGCCAGTTGGACGGTCGGACTTCACCGTCATCGAAAGCGAGATGCCGTCTTTCGGCGGCGCAAATTTGACGGGCTTGGCGTCCTTCGCAAGCGGGCCATTGGGGTAAAATGTGCTGGTTTGTGCGGTGTAGAGCGTAGGCCCAAGTGCCCAATGCAATGCATCGCCATTGCGGCTCCAATGCATATAATCGGCACCGCCCTTGCTGACCTTCACCACGGGAAGCGCGCTGCCCGACGACGACGCAGTGACTTCCTGCGTGCCCGGCATCAGCGGCATCACAAATGCTTCATAGTTTTGACGGAAGGCAAAGTTGTTCCCGTCTGGCGACACTTCATAAATGGTCGTCAGCTCGCCGCTGGCATGGCTGCGCTTGGCTTCACCGTTCAGGTCGACACTGACGAGCAAGCGTTTGTTGGCACCGGATTCGGTATAGAAAATCCGGTCATTGCCGGCGGCGAAATGCGGCGTGGTTCCACTTTCGGTAACGCGGACAGCATTGCCGCCTGTCGTGGCTATGCGGTAAATGCCCGGCTGATCGGAACGTGTGGGCGAGGTGAGGCCGCCGCCTTCCTGCTTTTCAAATACGATCGTCTTGCCGTCGGGTGAGAAACGCGGACGCGCATAATGGCCCGATTGCGCCGTCACATTTTTCGCCCTGCCACCCGATGCGCCCACGACCTGAATATGGCCAAGGCCTTTATCGGTCCAGTTCACAAAGGCGATGGTCTTCCCGTCGCGCGACCATGTGGGATATGCTTCCATCGCGCTGTCCGATGCGGTCAAGCGCTTTGCCACCCCGCCTGCCGCAGGCTTGACCCACAACTTACCCATGGTTTCAAACAAGACGGTCCGGCCATCGGGCGAGGTAACCACGCCGCGCGGCATGTGCGTCTGGAACTCGGCCGGTGCCACTTCAATCGGCGGACGTGGCGGGTCGATGACATCGCGGCTGTCGGAAATGCGGAACGGGATTTCGCTCGATGCGCCGCTCGGCCAATCGACCTTGCGGATCTTGCCGCCCGCCCAAAAGTAAATGGTCTTGCTGTCGGGTGACCAATCCATATTCGGATAGACGCCGGTGACGGCCCATGTTTCCTGCACATCTTGGTCGAGCGCATCGTAAATCTTGCGCTCTTCGCCGCTGTCCAGATCTTTCACATAGAGTTTTGACTTGGTCCGTTCGCGGCGGACGAAGGCGATTTTTGTGCCATCGGGTGAGGGCGTTGGACGCACCGAACCACCGACACCGGACACGGCGGTTTCGGTTTTGCCGGTTTCAATCTCATAGCTTTCAATGTCGAAAAGCTGACCGTTGGAATCCTGCGCATATTGGAAGATTGGTCCCGGCGTGATGTTGCGCGTGTAATAGATATGCTTGCCATCGGGCGCAAAGATGGGTTCGCCCAATTCCTTCTGATGCTGCTCATTGGGCTTCTTCACCAGCTGAACCCCTGCGCCGCCGGACACATGGTAGAGCCAGACTTCGCCGGTGCCCAGCGAACGGCCCGTGGTGAAATGCTTCTTGGCGGCGATGAAGCGGCCATCGGGGCTCCAGCTTGGTTGATTGAGCAAGCGGAAATCCTCTTTGCTCATCTGCCGTTTGTCGGACCCATCGCGGTTCATGATCCAGATATTGTCGCCGCCGCCCCGGTCGGAGGTAAAGGCAATGCGCGTCCCATCGGGGGAAAAGCGCGGCTGGGTTTCGAAGGGCAAGCCTTCGGCAATACGGGTCGGCGTGCCGCCGGTGACGGGCATGGTGTAGATATCACCCAGCAGATCGAACGCGATGGTCCGGCCATCAGGGCTGACGTCGAGGTTCATCCACGAACCCTCGTCGGTATCGATCGCGATCTGGCGGACGGTCAGGCCGGGGGGCGCCGCGACATCCCATTTGGGTGCCTTGTCTTCGGCAGCAGCCGGAGCAGCAGCAGCCGGAGCGGCGGCCGGAGCAGCAGCTTGGGCAAATGCCGATGCCGGAATGGTCGCTGCACCCAGCAGCAAAATGGTCTTTAGATACTGTGTCATGTGTGGGGCTCCCCTGCCATTTTGTCCTTGCTGTCATGCCTAGCGGGCAAGGGCAAGTGGGAAGCCGCAGCTTCGATGGGGAACGCGTTATTTTCTACAAACGACGGAGCGGCGGCGGCAGGGGTGCGCAGCTGCCCACCCCTTGCGCGTGTTAAAATCCGTCGACGCTTTTGCTGACGAGGATATTGATCGCAACGCGGCTGTTCTGCGCCTTGCCTTCTTCGGTGTTGTTATCCGCCGTGGGATCAGCCTCCGCCATGCCGGTGGGCGTCAACATGCGATAGGGTTTCCAGCCACAGGCTTGCTGCAAATGGTTCACCACCTTGGACGCACGCTTCTCGCTCAGTTCCTGATTATAATCATAATCGCCCACCGAATCCGTATAACCGACAACAAGCATCAGCGCGTTTTCGGTCGCATTGGCTTGAGACGCGGCGGCGCATAGATCGGCCTGCGCGGCGGGGGTCAGGTTCCATTTGCCCGTGTCGAAATAGACGTTGGTCGTGCCCTTCACATTATATTGGTCAATGTCGGCCACCCGGCTGCGCAAGGCTTCGGTCGCCGCGGTCTGCTCGGCAAAGCCCTGCTCGGTGCCGTTGCGGATCATATTCGCGGTGCGCATATCCTTATTCTGCAGCTTGATGGAACTGGCGACAAGGCCGCCGCCCCATCGCACGGTCTTTGCCGTCACCGGCAGGCCGTTCAGCAGCTGATCGGTGGCAAGCTTTGTCCGGCCAAGGCCGAACAGGCCCGAGCTCGACCGCACTTGCGTAGACTCGCTAAGCGACAGCACGGTCTTGGTGCCATCGGCCGCCGTAACCTGCACGCGGTCATCCTTGCGCGCAGAAATGAAGCCTTTGATCTCTGGCCCTTCGGGAAGCTCGCTCAGGTCAGCGGGCGGCATGCCGGTGACCACAGTGCCCGCTTCGGGCTGGGCAGGTAATTCTTGCTGCTCCTGTGCAGACAGGCGCGCCGACATAGGGGCGGCAAGCATTGCCAAGGCAAGGGCAGTTTTGGACGTTTTGGACATGATACGCATATTGGTCTCCCAGTATAAACACAGCCGGCCCTGCATCTGCGCAGACCCATATCGGCCCACCCCCAGTTGATGGCGTGCCGGCCGTTGGAGGCCCCCTTCATCGCGGTTTGTTCGACGCGCAGCCGCTAAGCCGCGCCAAACGCTATGTGCGTCCTGCGTGGGCAAGGCGACCTTGCCAGCAGATGAACAGGTAGGTGGCCCATGCAGCCAGAGGGGATGTGGCGAGGCACGCACGCGACAAACGGTCGCCACGGTGGGCACGCACAGGCGCAAAGGGCGCAGATCTGGACCAGCGGATGCTCCACCACCAAAAAAGCGGAGCGTGCACGCAACTAATGTCTTCGGGCCTATCGTTACAATTGTTCACTTTACCGAATACGCGATTTAGACGACTGATAAATATCGTTTTTATGACGCATTTAATCGGTCAAGCTGCCGTAAAAATTGCGCATATGAGAGTGCGCCGCGACATCTTCGCCTTCAGGAATATGGGCGCTGTCGACGGCCAAAGGAGGAGAATGAAGATGAAAGCTTTGTACACGATCCCGGCCCTGTTGCTTCTCGTTTCCGGTTGTTCCGGCGGTGAAACGCCCGCTGCGCCCGTAGATATCAAGGCGATCGAGGCGGCAGCGCATGGCGGCTATGTTGCGGCGATTAACAGCAACAATGTGGACACGCTGATGGAGGGCCTGTCCGACGATGTCGTTCTTCAGGCACCCGGCGCGCCAGAAATCATCGGCAAGGCCGCGGTGCGCGAATGGGTCGGCGGATATTTCGGCGCTTATGAGACGAAGTGGGAAAAGACGTCGCTTGGCTTCACCGTCACCGGCGATTTGGCCGTTGAGCGTTATACCTACAAAGCCACCGACACCGACAAGAAAACCGGCGCGGTCGCGACCGACATTGGCAAAGGGATCAACGTTTTCCGGCGCGGAACCGACGGCAAATGGCGCGTAGCCATTGACGGATGGAGCTCTGACAAACCCGCATCATAACGGGCACGCAGAGGCGCAGAGATCGCAGAGGGGGCGCCCTTAAACAGCGGTCACGAGCGGCTTTTCCATCATCGCGCGTTGGAAATCCTGATCACCGATCCGGACGATCTGATGTTCGACAACCGAAAAGCCGACCGCGGCAAAGGCAGGCTGCGCCATCAGGCTGGCATGCACCCACAGCCGCGCTTCGTTCGCGGCGCGGGCGTGCGCCTCAACCATGCCAAACAACCGCCGGAACAGGCCGCTGCCCTGCGCGTCGGGGCGGATAAAGGCAAAGTCGATATAGCCCCCGCCTTCGATGCTCATAAACCCGATGATGCGATCCCCATCGCGGCCAACGGCAATATCCTTGGCCGCCAACCGCGATTCCCACTCGACCCCGCATCTGCGTTCCGGAACCCAAGCCGCGCGTTGCGCGTCGGTATATTTGCTGGGCCCGTTGCGGACAGCGTCGAACATGACGTCGGCGAGTTTGGCGTGATCGGTGGGGGTGGCCCAAGAGAGGGGGTGGCGCATGGTGTTCATCGGACCGCGTTAATTACTCTACAAATGCTCTCGTCGATATTGTGCATAATGTGACGACCTTGAACGCGGATCGACCGAATGCCTAATGGGGCGCCAGTCTCACGTTTTACCCTCAGACATTAAAAATACGTCCTTCATACACCGTGGCTTCGACCTTTGTCTGACGGAGCATTGCCGTACCTATTTTACGGGGATCTCGGTCAAGGACTGCGAAGTCAGCCCGTTTGCCTGCTGCAATGGAGCCGATTTCATGGTCACGTCCAATGACTTGCGCTGCCTCAATGGTGATTGCGCGGAGCGCCTTGCCAACGCTCAATCGCTCTTGCGGTGCGAGGGTGTTGCCATCCAGCGTGATCCGGTTCGCTGCGATCCATGCAAGGTAGAATGGATCGATTGGCGCCATATTGAAGTCCGAGTGGAGCCCCAGTGGAACCCCCAAACGTTCAAGTGAACCAAAGCGGTCCATTGTCGCGGCCCGGTCGGGTCCAAGACCATGCGCGGCATAGGCGTCACCTAGCACACGTACATAATTGGGTTGACCTGATACAAACAAGCCCAGGCGGGAGATGCGGCGGTTCTGCGCCTCGGTCGAATAGCCGAGATGTTCAAGGGTAACGGTTTGTCGCGCGCTGCGTAGGCCGGTGATGACCGGCTCAAGCGTGTTCAGTACGACATCAAGGCCTTCGTCGCCGTTGACGTGAATATGCAGACTCAACCCTGCTTCCCAATAGCGCCGCACCTGTCGGGCGAAGTCGGCGGGTTCGGTTATCCACTTACCAAGGTGCCCGTCCGTATAGCCGGGGGGGTTCATGCGCATGTTCTGCCCGAAATACGCCCCGTCTGCCAACAGCTTTACCCTGCGCGGTACGCGGAGATGATTGCCCTCCAGTCGGTCGCGCGCGGTTTTGTACCAAGCGTCAATATCTGTGACCTTATCAAGTTCATTAGCCATCGGCACAAGGTCAATCCTTGCGGCACAGTCGGAAGCTTCGAAGGCGCTGCGGATCAACCCTGCCTCGACATCAAAGCCGGCAAATATGCCCGTTGCCATGTCCGCGGTCGTAGTGACGCCGTGGCGCAGCATCAAGGTGCGCAGATCGGCCATGCCGGCCTTCAGCTTGTCTGCGGCAAGGATCACCGGACGCATCTTGGCGAGTGCCAGCGGAAGCGCCGTTTCGCTAAACAATCCTTGCCTAAAGCTGAAATGGGCGGGATCTGCCTTGGTCGCAGCGAGCGCGGCGTTGAATGCGGCTTCATCGGCAAGTCCCCATTCGCGGAGCATAGAACTGTTGACGATAACCTCGTGAAAACTGCGTTGCCAGACGACCAGCGGACGATCAGGCGCCAATTCATCAAGCATGCTTCGGTCGAGTGCCCCGTGGAACAACGCGTGGTAGCCCCAAGTAATGAGCGGGCGCGATGCATCACTGGCCAGCAAAGCGCGCAGTCGTTCTCGGTATCCCGCGGCCGTTCGCACCCCTGCGGAATTAACGCGCGGCAACACCCAGTCATCGGGCGCGATAAATTGCACGTTGAGCATCACGGCCGATTGCATGGGATGAATGTGCGGATCGATCAGCCCAGGAAACACTGTTTTCCCGGCAAAACTACGATCAAGCGTCGTCTCACGGTTCGCAGTCCACGGTGTCAACGCGGCTACGCTATCCGCAACGCCCAGAATTATGCCACTCGACACTGCCACGAAACGCGCTTCGGGGAGCGATGGTTCCATAGTAACAAAATTGGCCTCGAAAACAGTCACTGGCTCTCGCGCAAATGCGTTGGCAGCGACCGACGCCAAAGGCAGCGCGCTAATTCCAGCAAGCATGCCGCGTCTGCCAAATTTCATTTTAGCCCCCCAATTTACACTAAGATGCTATACCGGCCGCGAATAGCCAAGAGCTAATCTTTCGTGCGGATCAGGCAGCTCAGTCGGTCTCGCGCCGGCTTGGCCTGCGTATATTTACTCGGCCCGTTGCGGACCGCGTCAAACATGACGTCCGCGAGTTCGGCGGCGTCGGTGGGCGTGGCCCATGAGAGGGGGGTGGGGCGTGGTTGAGATTCTCATTGTCGAGCCCAACGAACTTGCATCTATAAAATTTAAAAAGTGGGACCCCAGACGCAGCGCGCTTACGCGAATAATTGCCTGCCCGCGAGATCGAGCATGATTTCCTCCGATCCGCCGCCGATCGCGTTGACGCGTACTTCGCGGTAGATGCGTTCTATTTTGGATCCGGTGATATAGGATGCGCCGCCGAGGACCTGTGCCGCCTCGCGCGCGATCTGTTCGAGCATTTGGGTCGCTTGCACTTTAAGAAGGGCAAAATCGGCCGGTTGGTCACACCCATTTTGCACCTGCCATGCACATTGATCGACCCACGATTGCGTGGCCGCAATCTGGCGGGCCATATCGGCAAGTTTGATCCGGATCGATTGGTGCTTCACCATCGCTTTGCCAAAGGTTTCACGCTGCTGCGCCCATGTGACGGCTTCTTCCAGACAGACTCGCGCAAAGCCACAGCATGACATGGCCATGCCAAGGCGTTCGCGATTAAAATTCATCATGATGCCCATGAAACCGCCATTTTCCACGCCGATCAGATTCTCTTTCGGAACGATCACATCCTCAAAGTGAATGGTCGCCGTGTCCGAACAATGCCAGCCCATCTTGCTTAAGCGGGTCCGCGATACGCCCACAGCGTCCATGGGGATGAGCAACAAAGATATCCCGCCAGCCCCTTCGCCGCCCGTGCGAACGGCTGTGGTCAGATAATCCGCCCGCATGCCCGTGGTGATGAAGGTCTTTGATCCGTTCACGACATAATGATCTTTATTGGCCACCGCCCGGGTTTTAAGATTGGCGACGTCAGAGCCGCCCGATGGCTCTGTGATACCCAAGGCGATGAGTATTTCGCCCGCCAGCACCCCGGGCGCGATCTTTTGCTTCATCTCTGCGGAGCCCATCGCCAGAATTGGCGGCAGCCCAATCCCGTGGGTCATCAACGATGCGCTGAGGCCGCCTGCACCTGTGCGGCAGAGTTCCTCTGTTTGGACAAGTCCGTGGAACATGTCGAAACCGTCGCTGTGGCCGCCAAATTCGTCGGGGAAGCCAAGCCCCAATATGCCGGCTTTAGCCGCGGCAATATGCAGCGCGCGGGGCAGTTCGCCCGCCAATTCCCAACTGTCGATGTTCGGATCCACCTCACGCGTGACAAAGCGGCGGACGCTTTGGGCAACCGCCTCATGCGTTTCATTGTAATAAGGTGAGCGTGCACGCCAGCGATCAAATTCTGTCATGGGTTGGGGTCCTATTTCATTTATGTCCGAAAGCGGTCGCGAAGTTCGAACTTCAGCACCTTGCCGGCAGGATTGCGCGGCAGCGCATCAACGATTTCAAGGCGCGTCGGCAGCTTGTATCGGGCAAGCCGTTCGGTTGCCCATTCGCGCAAGCCCTCAAGATCGAGCGTGTGGCCAGGCTTGAGCGCAGCAACCGCAGTCACGCGTTCGCCCCATTTGTCACAGGGTTCGCCAAATATCGCGGTTCCGGCGATGGCCGGATGACCATATAAAATGGCTTCGACTTCGGCCGGGTAGATATTCTCCCCACCGCTGATGATCATGTCTTTCAGGCGATCGCAAATATACAGGAACCCGTCTTCATCCAGATAGCCAATATCCCCGCTGTGGAACCATCCTTCGGGATCGATTGCAGCTGCGGTCGCCTGCGGCTTGTTCCAATATCCGCGCATAATATTGGGGCCGCGCATGACGATTTCGCCGCGCTCGCCCGTACCAAGCGGCGTGCGGCCATCGTCGCTGACAATTCGCAGATCGACAAAGAAGACCGGTCGCCCCGCCGATCCAAGCTTGGCCAGCGCAAATTCACTGCCCAAAAATGTGCCAACAGGCGCCGTTTCCGTCAGGCCGTACCCCTGATTAACCTGCACCCCGCGCGCTTGATACAGCTGCAACAAGGGTTCGGGAACCGGTGCACCGCCGCATACAATGACGCGCAAGCTCGACAGATCGGCTGATGCAAAATTGGGTTGTTGGCTGATCACCAACAGCATGGCCGGCACAGCAAATGCCCCTGTGACGCGATATTTGGCCACATCTGCGGCGAAAAGCGCGGGATCAAAGCTGCGGTGCAATATGACATGGCAACCTTTTTGCCAAGCGGCCAGCGGCATGACGTTCAATCCGCCGATATGGAACAATGGCGCCATGATCAGGGCGACATCATCCTCCCGCGTATCGGAACTCAGCATCGACATGACATTTGACCACCACAAATTGCCGTGGGTCAACATCACGCCTTTTGGCTGGCCGGTCGTGCCAGATGTGTACATGATAACGGCGATATCGTCGTCCGCGGTGGCTTCGCCCTCCGCCAAGGGTGGTGCACCCTCTACGAACTGCCCGACCGATGGCCAATCGGGCGCAGCAACATCAGCGGAGAGATATTGCCGGCAACATAATGCGCCACGGATGCCGTCGACGATGGGTTGATGCAGGGCATCGACCACCAGCATATGCACGCCGGCATCGTTAATGATGTAGGTAAGCTCTGGTCCCGTCAGGCGGAAATTCAACGGCACGAAGATCGCGCCGATGCGCGCCGCGGCAAACAGCAAATCGAAATAGACTGGCTGGTTTAATCCCAAAAACGCCACGCGGTCACCCCGGCATATGCCGGACGTTCGCAATGCCGACGCGAGCCGATCAATAGCATCCTGCATTTCGGCATAGCTACGCGTGCGCCCTTCAAAGGTCATCGCCGGTCGGTCAGGGGTAAGCTTCGTCCGCTGGCTAAACCAGCTACCAAGCCCGATATCCGCTCTTATCATCCCGCTCCCCTCTGTTCTATGTACATGAGGGCTAACAGTCGACCTCACCGGGGTCAATGACATGCAGGGGGGTGTTGCTTGCTGTCCAGCCCTCTCTACGCACAACAAAAAGGCCCCGCAGGAGGGGGCGTTAGACTAAACTTTGTGTGTGGGCGGCATGGGCGCCGGATCGGGTCCGGGGCAACGCCACGCTAAGCGGCATTGCCGCTAAGCTTATGCGTTGGTTGCGGGAGTAGGATTTATGCGCTTTGCGCATGGTCTTCGCAATGGCGATGCCATTGCTCCGGCTGAACGAGGTGAAAATCCACAATCCACCAAAACCAACAAAAAAGCCCGCACGAGGCGGGCTGTTTTGCTGGTTGCGGGAGTAGGATTTGAACCTACGACCTTCAGGTTATGAGCTGCATTTTCAATGACTTAGCCGAATCTCGATACAACCGACATAAGCGCGACATTACCGACAGATAGGCCAATGTCTAGCAGGTCCCCTCCCCCGCACGTTTGCGACGGCATTTGCCCTCTTTTGCCCCCTCTTGCTTCCACAGTGCTTACGGCCCGTTCGGCGAAAGTTGCCGGAATGCAGTCGGCGATTCGAACGGATAGCCGCTGGCACGGCCTTCGGGCCCTCTCGCCCCATACGCCCAATTGCGGCAATTTTCCTTTTCTTACTTCTTTTCAATATGTTCGTTGACTTCAAGGGCACTGATCAGCACCCGTTGCGTCGGCCAAGGCAAGTCGGGTCGCATCGAGGTGGGCCGCCAACCACCAGGGTGCAACCAGCCAGCCGCGGTCACAAATCCGATCGACAGAAGTGACACGGACATGACCAAGATAACCAAACGCGCGGTCGAAGCAGCCGCCCCAAGGGACAAGGAATATTACATCTGGGATGAGGACATCCCGGGCCTTGGCCTGCGGGTTCTGCCGTCAGGGCGCCGGCAATACATCGTACAGTATCGCGCTGGGCGGCGATCTCGCCGGATCTCGCTCGGCCCGAGCACCATTCTCACCACCGAACAGGCACGCAGCCGGGCTCTCGCCATTCTTGCGGATGCCCGAGGCGGGAAAGACCCTGCCGCGGACCGAGAGGCGTATCGTAACGCGCTACTGCTGAAGGACCTCGTTGAACGGTTTGACCAGCAGCACATTGCGCTACGGCTCAAGCCGCGAACGGCAGCAGCTTATCGGCGCTCGCTCGCCAAATTCATCGTGCCCAAACTGGGCAAAATGCTGGTCACGGAAATCACCCGTGCCGACGTCACCAAATTCCATCATGACCTTCGGCACATTCCCTATGAGGCAAACCGCTGCCTCGAGATCATCTCCAAGATGTTCAATCTGGCCGAGCTGTGGGGCCTTCGCCCCGATGGGAGCAACCCGCGCCGTCTGATCCAGAAATACCCCGAGGTGAAACGCGAGCGCTACCTAAGCATGGACGAGATCAAACATCTTGGAGACGTGCTGCGCGAGGTAGAACAGGAAAGCCGCGAGATGCCGTCTGCTATCCTCGCCATCAGACTGCTCATCTACACCGGATGCCGCCTTAACGAGATCATGACCTTGCAGTGGGACTATGTGGATTTCGAAGCCCGCACCCTCAACCTGCCGGACTCCAAATCGGGGGCGAAGAAGGTGTTTCTCGGCCGTCCCGCATGCGAGCTGCTGGAGAAGGCACCACGCCTTCCCGGCAACCCATGGGTGATTACGGGAATGCTGCAGGGCGCCAGGCTGACTGATCTTCAGCCCTTCTGGCAGCGGGTGCGCGCCCGTGCGGGTCTACCCGAGGTCCGAATCCATGACCTGCGGCATACTTTCGCATCGACAGCGATCGCTGCCGGACACTCGCTGCCCATCATTGGAAAGCTGCTGGGCCACACCCAAGTGCAAACCACTGCCCGCTATGCGCACCTCGCTGCCCAGCCTGCCATGATTGCAGCGGACTCTATCACCGACGTACTGGATCGGGCGCTGGCGGCTTGAATGCGTATCTTTTTTTGATACCTATGCTCGACGCATAGATTGACTAAGAATGACTTATGGACACCGCAGATCCACACCTGCCGGACGCTGCTGTTGAACACATCAGCCGGATGCTGGCACTGGCCAAGAGCAAACATCAGATTGCTATGGCGTTGCTCGGCACGCCTGATCCGAACGCCCTGCCACGCTTGCGTGAAGTGCTCCGGCTCTTGGAAGAGGCCGAGCTGTTGGCCGATGACGCGACAAGCTATGTCGAGGCAGACGTGATGAAGGCAGCTATCAAGGACCTGCATTTTCAGCAGGCGTCCGTTCAAGCAGCTATAGCCCGGTTGGAGAATGTGGGGGTCCAGTCCCCATGGGCGACGCCTTGGCCATGGTTTTCCCTGATCATCTTAGCCTTGCTGATCGCCCAGGTGGTCGGCTGATGCCTCAATTGGGACCCGAAGCGTCGGTTCTCATGATCGTCTCTAACCGCAATCCGGCACAAACGGTTCGGCAGATGGAAGGCCAGAAAACCTCGGATTAACCTCGTTTCTGGAGACCGAACCTTTGCAGCGGAGGTTCGGGTGAAAAGAGGCTAAAGCCGGTCAGAGGCCGATTTTGCCGTTTTCAGCAGTCTCTAGGGTTCGGTCGCCGCTGGCAAAACCCCGCGTGTTGATTGTCGTTGAGAAGTGACCCGTTAGGGGCATAAGTTTTCACTGAGATTTGACCCATGTTTGAACCACACCCTGACCGACCGGTTGGGGGGATGAGGAGTGATCAACATGGATTTAT
>Ga0187844_10000059_pt1 | contig 75091 bp, 60 predicted proteins | sample SpaLakP09_SKY_50_FD_134517 | JGI IMG/M metagenome (GOLD analysis project Ga0187844, IMG submission 134517) | Oligotrophic lake water microbial communities from Sparkling Lake, Wisconsin, USA - SP09_SKY_50 | ecosystem: Environmental > Aquatic > Freshwater > Lake | place: USA: Sparkling Lake...
GGCTGGTACCAGCCGGTGCCGCGGGGGATCGAGGCGAAGATCGCGGACAAGCTGGCCTGGCTGAGGAGTCTCGACGACGACGCCCGGGCCGGCGGCGATCCGGACTGATCACGATTCCCGTGTGCCGCGCACGAACGATTCGAGCGGCGGTACGCTGCACGTGAACAGCGATTCCCGGTCGGCATCCATGGCGGTTTTCCCCGGCATTCGACTGCCGTGCCGGCCAAAAGATCGGCGCGCGAGAAGACCGTGCGACTTGGTACAATTGCGGTTTCGATATCCCACCCTGCAGATTCCCGACAATGATAGACATTCAACTCCTCCGCAAAGACATCGACAACGCCGCCGCACGTCTCGCGAGCCGCAAGTACCAGCTCGACGTCGCCGGATTCAACGCCCTCGAAGCCGAGCGCAAGGCGATCCAGACGCGCACCGAGGAATTGCAGGGCAAGCGCAACTCGCTGTCCAAGCAGATCGGCATGCTGAAAGGCAAGGGCGAAGACACGAGCGCCGTGATGGCGGAAGTGGCCGGTATCGGCGACGAGCTGAAGGCCAACGAAACGCTGCTTACCCAGGTACAGGACAAGCTGGCCCAGTTCATGGCTGCGATCCCGAACCTGCCGCACCCGTCCACGCCGGTGGGCCAGGACGAGTCGGGCAACGTGGAAGTCCGCAAGGTGGGCACGCCGCGCGCCTTCGATTTCGAGGTCAAGGACCACGTGGACGTCGGCAGCGCGCTGGGCCTCGATTTCGACACCGCGACGAAGCTGACCGGCTCGCGTTTCGCCGTCATGAAAGGCGGCATCGCCCGCCTGCATCGCGCGCTGGCGCAATACATGCTGGACACGCACACGGGCCAGCACGGCTACACGGAGTGCTACACTCCGTACATGGTCAACGCGGATTCGCTGCGCGGCACGGGCCAGCTGCCGAAGTTCGAGGAAGACCTGTTCGCCGTGAAAAAGGGCGGCGCGGAAGGCGAGGGCGAGAACTTCTACCTGATCCCGACGTCGGAAGTGTCGCTGACCAACATGGTGCGTGACGAGATCGTCGCGGCGGAATCCTTGCCGATCAGGATCACGGCGCACACACCATGCTTCCGCTCGGAAGCGGGCAGCTACGGCCGCGACACCCGCGGCATGATCCGCCAGCACCAGTTCGACAAGGTCGAGCTCGTGCAGATCGCGCACCCGGAACAGTCGTACGACGCGCTGGAAGAGATGGTGGGCCAGGCCGAGACGATCCTGAAGAACCTGGGCCTGCCGTACCGCGTGATGCAGCTGTGCACGGGCGACATGGGCTTTTCGGCCGCGAAAACCTACGACCTGGAAGTGTGGCTGCCGGCGCAGAACACGTACCGCGAGATCTCGTCGCTGTCGAACTGCGAAGACTTCCAGGCCCGCCGCATGCAGGCCCGCTTCCGCAACGCCAAGGGCAAGCCGGAACTCCTGCACACGCTGAACGGTTCGGGCCTGGCCGTCGGCCGTACCTTGGTCGCCGTGCTGGAGAATTACCAACAGGCGGATGGCAGTGTCGTGATTCCCGAGGTGCTGCGTCCGTACATGGGTGGGCTGGAGCGGCTTGTTCCGGCGGCGTGAGCAAATAGGTCTTCCGTTTTCGTGGCAGGCCGTCTATAATGCGGCCTTCACGCGAATCGACCGCATGATGCAAGTTACCAGGAGAGGTGGCAGAGTGGTCGAATGTACCTGACTCGAAATCAGGCGTACGGGTGACCGTACCGTGGGTTCGAATCCCACCCTCTCCGCCAAGACAAAACAAAAGGCTCCCGACGGGAGCCTTTTGTTTTTGGCGGAGAGAGCAGGGCGCCAGCGCGCCCTGCGGGGTGGGATTCGAAGGGCTGGGCCTACGAGCCCAGCCCTCTTCGAATCGCCATTCTGCCGTCCGCACCGCGGACGGCCCCGCGCGCCGAGGGCGCGCGCTGCAAAGCCAGCACAGCCTCGCCCAGCTAACACACCCTCCAACATTTCTAAAACTATCCGCATAACACCAGCAATTTCGCTGATAGCGCTAACCGCCGGGCAAAAGATCTTTCTACTCTGCAGGTTTTCCCAAAAATCCAAAGAGGAGACCCATGAACGCCTTGTCCATGCTGTGCGCACCCTTGCTCGCGGTATTGCTCGCGGGGTGCGGCAGCGGCGGCGGCACCGCATCGCCCGCCGTGACACCGGTCGCAGCCACGCCGGTACCCGTTCCAGCACCTGTCCCGGCCGCAAGCCTCTACCCGAGCTACAACACGAACCCGATCCCGGCCGACATGACAGGCATGTCGCACAACGCCCAGCAGATCGCATCATCGATCCGCATCGGCTTCAACATCGGCAACACGATGGAAGCCATCGGCAGCGAAACGGCTTGGGGCAATCCGCTGATCACGAACGACCTCATCAAGGCTGTCAAAAAAGCCGGCTTCAACGCGATTCGCCTGCCCGTGGCGTGGGACCAGTACGCGGACCAGAAGACGGGCCAGATCAGCGCCACCTGGCTCGCCCGCGTGAAGCAGGTCGTCCAGTACTGCGTCGACAACGACATGGTCGTCCTCGTCAATATCCACTGGGACGGCGGCTGGCTGGAAAAGAACATCACGCCCGCCAAGAAGGATGCCGTGAACGCCAAGCAGAAAGCGTACTGGGAACAGATCGCGACGACGCTGCGCGATTTCGACGAGCATGTGATGTTCGCCAGCGCCAACGAACCGGCCACGGGCAATGAGCAGAATACCGACGTGCCGACGCTGAAGGCGGCCGTCGATGTCCTGAAGAGCTATCACCAGACCTTCGTCGACGCCGTGCGCTCCACCGGCGGCAGGAACGCCTACCGCGTGCTGGTCGTGCAGGGCCCGGAGACCAACATCGACCTGATGGTGAAATACATGCCGACGCTGCCCACCGACAAGGTGGCTGGCCGGATGATGACCGAGATCCACTTCTACGCACCGTTCAATTTCGTGTTGATGGAAAAGGATGAGTCCTGGGGCAAACAGGCGTATTACTGGGGCGCGCCCAACCACTCGACGACGGATACCGACCGCAATCCGACGTGGGGCGAGGAAGACTACGTGAATGCGCAGTTCGCCAGCCTGAAGACGGCGTTCGTCGACAAGGGCATTCCGGTCCTGCTCGGCGAGTTCGCCGCCCAGCGGCGTACGAATTTGACGGGCGACGCCCTGGCGCTGCACCTCAAGTCGCGCAACTACTACCATAGCTATGTCGTCAGGAAGGCCCGTGCCAACGGCGTGCAGCCGTTCTTCTGGGACATCGGGGCACCGGACGACCAGTCGGGCAGCATCTTCGACCGCCGGACTTACCAGGTGCGCGGCCAGGCGACGCTGGATGCGCTGATGGCGGGCATGACGGCGCAATAATCGAGGGTAATGCGCCGACGCTTGCGATTCTCTTACCCACCGTCTATAATGCGGCCTCACGCGAAACGACCGCATGAAGATAGTTACCAGGAGAGGTGGCAGAGTGGTCGAATGTACCTGACTCGAAATCAGGCGTACGGGTGACCGTACCGTGGGTTCGAATCCCACCCTCTCCGCCAAAACAAACAGGCCCCATCGGGGCCTTTTTGTTTTGGCGGAGAGGAGCAGGGCGCCTGCGCGCCCTGCGTGTGGGATTCGAAGGGCTGGGCCTACGAGCCCAGCCCTCTCCGAATCGCCATTTCATCTTTTCGTCTTTTCGTCTTTTCGCCTTTTGCCGCAAACCTAGCTCAGCTCCCGCAACCGCCCACGCGCAACCCCGGCCAGCGTCTGCACCGCAAACACCGCAATGACGACCGTGGCAATCCCGAGAATGAGCAGCGCAATCGCATCCATCACCGGACTCTCCGCAACGGCCGCATAGCGCAGCGCCGTCACGGCCGACGCCGCGAGCGGGAAACTTGCAGCCCACCACGCCACGCGGAACGGCGAGCAGGCCGGCAGGTGGGCGAGGCGCGCCAGCAGCACGGGCAGCAGGAACAGCATGACCATGACCAGTCCCTGGGCGAACGCGTCGACTTTTCCGAACGTCGTCGTGTAGGCCGAGTAGCCCACCGCGAACGGCGCCATCAGGATCAGCAGCGACGGCTGCAGCGCGGGCGGCAGCGCGTCTTCCGTGATCAGGCGCGACAGCAGCATTGCCAGCAGCGGCAGCGCGAAGAACAGGCCGACGGCGAGGCCGAACACCATCACGCCATGCAGGCCGTCCCAATGCAGCAGCGGCGCGGCCAGCGGGATGTCGAGCATGCCCACGACCGGCACGATCCACGCGGGCGCCACCTGGGCCGGCGTATGGCGCACGGACAGCCAGCGGGTGACGATGGTCCATGCGAACACGGTCATCCCGGCGGCACCCAGCACCCAGGCAAGGCGGGCCAGGGCCAGGCTGGCGTCGGCCAGCAGGAACGGCAGCAGCAGGAGGCTGATGAGCGGGGTGCCGAACAGGTTGCCGCCGACGGGATGGGCGAACTCGGCGCGCACCGTGGACCACCCCGCCGCGGCCTTGATCCCGTACGCGACGGCCAGCGCGACGAAGGTGAGCACGGCGATGGCGCCGATGGCCTGGCCGACGATGGCCGGCGCGCCGAACGCCTGGTGCGCGAGGCGCCACGCGAGCGCGAGGCCCGTGAGGCCCATCACGGCGCCGAACAGGCCGACGGGTAAATAGGACAGGGTGGTCGGAACGGCGGGTGCGGCGGTGACGGCGGGTCGTGCGGCTTGCATGGTTGGCCTCTCGTGATCGTGCTGAGGAGGTCATTCTGGGCGCGCGGGCACAAGGCCGCCATGCCCGGATGCGGCAGCGTTTTGCCCGATCGTCTCAATCGTCGGGCGCTTATTGGCCGCTTACCCGCGGCGGACGGCATGCAGCCACACGGCCGCGATGCGCTCCACCTGCTCGTAGCCCTCGCAGCCCAGCTGGCCGCCGAACACGTCCGGATCGAGCTCTTCGTACGACCAGCCGTCCGTGTCGGCATCGAGGCGGTCGCGGATGGCGGCGAGGAACGGGTCGGCGCCGTCGACGATGGCCACGCCCGTGTACAGCAGCAGGCTGCCGCCGGGATGCAGCCGGTCCAGCGCTGCGTGCACGATGCGGATCGACAGCTCGGCGCCGTGGGTGCCGCCGCCGTGGCGGTAGGTCAGCTCGTCCGGGTCGAGGATGTACGGCGGGTTCGACATGACGAGGTCGAAGCCGCCGTCGATACCGTCCAGCAGGTCGCTGCGGCAGGGCACGACATTGTGCGCGCCGTTCAGGCCCGCGTTGACGTCCGCGAGCGCCAGCGCGGCCGGGTTGATGTCGGCCGCGTAGACGGTGGCGTCCGGACAACGCAGCGCCAGTTCGATCGCGCCCGGACCGGCGCCGGCACCGATGTCGACGGCGCGCCGCACCGGCCGCCGCAGTCCCCCGTGCGGGCCGAGCACGCGTTTCATGGCGCTCGTGTAGCGGTAGGTGTCGGGTCCGAAGAACACGGCATCCTCGTCGGATGTGGGCCAGGGCGAGTGCAAGTACAGGTGGTCGCCGATGGTCGAGGCGCGCACGCCGGCGCGCCACCCGTCCGCGCCCTCCGGGGTCGCCAGGCTGGCCGCGCGCAGCTGGCCGTCGATGGGCTCGGGCAGCACGCCGGCACGGTACGGCCGGCTCCAGCCGAACACGCCGCGCAGGTCGTGGGCCCAGGCATTTTCCGGGCGGTTGTTGACCCGGCGGTGCGTGGCGGGGGTGACGGTCACGAAACGGTAGCCGGTGGCCTGTAGACTGCGGCCGAGCGCGGCCAGCGCGTCGTGGTGGGCGAAGGGGGTGGCGGTCGGGGTCATGCGCGCAAGCATGCGTGTCGCCCGCGCGCGCGTCCGTACGGGGGCGCACAGAGACGTGGACGCGCTGTCACGCGGACGATGTCCGTGCTATGGCATGATGCGAATTATGTGAAAGTTCGAACAGATGCGGCCGTGCGCCGCGGGCAGAATCAACCCGGGCTGATGCAGAACGCGCGGCCCCAGACGAGGACGATCATGAAAACGACGCCGGATGTAACCCTCCGCGAGCGCCTGGAGCGCGAGGTCGAGCGCGAGCGCCACGAACGCGTGCTGCACGACGAAGCGCGCGCCGGCCTGGCGGTCGACGACGAGTTCCGCAGCAAGGATGCGCGCGAGAACATGGGGTCGGTGAAAATCAGGCGTGCCAGGGGACGCTGAGCCGTCCGTGGCACCACAATAACGACGAGGTACCGTTCGCGGTACCCGCAAGGAGAATTATCATGCGTTGGGAAGGCGACAGGCAGAGCGACAACATCGAGGACCGCCGCGGCGGTGGGGGCGGCGGCGGTTTCGGCGTCGGCGGCGGGACCGTCGGCATCGGCACGATCGTCGTGGCACTGCTGGGCTCGTGGTTCTTCGGCGTGTCGCCGTCCACGATCCTGAACCTGCTGTCGGGCGGCTCGCCGGCCCAGGTCCAGCAGGCACCGGCCCATCCGCCCGCCAACGACCGCGAGACGCAGTTCGTGCGCACCGTGCTCGGCTACACCGAGGACACGTGGTCGCAGATATTCAAGGCCAACGGGGCGACGTATTCGCCGCCGCGCCTCGTGCTGTACTCGGGCCGCACGTCGACCGGCGGTTGCGGCACGGGCCAGGCCGCCGTCGGACCGTTCTACTGCCCGGCCGACCGCAAGGTGTACATCGACCTGACGTTCTTCCGCATGATGCAGCAGCGCTTCAAGGTGGGCGGCGAATTCACGCAGGCCTATGTGATCGCGCACGAGGTCGGCCACCACGTGCAGAACCTGCTGGGCATTTCGGGAAAGATCGACAGCGCGCGCCGGAACCTGTCCGAGACCGAGGCCAACGCCGCATCCGTGCGGCTGGAACTGCAGGCCGACTGCTTCGCCGGTGTGTGGGCCTATCACACGAACCAGGCCAAGCAGATCATCGAACAGGGCGACGTGGAGTCGGCGCTGAACGCCGCCAGCGCCATCGGCGACGACGCGCTGCAGCGCCAGTCGCGCGGCGAGGTCGTGCCGGATTCGTTCACGCACGGCACGTCGGCCCAGCGCGTGCGCTGGTTCAAGCGCGGGCTGGAGACGGGCTCCGTCCAGCAGTGCAATACGTTCGAGGCGCGCCAGCTCTAAACGTTCACCACTTGCATCTGAACCGTCGTCCCCGCCTTCGCGCGGACGACGGTTGTGCGCCGTTTCCTTTTAAAAACAAAGCACTACGACTCTTCAAAAAAAGTGTTCCGAAACCCGCGTTCGTTTCCGTGCGCGTATCGCCTTTCTTAGCGTTTTGACATACCTTGTTGTCAAGCGCTCGTCCATTGCGACGTGCCGTCAACCAATGAGGAGGAATTATGCTGGCAATGAATTACCGGGGACCGTATCGCGTCCGCGCCGATTACAAGCCCGATCCCGTCATCGAACACCCGGGCGACGCGATCGTGCGCGTGCTGCGCTCCTGCATCTGCGGGTCCGACCTGCACCTGTACCACGGCATGGTGCCCGACACGCGCGTGGGCCACACGTTCGGCCACGAGTTCATCGGCGAAGTCGTGGACGTGGGCCGCGACGTGCAGACGCTAAAAGCCGGCGACCGGGTCCTGGTGCCGTTCAACCTGTTCTGCGGCTCCTGCTTCTTCTGCCAGCGCGAACTGTTCGGTAATTGCCACAACACGAATCCGGAAGCGTCGGCCGTCGGCGCCATCTACGGCTACTCGCACACGGCGGGCGGCTACGACGGCGGCCAGGCCGAGTACGTGCGCGTGCCGATGGCCGACGTGGGACCGTACCCGATCCCCGACGACCTGCACCTGGATGATGCCGTGCTCCTGACGGACGCCCTCCCGACCGGCTACCAGGCCGCCGAGATGGGCGATATCCAGGAAGGCGACACGGTCGTCATCTTCGGCGCCGGGCCGATCGGCATCTTCGCGGCGAAATCCGCATGGCTGATGGGCGCGGGCAGGGTGATCGTCGTCGACGAGGTCGAGTACCGCCTGGAATTCGTCAAGCGCTACGCCCAGTGCGAGGTCGTGAACTTCCGCGAAGTGAACGACATGGCGGAGCACATCAAGAAGATGACGGACTGGATGGGCGCCGACGTCACCATCGACTGCGTGGGCGGCGACGCGGCCGGTTCCATCGCGCAGACGCTGACGGGCCGCCTGATGAAGATGCAGGCCGGCGCCTCGACCGTGCTGCACTGGGCCATCAACTGCGTGCGCAAGGGCGGCAATGTGTCGATCGTGGGCGTGTACGGCCCGACCTTCAACATGGTCCCCATCGGCAACGTGCTGAACAAGGGCCTGACGATCCGCGCGAACCAGGCCAGCGTGAAGCGCCACCTGCCGCGCCTGATCGAGCACATCCGCGAGGGCCGGATCAATCCGAAGGAAATCATCACGCACCGGGTGCCGCTGGAAGAAGTGGCGGACGCGTACCACATCTTCTCGAGCAAGCTCGACAACTGCATCAAGACCGTCCTGATCCCGCCGTCCGCGCGCGAGGTCCAGGTCGTGAACGCCACCGCACTGCATTGAGGAGACGCCATGGAACACCACCATCACCACCATCATGATGACGCGGGCCACGTGCATTCCCATCCGCTGCAGGGCGACATGGCGGAAGGCCCGCGCCGTCCGAGCCGCGAAGAGCTGTCGCACATCGAGGGCTGGGGCGCCGACCTCGACCGTAAGAACCGCCCGGCGATCCCGATGGAACGCACGCCGCCGCGCTTCATCCACCAGCACGAGGGCAAGCTGCCGCAGCAGCCGGAGAACGTCGAGATCCTCGTGTCGACGGAACGCCCCGGCATCACGCCGATCTTCGGCACCGTGCAGCCGCCGAAAGGCCTGTCCGGCATGATGCGCCGCCTCGCCTTCAAATGGTCCGAGAACGACATGCGACGCTGGCTCCTGCTGCTCGCGGCGGACCGCGTGAACGTCGTCGAAGGCGTCGGCGAGGACCTCGTCCACGGCAAGGTGCCGAACGTGCTGGCCGAGATGGGCATCAAGGCCGAGTGGGAACACAACCGGGCCGGCCTCGTGAAGAAGGCCGTGATCGCCGGTGCCGTCGTCGGCACCGCCGTCTACCTGATGCGCCGGCGCGAACGCTGATCGTCCTGTCCGGTGCGCCCGCGCGCACCGGCATTCGCGTCTTTTGACGCCGCCCCACGGCTGCCGCAAGCCCCATGGGGCTCTTTGCGCTTGAGCAAATTCCTTTAAGCGAGCTCGTCCACACTGCTTCCGTGTGCCCGCTCAATGACAGGAAATCTCATGAACAAGCGCAAGATGTTGCTGGCGTCGTCCGGCGCCCTGTCCCTGGCCGCGTCCCTGGCCGCCCTTGTGCCTGCGGCCGCGGCCGAACCAGGCATAATGAGCCCGGCGGTCGCCGCGTCGCCGCAACTCGATGCGGCACTGCTGGCCCAGCTGGACGCACGCCGTGCCGCGCGTGGGCAGGATGCGCGCTTCGGCTATGCCGTCATGGCGCGGCATCCCGGCACGCAGGGCACGCAGATCGCGCGCGTGGCCCACACGTACAAGGGCGTGCGCATCTTCGGCTTCGAATCCGTGCTCGTGCTGGATGCAAACGGCAAGATCCTTTCCGAATCGGATTCCGAGCAACGCGCCAATTTCGCGAAGGCGGATACCGGACCGGGCACGGATTTCAGCGTCGTGCCGGCGATCTCGTCGAAGGCCGCGATCGATGCGGCCCTCGCATCGCTGAGCCCATCGCTGGGTGCGTCGACGCGCCACGAGACGCCGCCCAGCGCGGAATTGATCATCTGGCCCGCGATGCGTACGGAGCGGGTGCCCGAGGCGCGCGACAAGCCGGAACAGGAGCTGAACGCGCTCGACGTGCAGGACGTCGTCGACCACTACGAGCTGGCCTATCTCGTGCACACGCGCATGGTCGTGGGCGATAAGCCCGTGTACCACGACACCATCGTCGGCGCCCGCGACGGCGCCATCCTGGCCCAGTGGACCATGCTGCAGACGGTGGTCGGCGTGGGTCACAGCCAGTACAACGGCGACGTGCCCATCAACACGACCGCGGCCGAGGGCAAGTACAAGATGATCGACGACTCCCGCGGCACGGGCGGCACGTTCGGCGCGATGGCGATCACGAACGCGAACCACGGCACGAGCGCGGGCAGCGTCTACGTCAACGACACGAACACGTGGGGCGACGGCAAGCAGTACGTGAGCGGCGGTTCGACGACGAACGCGAACGGCCAGACCGCGGCCGTGAACGCGATGTGGGGCTTGATGAACACGTACGACACGATGAAGAACGTGTTCAACTGGCTGTCGCTGGACGGGCACAACACGGCCACGTATATCGCGGCGCACGTCAACACCGCGTACGACAACGCGTATTACAGCGACACGTGCCGCTGCATGTTCATCGGCGACGGCTCCAGCTTCAACAGCCTGGGCTCGATCGACGTGATCGGCCACGAGATGGGCCACGGCGTGACGGCCGCCACGTCGAACCTGACGTACTCCGGCGAGTCGGGCGGCCTGAACGAATCGTCGTCGGATATCAACGGCGAGGCCGTCGAAGCGTATGCGCGCGGGGGCGGGAAGGGCGATACGATCCCGCTCACGGGCAACGACTGGGTCATGGGCAAGGAGATCAGCAAGACGGGCACGCCGCTGCGCTGGATGTACCGGCCGAGCAAGGACGGCAGCAGCCCGGATGCGTGGAGCAACTCGATCAAGCGCCTGGACGTGCACTACAGCAGCGGCCCGAACAACCGGATGTTCTACCTCCTCGCGCAGGGGTCGAGCGCGGACAAGGCCGGCGACTATTACAGCAAATACCTCGTCAAGACGCCTGCCGCGATGACGGGCATCGGCCTCGACAAGGCGTACCGGATCTGGTTCAAGGCGAACACGACCAGGTTCACGTCGAGCACCAATTACGCGGATGCACGCGCCAGGATGATCGAGGCGGCGGGCGAGCTGTACGGCAAGAACAGCAAGGAAGCCATTGCCGTGCAGCGCGCGTATGCGGCGATCAATGTGGGTCCGGACGTTGACGAACCGGCGGGACCGTAACGCGTCAGGCCGCTTCCAGGACAATGGCGGCGGCCTGGAAGTCCCCGACGAGGTTGGGCTGGATCCCTTGTCCCATCCAATACGCGCCGCTCGCCTTGTCCGGGGTGCGCGGCGCCACGCCGCCTGCGATGGTACGCAGCGCATACATCTTCCGTGGATCGAGTCCGCGCAACCGGATATGGGGTGACGGATTACGCATGCCGCCGGCGTTCGCAAAGGCGAACAGTACCGCCTGGCTACCATCCTGTGCGACCGACAGCGTCGCCGACCGGCCCGAGCCGCCACGCGGCGATACCAGCCGGTACAGGTTGCCCTGTTGGACGGTCACGCGAATCCGCTTGTACTCGGCAATGAGCCGCTGCGCCTGCGCGAAGTCCTGGGCAGTCCAGTGGTTCAGGTTCGCGCCGATCCCGAGCGCGCCCTGCATGGACGACAGAAAACGGTACTCCAGCGACGTGGCGCGCTTGTTGACCCAGTTGGGCGAGTCGGTGACCCATGCCATCATGATCGCCGGCGCATAGGCCTGGCTGAAGCCATCCTGGATCAGCAGCCGGTCGTACGGATCGGTATTGTCGGAGACCCAGACCTCGTCGGTCAGCGCCATGACGCCGAGATCGACACGGCCGCCGCCGCTGGCGCAGGATTCGATCTCGACCTTCGGGTGGCGCCGGCGCAGCTCGGCGAGCAGCTCGTAGAGATTCTCCACATAGGTCACGTACAGGCGTTGCTGTTCCGCCGGGGGCACCTGCGGCCAGCCCGGCTCGGACCAGGCGCGATTATGGTCCCACTTCAGGAACGCGATGTTGTTCGCGCCGAGCAGCCTGTCGAGTACCTGAAGGAGGTGCTCGTAGACGTCCTTGCGCGCCAGGTTGAGCACGAGCTGGTCGCGGGCTTCGGAGCGCGCCCGTCCCGGAAAGTGGATGACCCAGTCCGGATGGGCCCGGTACAAATCGCTGTCCGGATTGACCATCTCCGGCTCGACCCACAGCCCGAATTCCATGCCCAGGTCGTTGACGCGTTGGATGAGCGGCGCCAGCCCGTGCGGGAATTTCTTGGTGTTGACGACCCAGTCGCCCAGGCCGGCCTTCGAACTGTTGCGCGCCCCGAACCAGCCATCGTCGACGACGAAGCGTTCGACGCCGATGCTGGCGGCTTTCTCGGCCAGCGCCATCTGGCCCGCCTCGTCGACGGCGAACTCGGTCGCCTCCCACGAATTGTAGAGAATGGGACGCGGACGCAGCGTGGGCGCCCCCGGCAGGATCCGCGTGCGCTGATAGCGGTGGAACAGGCGCGACGCGCCGCCGAAACCGTCACCGGAATACCCGGCATGGAACACGGGCGAAGCGAGGCGTTCGCCGGGCTTGAGCCGATAGGCGAAATCGAAGGGGTTGTATCCGGCCGTCACGCGGACGCCGCCCAGGGAATCCATGTCGACGCTGATGCGCCACGCGCCGCTCCAGCCCAGCGCGCCGAACCACACGGGCCCCGATTCCTCTTCCGTCATGGCGCGGCTCAGCGCGATCCACGGGTTGGCCTGGTGGGAGGTCACGCCCTTGCGGCTCTCGATCACGGTCGCGCCGGGACCGACGGGGCGGGTCTGCAGCGCGAATTCGCCGGCCCAGCGCCCGGTCAGGTACGACAGTCGATAATCGTCGTCGTAAGGCAGGTTGATGCTGGCCGCCGCCATCTGGTCGACCTGGATCCAGCCGTTCGTCCGGTTCTCGACGGCGGCACTGCGGGACAGGATGCCGGATGCGGCATCCATGGCATAGGTGAGCGTGACGTGCACGGCGCGGCCCACGTCCTTCAGCCTGACCACGATACGTTCGCCGTCGAGCCGGTGGTCGACGTAGCGCAGGTCCAGGTCGCGCACGCCGTCGGGGAACGTGACCTTGAGCGCCGGCTCCACCGTCAGGCCCGCGCCGAATCCGGGATACTCGAACGGCGTGACGGTGATGGATGTCTCGTTGCTGGAGTTTTCGGGGACAGGCACAGGCGCCGGCAGCCGATCGTCCGCGGACAGCGCGCTGCCCCAGTACATGGTCTGCAGACGGCCATCCGCGTTGACGCCGAACGCATACGTGACCGCGCCGCCGTCGAGGCGGAAGACGCGCGCCGCGTCGTCGATGGTGGGACGCGCCCGGGCGGCGTTGCCCAGGGCGAGTCCGGCAAGTCCGCCCAGCATGCCCATGCATACGGCGCGACGGCGTTGATTGATGTTCTTCATAGTCCCCTCAGTCAGCGTTTTTGTTCACGTTATTGCAATGGCTGAGTGTAGCCGAACAGCAAATCGGCGTGGTGAATCAGGGCCGACCACAGACGCGCTGCTCGTATGGCCTAGATGCCAGGACAGAGTTACAATAAAGTTTCCAATAAGAAATTTGATTGCAAGCTTCGACATGAAATCTTGGTTGGCGGCGACAGCAAAACACCTGATGTATGTAGGTGTTACCGTGTTTTCTTTCCTTGGTCTAAACTGGGTCAACGAGCTTTTGTTTTCCCGGCTCGATCTCACTGAGGGAGTCACGTGGGTATTCATGCCCGCTGGTGTCCGGTTACTTTCGACCTTGTTTTTCGGGTTTGCCGGACTCGAAGGAATGTTCCTGGTAGGCGTTTATCTCAATTTCCATCACTTCATGTTTCACAGCGATTATCGGTCATGGAGTGGAGCGATAGCGGGTTCATTGGGACCTTATCTTGCTTCCCTGTTTGCCATACATTGGTTCAATTTAAGGTCCCGTTTTGAAGAGCTTACCGCTCGGCGTTTACTGTTTACCGGATTACTTTGCGGGTTCATGAGTCCAGTGCTCCATCAGACATTCACCTGGGTTTTAACAGGGGGCGTGGACTGGAGGACACTGACGGCAATGGTGATCGGTGACACGTCCGGGATTCTTATCGTACTATTCTTGACGAAGGGCCTGGTTGTAATCAACGACCGTTATGGTTTCAGTCGACGCTGGTCGTCTGCTGGGGTATCCAGGAACAGATTCGGGCCATTGGCCCGGCCTCGACGGTGGGGGTGACAGTGCAAGCTGCCGTATAGGCAGCCTGCGCAATAAACCGTCGGCTAGGGCTGTAGCAACGGATAAGGATTCACGGGCGTCCCTTTCCACCACTGCTTCTCGGGCGTCAGCTCGAACACGGCGAAGTGCAGGTGCGGCGCGTTCGGATCGGCATTGCCGGTCGCGCCCACGTAGCCGATCAGGTCGCCGCGCTTGACCTGCGCGCCTTCCTGCAGGCCGTCCGCATAGCGATCCAGATGGGCATAGTAATAGGCGTATTTTTCGGTCGGATCGAACTGGTAGACCGTCAGCCCGCCCGGCTTGCTCGTGAAGAGATTCGTGATCTTGCCGTCCGCCACCGCCACCACCTTTGTTCCCTTGGGCGCCATGATGTCCAGCGCTTCGTGGTGGCGCTCGTTGCCGCGCGCCTGGTCGTACGTGTCCGTGATCTTATTCAGCGGCATGCCCTCGACGGGCACCAGCAGCTTGCCGGGCGCGGCTGACGCTGTGGGTGCGGTGCCGGAAGCGGCAACGGGCGCGTCGGAGGCGGCCGGGCGCAGCGGCAGGTCGAGTTCCGTCAGGTCGGGCATCACCTGCGGCGCCGGCGGCAGCTTGCCGTCGATGCCGTTGGCTGGCGGCGGCGGCGCGGGCAGGGCGCCCGTGTTCACGGCCACGGCCGGTGCGGTCGCGGGTGCGTGGGGCATCTGGCGCAGCCAGACGAACAGGCCGCCGGCGCCCACCAGCACGCCGAGCAGGAAGGTCATCAACCATCTCATCGCCGTCTCCTTTTGCTTGCTGTCTTAATCCTGCAGTACGACCTCGGTACCCGCCTGGACGAGGCCCGCGACTTCCGACGCGCTCCAGTTCGTCAGGCGGATGCAGCCGTGCGATTCGCTCTTGCCCACCGAGGCCGGCACCGGCGTGCCGTGGATGCCGTAGTGCGGCTTGGACAGGTCGATCCACACGACGCCGACCGGGTTGTTGGGGCCTGCCGCGACAGTCGTCTTCTTGTCGCCCGGCTTGGCGTCCCAGAACAGTTTCGGGTTGTAGTGGTACGTGGGGTTGCGATGCACGCCCTCGATCTTCCAGCTGCCGATCGGCAGCGGGTCGTGTTCGCTGCCGCTCGACACGGGATACTGGGCCAGCACGGTCCCGCCCGCATCCTGCAGCTGCAGGACGCGGCCTTCCTTCGACACGACGATGCGTGCGGCGGGTTGCAGCGCCGGCGTGCCGACGACGTTCGGTACGACGATCTGCTCGCCCGCGCGGCTGAGGTCCTTGCCGGGGTTCAGTTTTTCCAGGAGTGCCGGGCTGGCGTGGAATTTTTCGCCGAGACCTTCCGCCGGCGTCGCGTAGCCGAGCGTGGGCAGCTTGGCCTTTTCCATCATGTCGTCCGGCACGCGCTGGAATGGGCCTGCGACGTCGGCGTCGGCCAGCGTGTACGTCAGCAGGGTCGGCGTCTGATCCGTGTTCAGTGCGTTCCAGGTGGCGTCGTCGAGTTTGCCGGTCGGATTCAGGCCGCGCGCCTTCTGGAAGCCGGCCAGCGCCTGGCGCATGTTGGAACCGAAGGCGCCGTCGATTTCGCCGGGCGAGAAGTGGGCGCGGTCGAGCAGCACCTGGGCGCGCAGCAGCCGCTCGGATTCGGACGGTTGCGCGGCGGCAGGGTCGTGCTGTGCCTGAACGGGTGGGGATTGGGTCTGCGCGTGCGCAGCGCCCGCCAAACCGGCCAGCAGGGCGATCAGTAAAGGGAGTTTTTTCATTGCGTTCCTGCCTGAAGATGCGTTGACGTCAGGTTAGTGCCGCGTAAGACGGGACTCTGTGCGGGAACGAACCCATCACGGCTGGGCCAGCGGTACAATCCGCCCCATGACCACGTTGACCATCACCCTGCAGCCGTCCGGCTGGTCCTTCGACACCGATGCGGAGACGACGGTGCTGCACGCCGCCGAACGGGCCGGCATCGACCTGCCCAGCTCGTGCCGCAACGGCACGTGCCGCACGTGCATCTGCCGCCTGGCGAGCGGAAGCGTGCGCTATCTCGTGGAATGGCCCGGGGTGTCGCTCGACGAAAAGCGCGAGGGCTATATCCTGCCGTGCGTGGCTGTCGCGCAGGAAGATCTCGTGGTCGACCAGCGGCTCGCGAAAAAGATCGCGTTTCCCGACTGAGATCGCCGTGAGCGGACTTTACAAAACTTTACCTGCCACACACACACCGGCCAAACGGCACCCCTAAAGTTGAGCACTCCACTCACCACCCAAGGGGTTCCGATGAATACACACAACGACAACCAGGCCGGCCACGCCGCTCGCACCTCCACGTCCCGCGCCGGAAGGCGCTGGCTGATTGTCGCCGCGCTCGCCGTGGCGGTGGGTGCCGCCGGCGCCAGCTTCGCCAGCGGCGGCGCGGGTCTGCTCCACCATCCAGGCCACGCAGGCCATATGGCGATGGACCCGGCCGCGATGGACGCGCACATCGACAAGATGGTGGCGCAGCTGGCCGACGGCGCCAGCCCGGACCAGCAAGCGCGGGTGGCGGCCATCGCCAAGGCGGCCGTGGCCGACCTGCGCCCGGCGCACGAGCAGTTCCGCCAGGCGCATGCACGCGCACATGAGCTGCTGATGGCGCCGGTGATCGACCGCGCCGCGCTCGAACAGCTGCGCGCCGCGCAAATGCAGCAGATGGATCTCATCAGCCGCCGGATCGTCGCGGCGGTGGAGGACGCCGCCGAGGTACTCACGCCCGAGCAGCGGGCGAAGTTCGCCGATCATCTGAGGCAGCACATGCACTGAGGTATGATGGCGTCATGGTCCAGTATGTCCTGATGATCGAAGACGATGAGCGCCTGGCGGGCATGGTCGCAGCTTACCTCGCGCCGCATGGCTTCGAGGTTCGGCATGCCGCGACCGCGCAGGCAGGCCTCGCCATGCTGCAGCGGCATGGCGATGACGTGGCGCTCGTCCTGCTCGACCTGATGCTGCCGGACGCCGACGGCCTCGACGTCTGCCGCCAGATCCGCGCGCTGGCCGCGCCGCTGCGTGCGCTGCCGATCGTCATGCTGACCGCGAAAGGCGATCCCTTCGACCGCGTCGTCGGGCTCGAAATCGGAGCCGACGATTACCTGCCCAAACCCTTCGAGCCGCGTGAACTGCTGGCGCGGCTGCGCGCCGTGCTGCGGCGCCCGCCGCTGGTGGACGAAGCCGCGTCCCGGGTACTGCGCTTCGGCCGTCTCGAAATCGACCGCGGCGCGCGCGCCGTACGGCTGGACGGACAGGCACGCGCACTGACCGCTTACCAGTTCGATCTGCTGGTTGTGCTGGCCGAGCGGGCCGGCCGCGTGCTGTCGCGCGAGCAGCTCCTCGACGCGGTCAAGGGTGACGCCTTCGATCCCTTCGACCGTTCGATCGACGTCCACATCGGCCGCGTGCGCGTCGCCATCGAGGACGACGTCAAGCAGCCGCGCCGCATCGTCACGGTGCGCGGCGCCGGCTACGTGTTCGCCAAGGTGCACGATGCCTGACGCAGAGCTGCGGCCGGCAGGGCTCGGGCGGCGCCTGTACGTGCGCTTTTATGTCGCCTTGCTCGCCAGCCTGCTGGCGGCCGCCTTCCTCTTCGGCCTGGCACATCTTGTCCTGGATCCGTCCCCTGCCGGCCTGGTGGTGATCGGCCCGCGCAGGCACGCAATGGGCTTCGTCGTGCTGCTGGTCGTGATCGCGCTGGTGGTCGCAGCGGCTGCCTATCCGGTCGTGCGCAGGCTGACCGCCCGCCTCGAACGGCTGCAACGCAGCGTCGAAGCGTGGGGCGAGGGACAGCTCGCGACACGGGTTGCCGTCGAGGGCGAGGACGAAGTGGCGCGTCTCGCGGCCAGCTTCAACGACTCGGCCGCGCGCATCGAGGCGCTGGTCGCCGCGCAGAAATCGTTGCTGGCAAATGCCTCCCACGAACTGCGCTCGCCGCTCGCCCGTATCCGCATGGCGGCCGAGCTGTTGGCGGAGCAGGCCTCGCCCGCCATCCGCGCCGAACTGCGCCGCAACGTTACCGAACTCGACCAATTGATCGACGAGGTACTACTTGCCAGCCGCCTCGAGGCGATCGGCACGGGCATGGCTTGTCCCGAGGAGGTCGACCTGACAGGCCTCCTGGCCGAGGAGTGTGCACGAGTGGGCGCCGACCTCGACGCGCGCGCGCAAAGCGTCGTGGGCGAGCCGAAGTTGTTACGCCGCATGGTGCGCAACCTGCTCGAAAACGCGGTTCGGTACGGCGCCGGTTCAGTAGTCGAAGTCAGGCTTGGCACGGACGGGAATGCAGCGCTCCGGCTGGAAGTCCGTGACGGCGGGCCCGGGATTCCCGAATCCGAACGTGAGCGCATTTTCGAGCCCTTTTACCGGATTGCCGGCGCGAGCGAAGCGGCGGGTGGCGTTGGCCTGGGCCTCAGCCTGGTGCGCCAGATCGCACGCCACCACGGCGGCGACGTGCAATGCATGCCGAGCGATGCCGGCAGTTGCTTGCGCGTGACGCTGCCGCAGGCCCGCTGAGCTTTACCTGTTCATCATGTCCATGTCTTCGCTATCGCCAGGTAGCCCTCAACGCGCGTCCAGCCCCAACGCCGACTCGATCGCCCGTAGCACGCGCGGCCACGCCGGCGACGTCGCCGCCACCTCGTCGTAATGGCTGGCACCCGGCAGGATCACGACCTCCGCGCTGTCGCCCGCCGCACGGGTGCGGGCCGCGAAATCGTGCGCGACGCGTGGCGGCGAAACCGTGTCCAGCTCGCCGGTGACCAGGATCGTGCGGCTGCCGTTCGGCATCAGGTCGCCCGCGTTCGTGTCGGAAAAAACGTCCGGCCGGTCCGCGCTGGGCGTGCCGGCCAGTTCGAGGATCTCGCGGTCGCAGCTGGTTTTCAGCAGGGCCGCTTCGCGCCGCAGGTCCGCCAGGCCGCCCAGGCTGACGACCTGGCGCACGGGCACGATGTCCTTGCGGTACAGCGGGCTCGATGCGGGGATGCGGGGCCGCGCCGTCAGCCATTGCACGAGCTGGCCGCCGGCCGAGTGCCCGACGGCCACGAGGCGGCCGAGGTCGAGCGGGTGCTCGCGGGCCGTGCGCGCGAGCAGGTCGAGGGCTGCGTTCATGTCCTGGTAGGTGCCGGGATAGCCGCCGCCGGCCTCGTCGACGCGGCGGTATTCCACGTTCCACACTGCGATCCCGCGCGCGGCCAGCGCCCCCGCCATGTTCCGCAGCTGCGTGATGCCGCCGAATTCCTTCGTCCAGCAGCCGCCATGCACCAGCACCGCCACAGGGAACGGTCCCGTGCCGGCCGGCAAGAACAACTCGGCGTACTGCGATGGCGCGGCGCCGTAGCGCAGCGTGGCGGCGGGCGCGGGGCCGGACAGGGCCAGGTAGTCGTCCAGGGTCATCGGGGCGGCGTGCACGGTGGAGGTCATGGCGAAGGCGAGCGCGAGGGCGGCGAGGCGTGTCATGGTCTCGACTATACCAGTGCGCACGATTGAAAACCCGCCGCGATCTTCCATGCTAGGCTGCACACAACGTCAACCGCAACCATAAGGAGATCATCATGACCCAGTCGAAATCCACCGGTAGCCAGAACAAGCAGTCGGGTAACCAGTCCGAGGAGGACGTCCAGAAGCAGAAGGCGGGCGTCAAGGAGAAAAGCAGCCACGACCACATGTCGACCGTGAAGGCCGGCAAGGGCAAGGGCGCGGGCGGCGGCGCGAAGCAGAAGGAAGGCCGCTGAGCCCGTCCGCTGGAGAAAACCGATGAGTTTGCCGAATCAGACTCGAAAGCGGGCGCACTCGACGCCGGACCCCACGACGTCCGACCCGGAGCTGCCGCCGCCGCAGCCGCGGCCCGATCCGGACGACGTGCCGGCGCCGGCGCGCGCACCGGTGAAGGAGCCGGACGCGCCGGAACCGCCCGTCAAGGCCGCGTGAGTATGTGAAGGGAAGAGGATGGGGCGGACCGTCGTGTCGCCCCATCCTTTGTCATGCAGGGATCGGATCAGGCTCTGCCCGGCGTGGATTGCCGGTTGCCGGCCTGGCCGGCGTCCTGCTTGCTACCGTCATCGCTGCCGCGCTTGGGGATGTCGCGGATCATCTCGTCCGTTTCGTGCTGGCCGGGCGAGCGTTCTCCGCTGCCGATGTCCGCTTCGTGCATGTTCGGCGGGGCGTCGGCGCCCGGGTCCGGTTTGGGGATGTCGGTTCTCATGGTGTGCTCCATTGCGTTGTCGTGTTGGCGCGATACTAACAGTCCATGCCCGGCCCCGGCGCGCAATAGGATCGCCGCTTGTGTACGCTGGCGCACATATGTCTTTCAGGAACTTTTTGATAATAGGCCCGTGGCCAACGACTTTCGGAGGAGAGAAGCATGAGCACCACCCTGTACAACAAGATTCCGCTGGGCCGCGGCCCGCTGCTGGGCTCGCACAAGATGCATGCGGCCGTGGCGCTGGGCGTCCTCGCGGGGGCTGGCCTCGTCTGGGCCGCGGTGCGGGCGTTGCGCTGACGGCATGACAGGTTGCCGGGAGCGCCCGCCGCCGTTACCATGGCGGGCTTGTTCTCTTGGAAAGTGGTAATGAAGAATCTGAAACTGACGGGCGACGAATACGACGCGCTCGAATTCATCCGGCTCGGTGCGAAGAACGACCGCGTCAATGCCTGTGTCGGGCGCAATGCGAAGCGCCTGTCGGGCCTGAAACTGATCCAGTATGCGAAGAATGGAAGCCTGTCCTTGAGCCCGCAGGGGACGGAACTGCTGTTCCTGCGCCGCTGCGTGCAGGCGTTGCGCGCGCTCGAGGCGGATCCGGCGGCGCGTGTGGAGGACGACGTCGTCCAGTTCCTCAGCCGCAAGTCGCACATCGCGGCGCGGGCCGAGGGCGGGTTCGAATTGACGGCGCGGGGGCGCGAGTCGTTGGCGGACATCGCCGCACAAGAATAACGGCCACGCCCGCGTAGGGTGGGCACCCGGTGCCCACGCGGATGTTCGCGTTACGCGTCAGTTAATGCGGCGGCGGTTCGGATACACCAGCGCCCGCACCGCGATCTCCGCCGGCACGCCCATCGCCGCGAGGAATTCCGCGGCGCGCTGCAGTCCCAGCGTGGGAACCGACGCGACGGCCTGGTTGACGAGGTCGCGCGTGCGCATGTCGGTGCGCGGCCTGCGTTCCGCCAGGGTGGCCGCGGCGGTGTCGATATTCAGTTCAGTCATCATCATCAATGCTCGGTGAGTGTATTGCTAAAGAGTCACGGAGTATTGTATGAGAACGATATTGATTAATCCACAGGAAATTGCACGAAATATTGTACTTGTCATGCAAACTTAAAGGGAATTCGAGGTTTTCTCAGGCGACGGCCGTCTGCGGCTCGTCTTCCGGGGCCGTCAGGCCGCGTCGCTGGCGCAGCAACTGCTCGAATTCATGGGCCGGGAGCGGCTTCGAAAAATAATAGCCCTGCATTTCGTCGCAACCCTGGTGGCGCAGGTAATCGAGCTGTTCGGCCGTCTCGACACCCTCGGCGATCACGGACAGGCGCAGGTTGTGCGCCAGCGCGATGATCGAGGCGACGATGGCGGCGTCGTTGGCGTCGTGCGTGATGTCGTTGACGAACGAGCGGTCGATCTTCAGCACGTCGATCGGGAAGCGCGACAGGTACGAGAAGCTCGAATAGCCCGTGCCGAAATCGTCGATGGACAGGTTCACGCCCAGCGATTTCATGCGGTGCAGCAGTTCCACGGCCGGCGTGACGTCGTTCATGAACAGGCTTTCCGTCAATTCCAGCTCGAGGCAGGACGGCTCCAGGCCCGTGTCGTTCAGGATCGCTTCGATGCCCGGCAGCAGGTCGGCCGCGCTGAACTGGCGCGCCGACAGGTTCACGGCCACGCGCAGCTTGCCCAGGCCCGCATCCTGCCAGGCCTTGTTCTGGGCGCAGGCGGTGCGCATCACCCACGCGCCGATCGGCACGATCAGGCCCGTGTCCTCGGCGATGCCGATGAAGCGTGACGGCGGCACCATGCCCAGTTCCGGATGCTTCCAGCGGATCAGCGCTTCCATGCCGACGATGCGGCCCGTCTGCAGGTCGACCTGCGGCTGGTAGTGCAGCACGAATTCGTTGCGTTCGAGGGCGTTGCGCAGTGCGCTTTCGATGCGCACGCGTTCCAGCGATTCCTCGTTCATGGCCGGCGTGTAGAACTGGAAGTTGTTGCGGCCCAGTTTCTTGGCGCGGTACATGGCGATGTCCGCATGCTCGATCAGGTTGTCGGCCGGGGTGCCGTCGCTCGGGAAGGCGGCCACGCCGATGCTGCACGTGACGAAGAATTCCTTGGTGCCCAGGATGACGGGCTGCGCGACGGAATCCATGACGCGCTGCACGATATCCGGCGTGAGCGGCTGGTCGGTGTGTTCGGACAGGATCACGACGAATTCGTCGCCGGACAGGCGCGCCACGGTGTCGGTATCCCGGAGGGACGAGCGCAGGCGCGCCGCGACGGTCATCAGGAGGACGTCGCCGGCCTTGTGGCCCATGCTGTCGTTGACGTACTTGAAGCGGTCCAGGTCGATCAGCATCACCCAGACCTGGTGGCCGCTGCGGGTGGCGTAGGCGACGGCCTGGCCCAGGCGGTCCTGCAGCAGCGAGCGGTTGGGCAGCCCCGTCAGCACGTCGTGCTGGGCCACGTGGTGCACGCGCTGCTCGGTCACCTTGCGCGCCGTGATGTCGCTGCCGGTGCCGCGGTAGCCCGTGAAGCAGCCCGTCTCGTCGAATATCGGCTGGCCGTTGATGCAGAACCAGCGCTCCTCGCCGTTGTCGTCGACGACGCGGTATTCGAGGTTGCGGAACGGTTCGTGCGCCTCCATGGTGGCGATGTGGTCGCGGCCCAGTTCCGTGTCCGTCAGCGCGGGCACGTAGTCCCAGCGGCGGCGGCCCAGCACGCGCTCGGTGGCGATGCCGGATTTTTCCGTGAAGTCGCCGGTGACGTGCGTGAAGCGGAATTGCTCGTCCTGTTCCCAGTACCAGTCGGACGACATGGCGACCAGCTGGCGGAAACGCTGCTCGCTTTCCTGCAGGGCCTTCTCGGTGCGCTTGCGCGCGATGACGTCGTCGATCAGGCGCTGGTTCGTGAGCTTGAGGTCGGCGGTGCGCTCGCGCACCAGTTCCTGTACCTTGCGCGTGCGCTGGCCGGCCGCCTGCACGAAGGCGCACAGGAGCAGGGTCGACAGCACGCCGCCGACCAGCAGCAGGGTCGACGCGAGGTGGTCGGCCAGCCACGGGCTCGGCGCGGCGATGGCTTCCACGGACCACGACTGCCCGCCGACGGTGAACGTCGTCAGGGAGCGCCCCGTGTACCCGGCCGCCAGCAGAGGCATGGGGGCCTCGGCCGCGACGTCGTCGCGGCTCGCGTAGACGAGGTGCTCAGGGTCGGCCCGGCCGCCCGCGTAAAAACGCAGTTGGATGCTATGGTCGTCGAGCAGGCCGGCGCGGGCGAGCGCCGCCTTGACGAGGGTCGGCACGTAGATCACGGCGGCCGTATCGCCCAGCAGCTTGCCGCCCTGCGCGTAGACGGGCATCAGTACTTCGAAGCTGGGCGCCCCGGGTGCCTGGGCGAGGCGCAGCAGGCCCGTGGCCGCGGCGCGGCCGCTTGCCTGGGCACGCCCGAGCGCTTCGGTGATCTGCTGGTATTCGCTGATGTTCAGGCCGAGGGCGGCCTCGTTGCCCTGCATCGGTTCGAGGTAATCGACGACGTTGTAGCGCGGGCGCTTCGGTGCCGGCACCCGCTTGCCGTCCTGCATCTCGCGCAGGACGAGGTCCGGCTGGAACTGGCGCAGTTCGGCCTCGACGGCGGCGCGCTCGCTGTCGGGCACGACGCGGTGGAAGTTGAAAGCGCGGATGTACGGGTTACGCTGCAGCAGCGGCGTCGTGAAATCGTGGAACTGCGCGCGCGTGACCGGCTGGACGGTCGTGAACAGCTGGTTGGTGACGTTCAGGACTTCGACGGCATCGTCCATGCCCTGGCGCAGCGCGGCCACGCGCACGCCGGTGCCCTGTTCGAAGGCCAGCCCCTTGTTGTCGTATTCGAGCCGGCCGACGGCAACCGTCAGCACTGCGGTTGCGGCGATGCCGCCGGCCAGTGTGAGGCTTGCTGCGAGCGTGAGCGAAAACGGCAGTCGGCGACGCGACATCCAGTGAACCCTATGCATGAAAGATGAGAGCTTGCCCGAAGGCATGAGGAGGCCTCAGTTTGTCACAGAAACTCTAGTTTCCGCAAACAAATTGTCACAGGCGGGCGCCCGGAATGCCAAGGTGTGGTAGGCCCAAAACAGATCGCGATGCGATCCAGACAAGGATGAATCGAATGGCTAGCCGATTCAATAATCCGACGCCGAGTCCGCGCCGGCGCCGCAGTGCCGTCATGCGGCGCAGCGCGGCATCGCCGGGTGTGTGCAAAGCGTACACGATGCGGTTGTTGCCCGCGACCTTGTCGAACCAGCAGGTCCGGCCGGTGAACACCGTCTCCAGCGCGTCCATCACTTCCCGGTAGCGTGGATCGTACGTGAAGACATTGGCCACGAGCACGCCGCCGGGCCGCAGCGCGCGCCGGCAGTCCGTATAAAAGGGCGGGTCGGCCAGCCCGGGCGGCAGCCCGCGCGCGTCGAAGCCATCGACCAACAGTACATCGGCCGAGTCGGGATGCGCGGCCAGCCACTCGGCCGCGTCGGCATGGACGACCGCAAAGCGCGTGCTGTCGGGCGGTACGTGGAAGGCGTCGCGCAGGGCGATCACGTCGGCGCGCAGTTCGATGACGGTGATGTGCGCGTCGGGAAAATGGCGGTGGCAGAACTTGGCCAGCGAGCCGCCCCCAAGCCCGACCATCACGATGCGGCGGGGAGACGGCGCGAACAGGATAAAACCCATCATGGCGCGCAGATAGGCCAGCACGAGGGCGTCGGGCCGGGCCAGCAGCATCTCGCTCTGGATGTCGCCGGGGACGAATTCGAGCGTCCGGCGGCCCCGGCGCGTACGCACGAGCGGCGGGGTGGGGCTGTGGTGGGGCATGTGCCAAGTATAGGTGAACTTGTTGCGAACGATGGGTTTCTGATAAGCTGGCCGTTGCAGCCCAAGCGGAGACCTCATGTTCCTGGACCACCCGACCATTACCGCCACCAACAGCCAGACCGAACCGGACCGCATCGAGCGCCTGGATCGCGTTTACGGATATGCGATGGCGCTGGCGGACGTGGACGGCAACCCGGGCTTCGTCGAGAAGCTGACCCAGATCCACGACCACAAGGGGACCCTCATCGTGTTCTGGCATGAGCCGCCCACCGAGGCCGAGCGGGAGTACTGGACGCGTGCCTGGTCCAGCCGCGTCGGCGACGGCACGACCGCGGTCGTGCACGAAGTCTGAGGCGCGGATGGACGCCACCACCATGGTCCTGGCACTGGCACTCGGCAACCTGGCCCTGTGCGCCACCCTGTTTTTCTTCGAACAATCCGGCCATGGCGGCCGTCCGGCCGTGCCGACGTGGGGCTGGTCGCGCCTGTACCAGGGCGCCGGCTGGCTGCTGCTGGCGATCGGCGCGGCGGGTGTCGTGCCGGAAGGTCTCGCGCTCCCGATCGCCTACGTCCTCGTGTTTGCCGGCGTGGCCTGGGAATCCGGCGCCGCGTGGGAACGCGCCGGCCGCCTGCGCTGGCGTCGCGTCACCCTTCCCGTGCTGGGACTGGCCGTCGCCGCCTTCCTGCTGTGCTGGCTGATCGACCCGATCGGCCTGCGCGCCGTGGCCGCGTCGCTGGTCCTGGGCGGCTTTTACCTGTCGCTGGCGGCGGCATTGGCGCGCGGCTGGGCGGCGGCATCGATGCTGCAGCGCTTCCTGGCGCTGGCGACGCTTGTCCTGGCCATCGTCGTCGGCGCACGCGGGGCGCTCGTGCTGCTGGCGCCGGCGGGCTGGGGCTGGATGACGAGCGATATCCTGCGCCAGCTGCATTCGGGCGCGCTGTACCTGCTGGCCCTCGTCGGCGGCTTCGGCTGGCTGCTGCTGGGCCGCGAGCGCGAACAGGCCGCGCTGGCGCGGCTGGAAATCGTCGACCCGCTTACCGACGTGCCGAACCGGCGCGGCTTCTTCCAGGCCCTGGCCCCCTGGATGGCGCTCGCGCGCCGTCCCGGCCAGCCGACCGCCCTCGTCGTGTTCGACCTCGACCAGTTCAAACGCATCAACGACAGCTACGGCCACCCGGCCGGCGACGTCGTGCTCGCGCACCTGATCGATACGTGCAAGTCCCAGCTGCGCGACAGCGACCTGCTCGGCCGCCTGGTGGGCGTGGAATTCGCGATCCTGTTGCCGCGCACGAGCCTGGACGACGCCACGATGGTCGCCGGGCGCATGCGCGCGGCGATCGAAGCGCAGCGCGTGAAGACCGAACGCGCGATGATTTCATTGACGGCCAGCTTCGGCGTCACGACGATCCGCCCGGACGACAGCACCGTGACCCTGCTGGCCCGCGCCGACGAGGCGTTGCGTGTGGCTAAGAAGGCGGGCCGCAACCGGGTCGAAGTGGCGGCGGCGGTATTGGCGCCGGTGGAAGAGTGAACGCTTTGGCGCCGAGAAGCATACGAATGGCCCCGTCCGCCATGGCGCCGTTGCCGTGCTTGGCATATGATGATGCGGTCAACGATGCTCCTGTCATCGATCCGTCATCCAGGCCCGCTATCGTGGCGCCGTTTTCGACTTCGGAGTCTGCATGAGCACCCCATCTCCCATCCACGCCGCACTCGTCCTTGGATCGGACAGTTTCCGCCTGCTGGTCGGCACCGTCGAGGACGGCACGCTGCGTCCTCTCGACAGTTTCCATGCGCCGCTGCGCCTGGCCGCCGCGCTCGATGCGCAGGGCTGCCTGAGCCCCGAGGCGATGGACAGCGCGTTCGAATGCCTGCGCGCGATCCGCGCACGCCTCTCCGACCACGCGCTGGCCGCCGTGCGCGTGGTCGCCACGTCGACCCTGCGGATGGCCCGCAACAGCCATCTGTTCCTGCCGGCGGCGCAGCAACTGCTCGGGCATCCGGTCCAGGTGCTGACCGGCGAGGAGGAGGCCATCCTGACCTATCTCGGCGTGGCCGACGGCGTGGCACAAGACACCGATACGCGCACGCTGGTGCTCGGCATCGGCGGCGGTTCGACCCAGCTCGCGCTGGGCACCGGGCGCCATGTGCAGAAGGTGGCGTCGCTGGGCCTGGGCACGTCGCGCATGGCACTGACGTTCTTCAGCGGCGGACGGATCGATGCCGTGTCGTTCGCGGCGGCGATCGCGTCGACGCGCGCCAAGCTGGGCGATGAGACGCCCGCGTTCGGCCCCGGCCGGCGCGACCGCGCGTGCGGCGCGTCCGGCACGATCCACACCCTGGCGCGGCTGCTGGCCGACAACGACCTGGCCGGCCCGATCACCCGCTCCCGGCTGGAGACGCTCGCGGCGCGCGCGCTCGGCCACGGCGGCGGCGGGGCGCCCCTGGCCGGCCTCGGCCATTTGCGCCTGCGGGACGTGACGGCCGCGCTGGCCATCCTGCTGGGCCTGATGGAAGAGCTGGAGATCGAGGAACTGGAAGTGCCGAAGACCGGGCTGCGCGCTGGCGTGCTGGCCGAGTTGCGCCACGGCCGCACCGCCCTGGCGGCCTGACGGCCCAGGTAGGTTTTGTCGGCGAGGTCTGGCATACTGTTGTCTGTTTTTAATCATTATTGCCGCTGTCGCCCTACCTCCGCCATGTTGCGCTTCCTTCGCCACGGATCGATTGCCTGCTGTTTACTCGTCGGCGCGCCGTCGTACGCGGCCGGCACCGTGTCCCTGTGTTTCGAGCGCCAGGAAGTGCTGCCGTGGCGCACCCTGGACGGCGGCGGCCTGAATTTCGAGCTGCTGTCCGAGGTGGCGCGGCGCCTCGGGCTCACGCTCGATTACCAGAGCATGCCGTGGAAGCGCTGCCTCGCGCAGGTCAAGGCGAACCAGGTCAATGGCGCGTTCGCCGTCAGCTTCAGCCGCGAGCGCCTGGCGCTCGGCGCCTACCCCGGCGCGAAAGGCGATGACGGCCAGGCCGATCCGGCCCGGCGCATGCACGTCGACCGCTACGTCCTCGTGCGGCGCAAGGGCGGCAAGGTCGACTGGGACGGCAAGCGATTCGCCAACGTGGACGGCCGTATCGGCTTCCAGCTCGGCTACTCCGTCGGCGACTTCCTGCGCGCGCAGAACGTCCCCGTCGACGAAGGCAGCCAGCAGGCCGACGAGCTGGTGCAGAAGATGCTGGCCGGACGCCTCGTGGCGGCGGCCCTCGGCGGCGGCGACGCGATGCGGCTGATGCGCTCGTCCTACGCCAGCCAGATCGAAGTGCTGCCCGTGCCGCTGATCGAGAAGCCTTATTATCTGCTGCTGTCGCACGCGTTCGTCGCGCAGCAGCCGGCGCTCGCGGAACGCATCTGGAAGACGATCGAGGACGTGCGCACGAGCCCCGCCTACCGCCGGCGCGAGCGCGAGCTGACCGGGCATCCGGGAGGCAGCCATTAATTCCGTGCCATCCTCCGGGGCCCGTCGTCCGGGTACGCTTTTGCGTGGCCTTGTGCGCGGACTCTCTGACAGCTGGCGCCAGAACATCGTGTTCCGGCTCGGCGCCGGCATCGTGCTGGCGGTGGCGCTGTCGACGACGGCGTACACGACCTGGGTAATGCATTCGCTGCAGCGCGAGGCGAGCGCCCGCCTGGGCGAACGGGTCGAGCGCCAGGCCAATGTGGTGTCGCACGCGCTGGCGCGGCCGCTGTTCGACATCAACAGCGCGGCCGTGTCCTCGGTCGTCGATGCGCTGGGCGGCACGCCGGAAGTGATCATGCTGCGCGTGCTCGCGCCGAACGGCACGGTGCTCGCGTCGCTCGGCTCCGGCGCGGACGAGGAGGGCGCGGAACGCATCCAGCAGAAAGTCGTGTACCACGACAGCAACCGCGAATACCTGGTCGGCTCGATCGACCTGGCGATCTCGCGCCGCCAGATCGACGCGGACCTGCGCCGCCAGATCATCCAGACCGTGCTGGGCAACCTGATCCTCACCCTGACCATCACCCTGTGCGTGCTGCTGATCGGCCGCCGCATGACGCAGCCGTTCGCGGACATCCAGGAAGCACTGGAAAAGCTGGCGCGCGGCGAGACCGACATCCACCTGTCCGGCATCGGCCGGCGCGACCAGATCGGCCGCCTGTCGTCCGCCGTGCGCAGTTTCCGCGACACGTTGAATAGACTGCGCCGCGCCGAACAGGTGACGAACGGCCTGCTGCGCGAAAAGAGCGTGATCGAGCAGCAGCTGCGCGACCTGAACGAAGACCTCGAACAGAAGATCGCCGCGCGCACGCGCGAGCTGCTGGACTCGATGCGCATGGCACAGGGCAGCCAGGCCAAGCTGCAGGCGATCGTCGACACGGCGCTGGACGCCGTCGTGCGCATGGACCGCCAGGGCCGCATCGTCGGCTGGAACGCGCAGGCGGAAAAGATCTTCGGCTGGAAGGGCGAGGAGGTGCTGGGCCGCGACCTCTCGGAATGCATCGTGCCGGAACGCCACCGCGCCGCGCACCGCAACGGCCTCGCGCGCTACGAACGGAGCGGCGTGGGCGGGGTGCTGGACAGCCGTATCGAGACGTACGCGCTGCGCCGCGACGGCGTCGAGTTCCCGATCGAGCTGGCCATCACGCGCGTGCAGCTGGCCGCGAGCGACGACTACGAATTCTGCTCGTTCATCCGCGACATCTCCGAGCGGCGCGAACGCGAGCAGTCGCTCGTCGCGGCCAACGTACGCGCGGAGGCGGCCAACGTGGCGAAATCCGAATTCCTCGCCAACATGAGCCACGAGATCCGCACGCCGATGAGCGCGATCATCGGCATGGCCTACCTCACGTTGCGCACGGAACTCTCGCCCAAGCAGCAGGACTACGTCGGCAAGATCCACCGCGCCGCGCTGTCGCTGCTGGGGATCATCAACGACATCCTCGACTTTTCCAAGATCGAGGCGGGCAAGCTGGACGTCGAGCACATCCCGTTCTGCCTGGACGACGTGCTGGCGAACGTGGCCAGCGTGACGAGCCAGAAGGCGGCCGACAAGCATCTCGAATACCTGTTCCACGTGCCGCACGCGATCCCGCGCATGCTCGTGGGCGACCCGCTGCGCCTGGGCCAGGTCCTCATCAACCTCGTCAACAACGCGGTGAAATTCACCCCGGCGGGCGAGCTGGAACTGTCCTGCATGCGCCTCGACGATCCGGCCGCGGACCGCTTCCGCGAAGGCTACGCGACCTTGCGCTTCGCCGTGCGCGACACGGGCATCGGCATGAGCGAACAGCAGCAGGCGAAACTGTTCCGCGCGTTCAGCCAGGCCAACGGCAGCACGACGCGCGAATACGGCGGTACGGGCCTGGGCCTGTCGATCTCCCAGCAGCTGGTCGGCCTGATGGGCGGGCGCATTGTCGTCGAGAGCAGCCCGGGCAAGGGCTCGACGTTCCACTTCGACCTCGACTTCCCGCTGTCCGGCGAGCCGGAACGCGTGGCCGTCGCTCCGCCGGAACTGGATGGCGCGCGCCTGCTGCTCGTCGACGATTCCGACGTCGCGCGCGAGATCATGAGCGAGGCGCTGCAGACGCTGCCCCTGCGCGTCGATCTCGCCGCCAGCGGCGCCGAGGCGGAAAGCGCGCTGCTCGCGGCCGACGCGGCCGGCGACCCGTACCGCGTCGTCCTGACGGACTGGCAGATGCCGGGCATGAACGGCATCGAACTGGCGCGCCGCATCGCGGGCAATCCGGCGCTGCGCCAGCCGCCGTCGACCGTGCTCGTGACGGCGTTCGGCCGCGAGGAAGTGCAGAAGGAAGCGGAAGCGGCGGGCATCCGCGGCTTCCTGTGCAAGCCCATCGGCCAGTCGGCCCTCGTCGATACGCTCGTCGCCCTGTTCGCGCCGCCCCGCGCGCCGCATGCGCGCAGCAGGTTCGAAGCATCGGGCGACCACGCGGCGCGCGTGCTGCTCGTCGAGGACAACCTGGTCAACCAGGAAATCGCGCTGGAACTGCTGCAGGCGCAGAACATCGCGGTGGACGTCGCCGCCACCGGCAACGAGGCACTGGACATGTTGTACGACGGCGGCCCTCAGGCCTACGACCTCGTGCTGATGGACCTGGAAATGCCGCAGCTGGACGGCCACGCGGCCACCGTCGAACTGCGCAAGGATGCGCGCTTCGACAAGCTGCCGATCGTCGCCATGACGGCGCACGCGCTGGCCGAGATCCGCGAGCGCTGCCTGCGCGAGGGCATGCAGGACTACATCACCAAGCCCGTCGAACCGGAAAAGCTGTACGCCACGCTGGCCCGCTGGATCGGCCAGGCGGTGCCGCCACCGCTGCCCCAGGGTGGCGCCGTCGTCGCGGACGGCCCCTCCTTGCCGGGCCTGTCGAACGTGTCCGGCATCGATTCCGCATACGGCCTGCGCCACGTGGCCGGCAACGTCGCGCTGTACGTGCAGCTGCTGGACCGCTTCCGCGCCACCCAGCGCGATGCCGGCGCCCAGATCCGTGCGGACTACCAGGCGCGCCGTTTGCGCCAGGCCGCCGCGCGGGCGCACACCTTGCGCGGCGTGGCCGGCAACATCGGCGCGCGCGAGCTGCAGACGCTGGCGCAGTCGGTGGAAGAGGGCCTCGGACTGGCGGCGCCGGACCGCGGCCGGCTCGCGGCCGGCGTGCGCGCGCTGGAGGCCGCCGTGGACGCGACCATGGAGTCGCTCGACCGCTACTTCGCCCGCGCCGCCCTCGCACCACCGCCGCCCGCGCCGCCGGAGCCGCCGTTGGCTCCTCCGGATGCGGACGACGCCGCGCTCGACGCCGTGGCCCAGCTCGACCAACTGCTGGCCGAGTACTCGGGCGATGCCATTGACTATTTCGAGACGGTGCGCGCGCGCCTTGCCGGCGTGCTCGACGCCGAGCACATGGCGCGGCTGGAGCAGCACCTGTCCCGTTACGAATTCGAAGAGGCGCGCCAGCAGTTGCCGAAGACGGCCGCCGCCACCCGCCCCGATACCGCGGAAACCTGATGAACATTGTCACCACCGAAAAGACGAGCACGAGCAACAAGGACAAGCCGACGATCCTGATCGTCGACGACACGCCGGACAACATCATGCTGTTGTCGCGCCTGCTCAAGGACCGCTACAACACGAAGGTCGCCAACAACGGCAGCCTGGCGCTGCAGATCGCGCAGTCCACGCCCGGCCTGGACCTGATCCTGCTCGACGTGATGATGCCCGGGCTGGACGGCTACGAGACGTGCCGCCAGCTGAAGGCGAACCCCGTCACGGCCGACATCCCCGTCATCTTCCTGACCGCGAAGAACCAGGTCGAGGACGAGGCGATGGGCCTGTCGCTGGGCGCCGTCGACTACATCGCCAAGCCGATCAGCCCCCCGATCCTGTTCGCCCGCGTGTCCACGCAACTGACGCTGGCGGGCGCGCGCCGCCAGCTGCAGGCGCACAACGAGAACCTGGAAAAGCTCGTGCAGGACCGCACGGCGCAGCTGGCACTGATGCAGGAAGCGATCATCATGGCGATGGGCACGCTGGCCGAGAGGCGCGACAACGCGGCCGTGACCAAGGGCGACCACCACATCCGCCGTACGCAGCACTACGTGCGCGCGCTGGCGCGGCACCTGCAGCATCACCCGCGCTTCGCGGCCGACCTCACCGACGAGAACATCGAACTGCTGTACCGTTCGGTGCCGCTGCACGACATCGGCAAGGTCGGCATCCCCGACCGCATCCTGCTGAAACCCGGTATGCTCGACCGCGAGGAATTCGAGGTCATGAAGCTCCACGCCGTGTACGGGCGCGACACCATTATGCTCGTCGAAAAGCACATCGGCGGCACCAACGGCTTTTTGATGTTCGCACGCGAGATCGCGCACTCGCACCAGGAGAAGTGGGACGGCTCCGGCTATCCGGACCGCCTGGCGGGCGAGCAGATCCCGCTGTCGGCCCGGCTGATGGCGGTGGCCGACGTGTACGACGCGCTGATCTCGCGCCGCGTCTATAAGCCCGCGTTCACGCACCAGCAGGCGCTGGACGTGATGCGCAAGGGCCGCGGCACGCATTTCGATCCGGACGTGCTGGACGCCTTCTTCGAGATCGAAGCGGAGTTCGCTGCGATCGCCGAGGAATTCCGCGATGCGGATCCCGATGCCTGAGCTTCCTGAAACGAGCCAAATGATATATATTGTTTGGCTTGTTTGAAGATGGAGGTCTTGATGGCGAGGACGAGCAGGGCGCAACCCGCGGGGAAGACGACCGCGAAGGCAGCCGCAAAGCCCGCGGCGAAGAAGGCGGCGGCATCGAAAGCCGCGCCGGCGAAAAAAACGGCCGCGGTGAAAAAACCGGCACCGGCAAGAACGGTGCGCGCGAAGGCCGCGCCCACGCCGGCGAAGGTGGCCCAGCAGGCGGCACGCGCCATTGCGGTGCCGGCCAAGTCCACGCGCACGAAGGCCGCACCCGCGCCGGCACCCGCGCCGCTCGCGCGCCCGCGTCTCGTGCGCGACAGCTTCACCATGCCCGAACAGGAGTATGCCGTGCTTGCCACCGTCAAGCAGGCCTGCCTGAAGGCCGGCGTCGAGGTCAAGAAGAGCGAGCTGCTGCGCGTCGGCGTGGCGCTGCTCGGCCAGCTCGACACGGCGTCGGTGCGCGCCGTGCTCGACAGCCTGCCCCAGCTCAAGACCGGCCGCCCGCCCGGCGAATGAGCCGGGCTCAGTGATGGGTCGGCGGCGCCACCTCCGTGCGTGCTTCCGCCGTCAATTCCTTCAGCTCGCGGATCGGGATATTCGACTTTTCATGCATCCGCAGCAGGATGGTGGCGCCGACGTTCAGCTTGCGGTGCCGGATCTTGCTGATGATGGGTGGTTGTACCTCCAGGACGCGGCACAATTCCGCGTCGTTTTTCAGCTGCATACGCTGAATCAAAGTGTCGAGTAATTTGTTCGGAACAAAACTCGACGGCTCCATGGCCCGGGCGCGGTGCATCGCCTCGAGCAACTCCTGTTTTTTCTGCCGTACGCTCATGAACTCCTCCACTTGGGAAATTGTTCAAGACAGATCGACTTGTTTTGGAGAGTTGCGGGGTCCGTCCGGCTCATTCCCCGCCCGAACGAAATCCAGCCCGACCAATTTGTTGATGACTTATGCCTGGTGGGTTTGTTGGAATGCTACTACGGAGTTGACAAATATGACGCACTGTTCATGACTAAATCGCTATAACGTGCGTCTTTCTTGCTGGAACTTACGTTAATTTCAGTCCGGCACGTGTCAGGAGGAAGGTCCGATCGGCGAGCGCGGCCGCCGCGTGGGAGTGGGTGACCATGATGGCACCGGCGCCGCTGGCCTTGATCTCCGCGCGCAGCAGGTGCAGGATGCCGTCGGCCGTGTCGGGGTCGAGGTTGCCGGTGGGCTCGTCCGCCAGCAGCAGGGCGGGGCGGTGCACGAGGGCGCGCGCGATGGCCACCCGCTGCAGTTCGCCGCCGGACAACTGGCGCGGGAAATCGGCACCGCGTCCGCCGAGGCCCACGGCGTCGAGCATCTGCGTGGCGCGGGCGGGGTCGGGACGGCCGTTCAGCAGCAGCGGCAGGGCGACGTTTTGCAGCAGCGTCAGGTGCGGCAGCACGTGGAACGCCTGGAAGATGAACCCCATGCGCGTGCGGCGCAGGCGGGTGGCGGCATCGTCGTCCAGTGCCGACATCGGCGTCCCGTCGACGCGGACCTCGCCGCCGTCCGGCGCGTCGAGCCCGGCGATCAGGTTCAGCAAGGTGGATTTGCCGACGCCGGACTCACCCATGATCGCGACGAACTCGCCGGGCTCGAACCGGTGCGACAGGGCCGCCAGCACGGTGCGGCCGCCATAAGACTTGCTGAGATTGACGAGTTCGAGCATGGGATGCCGATTGACAAAACCACTACTCTAGCACGTCGGGTCAGACCCCAGGTTTAGGCAATTTCCTAAAACCGGGGTCAGACCCCGGTTTTTGGCAATTTCCAAGCTTAACTGCGCCCGCGTCCCGAATTCTTGCAGGGTACGGCCGTGCGTGCGGAATCGCGGAATCGCGTATCATGGCCGGAACGGCAACATTCGAGCCGGCCGCACGGTGCGGCCGCACCACCGAGGACACCCGATGCTGAACGCCACGTCGCCCGCAGTGCCCGTAGTTAACAACGATGGATTGCATGTACCCGCCGAGTTGGCAGAGAGCCTGACCGCCCGCCAGGCCTGGATTTCGCCCAAGTTCCTGTACGACCCGCTCGGTTCGAAGCTGTTCGAAGCGATCTGCGAATTGCCCGAGTACTATCCCACGCGCACGGAAGCCGGTGTCTTCGACCTGCACGGCCCCGAGATCGCTCGCACGGTCGGCACCGGTTCCACGTTGATCGACCTGGGCGCCGGCAATTGCGCCAAGGCGGCGAACCTGTTCCCGCTGCTGCAGCCGCGCCAGTACGTCCCGGTGGACATCTCGGCCGAATTCCTGCTCGACGCCGTCGAGCGCCTGCGCCAGCGCTTTCGCCATATCGAGATGCGTCCGCTCGGCATGGACTTCTCGGGCAGCCTCGAACTGCCCGACACCGTGCGCGAGGAGCGCCGCCTGTTCTTCTATCCCGGCTCGTCGATCGGCAATTTCACGCCGGAGGAGGCGCGCGATTTCCTGCAGCGCGTGCACGCGCAGTGCGGGCGCGACGGGGGACTCCTCATCGGCATCGACCTTGCCAAGGAGCACGCCGTGCTTGACGCCGCCTACGACGACGCGCTGGGCGTGACGGCCGCGTTCAACCTCAACGTACTGCGCCACGTGAACCGCCTGCTGGGCGCCGACTTCGATATCCGCCAGTGGCGCCACCGCGGCTTCTACAACCCGGCCCAGGGCCGCGTCGAGATGCACCTGGAAGCCCAGTCCGCGCAGCAGGTAACGTGGCGCGGCGGCAGCCGCCGGTTCGCGGCGGGCGAGTGGATCCACACGGAAAACAGCTATAAATACCGCCAGAGCGACGCGGTCGGCCTGCTGGCCCAGGCCGGGTTCGCCGCCACGCGCGTGTGGACCGATCCGAAGCAGTGGTTCGCCGTGATCTACGCGCGCGCACTGTCGCATTGAAGGAGCCGCGATGGGAGCTTCCGAATACCGCCTGTCCACCGCGTTCGAACACGTGCGCCAGCGCACGCTGCACCTGGCCGAGCCGCTGACGGCCGAGGACTGCTGCGCCCAGTCGATGCCCGACGCGAGCCCGGTCAAATGGCACCTGGCGCACACGACGTGGTTCTTCGAGACCTTCATCCTCGAGCCGCGCGAGCCCGGCTTCCGGCCGCATGACGCGGCCTTCCGCGTGCTGTTCAACTCGTACTACAACGGCGTCGGCGCGAAGCATCCGCGCGCGCAGCGTGGCCTGCTGACGCGCCCGACACTGGCCGAAGTGGAGGCCTACCGGGCCAGTATCGACGCCCGGATGCTATGCCTGCTGGCGGCGACACCCGACGACGCCGAACTGGCGGTACTCGTCGAACTTGGCCTGCAGCATGAGCAGCAGCACCAGGAGCTGATCCTCACGGACGTCAAGCACCTGCTGTCGCGTAATCCGCTGTACCCGGCCTACGTCGATTCGCCGCTGCCCGCATCGGGCCCCGTCGAACCGCTGGCCTGGATCGACTTCGACGGCGGCCTCGCCGAGATCGGCCACGCGGGCGACGGCTTCGCGTTCGACAACGAAAGCCCGCGCCACCGCCAGTACCTGCAACCGTTCGCGCTCGCATCGCGGCTCGTGACGAACGGCGAGTATCTCGAATTCGTCGACGCGGGCGGCTACCGCGATCCGGCGCTGTGGCTGTCCGACGGCTGGGATCTCGTCGCGAACGGCACGCTCGCCGAACCGCTGTACTGGGTCCGCATTGGGGAGCGCCTGCGCGAATTCACGCTGCACGGCCTGCAGCCGCTGGACCTGGCGCGGCCCGTCACGCACGTGTCGATGTACGAGGCGGACGCCTACGCGCGCTGGCGCGGCGCGCGCCTGCCGACGGAAGCGGAATGGGAATTCGCCGCGCGCGACGCGGCCCTGACCTGCGGCGACCTGCATCCGCGCGCGGCGGGCAGCAGCGGTCTCGCGCAGATGTTCGGCGAATGCTGGAAGTGGACGGCGAGCAGCTACGCGCCTTACCCCGGCTTCGCGCCGGCCGCGGGTGCGATCGGCGAGTACAACGGCAAATTCATGGTCAACCAGTACGTGCTGCGCGGCTCGTCGTGCGCGACGCCCCACGGCCATGCGCGTGCCAGCTACCGCAACTTTTTCCCGGCCGGCGCGCGCTGGCAGTTCACCGGCATCAGGCTGGCGCGATGAAGCCAGCGCGCGGCCTGCGCCTGCGCGTGCTGAACCGGCGCGCCAATGCGTGGATCGTCGCGCATCCCCTTGCGTTCGCGCTGCAGTGCATGCGCGCCTTCCGCGCCAACCAGGGCCTGCTGCTGGCCGGTGCGGTCGCCTATTACGCGCTGCTGTCGATCGTGCCGTTCCTGATGCTGGTCGTCGTCGTGCTGTCGCACTTCATCGACCAGGCCAACCTGCTGCTCACGCTGCGCCGCTACCTCGAACTGCTCGTGCCGGGGCAATCCGGCTCGATCGTGGCGGAGGTGGCCCACTTCCTGGACACACGCGACCTGATCACGTGGGTGCTCGGCTTCACGATGCTGTTCTTCAGTTCCCTCGCGTTCACCGTGCTGGAAAACGCGATGAGCGTGATTTTCGTGCACCGCGTGGCCGTGCGCCGGCGCCACTTCCTCGTGTCGGCCGTGCTCCCGTACTGCTACATCCTCGCTTTAGGCTTCGGCGTGATGATCGTGACGCTCGTCGCGGGCACCCTGCAGGTGATCGGTTCGGAGAGCGTCGAACTGTTCGGCCGCACGTGGTCGCTGCACGGCGTGTCGGGTGCGCTGCTGTACCTGCTCGGGCTCGTGGGCGAGATCCTCGTGCTGACGTCGATCTACCTCGTGATGCCGGTGGGACGGCTGTCGCTGTCGCACGCGCTGGTGGGCGGCGTGACCGCGGCGCTGCTGTGGGAAATCGCCCGTCACGTGCTCGTGTGGTACTTCACGACGCTGTCGAAGGTGAACCTCGTGTACGGCTCGATGAGTACCGCGATCGTCGTCATGTTCAGTCTCGAGATCGCGGCCAGCCTGCTGTTGTTCGGCGCGCAGGTCATCGCCGAATACGAGCGCGTGGGACAGAAGGGGCAGGGCGCGGATCCGCAGCCGATGCGGACGGCGCCCTGATGGCCAATATCGTATTTTGCTGGGAACTCGGCGCGGCGCTGGGTCACGCCGGCCGTCTGAAAGCGCTCGCGCAGCCGCTCGTCGCGCGCGGACACGCCGTGTCGTTCGTGCTGCGCGACCTCGTGCACACGCGCCGCCTGCTGGCCGAGGGGAGCAACCCCGGCGGCATCCCCGTCTACCAGGCGCCCCTGTGGCTGCACCGCGTGGAAGGACTGCCTCCGGGCGAGGCCAGCCTGGCCGACATCCTGCTCGCCTGCGGCTGGCTCGATGCGGACGCAATGGCCGGCCTCGTCGACGGCTGGCGCAATTTGTTCGGCGCGCTGCGGACGGACGTCGTCGTGGGCGATTACGCGCCGGCCGCGCTGCTGGCCGCGCGCAGCCTCGGCATCGCGACCAGCGCCGTCGGCGCCGGGTTCCAGATCCCGCCTGCCGGGCCGCTGCCGCCGCTGCGCGACTGGGAGGCGGTGCCGCAGGCGCGCATGGCGGCCACGGAAGCACGCGTGCTGGCGACGGCCAACGCGGTGCTGGCGCGCCACGGCGCGCCGCCGTACGCGCGCGCGGCCGACCTGCTGCGGGGAGACGTGCCCGTGCTGTGCACGTGGCCGGAACTCGATCCGTGGGGCCGCCTGGACGCGGACGAGCGCTGGGTCGGGTCCACGATCGCGGGCACCGATGCGGGCGCGCCGGCCTGGCCCGAGCGCGACGGACCGCGCGTGTTCGCCTATTTACGTGGTCCGCATCCGGAGCACGGGGCGATGCTGGAAGCGCTCGTGCGCGCCGGTTGCCGCACGCTGTGCTACCTGCCCGACGTGGCGGCCGGCGCCGCGCCGCCGTATGCGCATCCGCTGATCGCCTGGGCGGCGGGACCGGTGGCGCTGGACGACGCATTGCCCGCCTCCGCGTTCGTCATCTGCCACGCGGGCGAATCGACCGTGTCGCAGGCGCTGCTGGCCGGTGTGCCGTTGCTGATGTTGCCGCGCACGGCCGAGTCGTTCCTGACGGCGCGGCGCGTGCGCCGGCTTGGCGCGGGGATCAACGTGAACGAGATGGCGCGGCCGCTGGACTGGAATGCCGTCGTGGGCCGGATGCTGGAGGGGAGCGATCTCCGCGCGGCGGCGCAAGCATTTGCACGGCGCCACGCGGATTTTGATGCGGCACGGCAGGCGGAAGCGATCGCCGATGTGCTGGAAACGCTGGTGTAGGGTGGGCGGCCCTCCGCCCACGCGTAACGCCAGCATACCGCGGACGTCGCGCGTGGGCATGGGGTGCCCACCCTACGCGGCTTGCTGCGGCGCCTGTTCCGCGCTGAGTGCCAGCTGGCGGTTCACGGCCGACAGCACGGCCTTGAACGACGCGGTCACGATATTGCTGTCGATGGCGGCGCCGAACAGGGTCGGGCCGTTCGCGAGGCGCAGCTCGACGTAGCAGGCGGCGCGCGCATCGGCGCCCGAGCCGATCGAGTGCTCGTGGTAGTCCATCAGGCGGATGTCCAGGCCAAGCGCGTTGACGAAGGCGTCGATCGGGCCGTTGCCGCTGCCCTGGTGCGGCTCCGTCACGCGGTTGTGCTGTACGGTCGTGTCGATCTGGACGCGCTCCTCGCCTTCGCTGTTCTCGACCATGCGGTGCGAGATGTAGCGGTAGGCGGCGTTGTCCTGGTTGAAGTACTCACGGTCGAACAGGGCGTGGATGTCGGCGGCGGCCACTTCGCGGCCGGTGGCGTCGGCATGTTTCTGCACGACGCGCGAGAACTCGATCTGCAGGCGGCGCGGCAGTTCGAGGCCGTATTCCTGCTCGAGCAGGTAGGCCATGCCGCCCTTGCCGGACTGGCTGTTCACGCGGATCACGGCGTCGTAGCTGCGGCCCAGGTCGGCCGGGTCGATCGGGAGGTACGGCACTTCCCAGATGGCGTCCGCCTGCTGCTTCGCGAAGCCCTTCTTGATCGCGTCCTGGTGCGAGCCGGAGAACGCCGTGAACACGAGGTCGCCGACGTACGGATGGCGCGGGTGCACGGGGATCTGGTTGCATTCCTCGACAAGCTGGCGGACGCTGTCGATGTCCGAGAAGTCCAGGCCCGGGTGCACGCCTTGGGTGTACAGGTTCAATGCGAGCGTGACGAGGTCGACGTTGCCGGTACGCTCGCCGTTGCCGAACAGGCAGCCTTCGACGCGGTCGGCGCCGGCCATCACGGCCAGCTCGGCGGCGGCGACGGCGGTGCCGCGGTCGTTGTGCGGGTGCACACTGATCACGAGGTGCTCGCGCTGCTTCAGGTTACGGCACATCCATTCGATCTGGTCGGCGTAGACGTTCGGCGTCGCCGCTTCCACGGTCGACGGCAGGTTCACGATCACCTTGTTGTCCGCGCTCGGCTGCCACACGTCGACGACGGCGTCGACGATGCGCTTGGAGAAATCCAGTTCCGTCGTCGAGAACGATTCCGGCGAGTATTCGAGACCCCACTTCGTGTCCGGGTGCTGGGCGACCAGTTCCTTGATCAGCTTGGTGCCGTTGACGGCGATCTGCACGATCTCGTCCTGGTTCATGCCGAACACGACGCGGCGGAAGACCGGAGCGACCGAGTTGTAGACGTGGACGATGGCCTGCTTCGCACCCACGCACGATTCGACGGTACGGCGGATCAGCTCATCGCGGGCCTGCGTCAGGACGATGATGGTGACGTCGTCCGGGATGCGCTTTTCCTCGACCAGCATGCGCACGAAGTCGAAGTCCGTCTGCGATGCGGACGGGAACCCCACCTCGATTTCCTTCACGCCGATCTGCACGAGCTTTTCGAAGAAGCGCAGTTTCTTTTCCGGGCTCATCGGCTCGATCAGCGCCTGGTTGCCGTCGCGCAGGTCGGTGCTCATCCAGACCGGCGGCTTGTCGATGATGCGGTTCGGCCACTGGCGGTCGGCCAACGGGACGGCGGGGAAGGAACGGTATTTGGTGGAAGGGTTGGTCAACATGGCGGTGGCTCCTGAGTTCTAAATGCGGTGAAGGTGTCGTTTCGATCGTTGTGGCGGGGGCTGCCGGACGGGCCACAGGCGCTAGGCCCGGCAACCGATCGGTAGGTTTAGCAGCGAACGAAACACCACACGTGCGCCGGCAGACAGCAGGAACGCTCCGGCGAAATGAACAGACAGCGTGGATGTGGTAGTGGCAAACATCGGTACAACTTTCCTTGGGCTACGAATCCGGCAAGCTTGGCCGGGCGGGACAGCGCGATTTACGCGCGTAGTAGCAGGGCTGCCAGCGTTAGCGCGCCGGCAAGCGATAGGGAAGTCGACAGAGGCAGAGGGGAGAACATTCCTCCACTCTAAGTGAATTTTGTTTGGTGTGTCAAGCGTTTCGTGTGTTGTCGTTTGGTCACCACGATTTTTGCGGACAATCAACTTCTTCGGGCGAGCCGGGTGTCACAGTACGCGCTTCACTCGACGAGGGAGGCCGTATGTCGGTACTGAAAGGTCTGGACACGACGATGGAACTCACGCGCCACGCGCAGGCGCTCAAGGATCAGGGCTATGCATTCGCGTTGCGCTATTACAGCCACAACGCGAGCAAGAACCTGTCGCTGGGCGAGGCGCGGGCGCTGTCGCAGGCGGGGCTGGCGATCGGCACTGTGTGGGAAACGAGCGGCACCCGCGCCGGCTTCTTCACCCGCGCCCAGGGTCTTGCGGACGGCGCGGCGGCCTTCCAGATGGCGCGGGACGTGATCGGGCAGCCGTTCGGCTCCGCGATCTATTTCGCGGTCGACTACGACCCCTCGCAGGCCGATCTCGACGGCGCCGTCAGCAATTACTTCACGGGGGGGGCACGCCGCGCTGTACGTGGCGGCGGAAGGCAAGCCGTCGTACCGGGTGGGCGTGTACGGGTCGGGGCTGTGCTGCGGCACGCTCGTCGAGCGGGGGCAGGCGGCCCTGTCCTGGCTGTCGCAGTCGACCGCGTTCGCCGGCTCGCGCCAGTACGCGGAACAGAAACGCTACGACATCATCCAGCTGCTGCCCGTGCGCATTCCCGGCGCCGATGGGATCGTGCTGGATATCGACCCGGACGCGACGCATCCGGATCGCGACGGTGGCTTGTTTACTGTTTAACTTGGCGTTTAGGCAACGACGACTTTCGGCGCACCCGCTGCCATCGACCCCGCATTCATCGTCCCGATTACGGCGGCGTCGCCGAACCCTTCGCGGCGGAACAGTGCGAGGACTTCCTCGACGCTGCCCGGATCGCACGACACGAGCAGGCCGCCCGACGTCTGCGGATCGGTCAGCAGCACGCGCTGCGTGTCCGTGATCGCAGCACCCAGTTCGACGTCGTGGCCGTACGCATCCCAGTTGCGGCCGGAGGCGCCCGTGAAATAGCCGGCGTGCGCCAGTGCCTCGACACCCGGCAGCAGCGGGATCTGCGCCATGTCCAGCTTGGCGGTGAGCTGCGCGCCGCGTGCCAGTTCGAGCAGGTGGCCCAGCAAGCCGAAGCCGGTAACGTCCGTCAGCGCGTGCACGCCCGCCAGTTCCGACAACGCCTTGCCCGGCTTGTTCAGCTTCGTCGTGTTCGCGACCATCGCCGCATAGCCGTCCGCATCCAGCTGGTCCTTCTTCAGCGCGGCCGACAGCACGCCCACGCCCAGCGGCTTGCCGAGGACGAGCACGTCGCCCGCGCGCGCATCCGCGTTGCGCTTGACCTTCGAGGGGTGCACGAGGCCCAGCACGACGAGGCCGTAGATGGGTTCCACCGAGTCGATCGTGTGGCCGCCCGCGATGGGGATGCCCGCTTCCGCGCAGATCGATTCGCCGCCCTGGATGATCTTGCCGATCGTCTCCAGCGGCAGCTTGTTGATCGGCATGCCGACGAGGGCCAGCGCCATGATCGGCGTACCGCCCATCGCATACACGTCCGAGATCGCGTTGGTGGCGGCGATGCGGCCGAAGTCGAACGGATCGTCGACGATGGGCATGAAGAAATCGGTCGTGGCGATCAGCGCCTGCTCGTCGTTCAGCTTGTAGACGGCGGCGTCGTCGGCCGTCTCGATGCCGACCATGAGCTCTTTCGGCACAGGGAAGCCGCTCGACTTCTTCAGGATCTCGGACAGCACGCCCGGCGCGATCTTGCAGCCGCAGCCGCCGCCGTGGGAGAACGAGGTCAGTTTGATGGGTTGGTCGGCGGATGTGTTCATACGGTGCTCTCGTAGTCCTGCATTGATCGGAAAAGAAGATTATCCACCAAGTCGAGGAGCTGCGCTCGCTCGGCGGCGGGGGCGAACAGGGCCGCGCGCGCGGCGCACTGGCGGCGCAGGCGGTCCGCGAAACGCGGGTCGGTCGCGCTGCGCTCGATCAGGCGTGCCAGCGCCGTGGCGTCGCCGGGTGCGAACAGGCCCGCGTAATCGTCGCCCAGCATGCCGACGTTGCCGGAAATGTTCGAAGCCAGCACGGGCACGCCGCTCGTCACCGCTTCGATGATGACGTTCGCGCCGCCTTCCATGCGCGACGCGATCACCATCGCGTGGCAGCGCCGCAGCCGGCGGCGCGTCGCCATGTGGGGCAGGGCGCCGAGCCAGCGGTAGGTCGGCGTGGTGGCCTGCGTCTCCTGCGCAAGGCGGCCCAGCGCCGGGTCGAGCGCGGCGCCGATGTGCAGCAGGCGCACGCCCGGCGCGCGGACGAGGCGGGCCGCGTCCATGAACGTCTGCGGATCCTTTTCCTCGCGCAGGTGACCGATCATGGCGATGTCGAGCAGAGCATGCGGCCGGGCGGGGCGCAGGCGCGGGGCCGATTGATAGATCACGCGCGTCTTCGCGCGGACGGTCTCCGGCAGCGCGTCCAGCCCGCGCGGCTGCAGCACGACGAGCCCGCGCGCGCGGGCGAGCGAGGCCTGCGCGCTGGCGTCGTCGTGGATGTCGCGGTACAGGTCCGTACCCGTCAGGACGAGCAGCGCGGGCCGCCCGGGATGCGCATCGGCGAACGCGGCCAGCGCGGCGGCGGAGCGGCGCGCATGCAGCGCGATCAGCAGGTCCGGCACCGCGTCTCCGGGTTGCCAGCCGGGACCGATGGTGACGCGGTATTCGCGCGCAAGGTGGCGCCGCCAGCGGCTGGCCGTCTGCCAGTTGCCGTTGTTTTCGCGCGCGGATGCGGGACTGACGATGTGGATGTGCCTTCGTGCCATCGGGTCGGAATCGGTTCGGGATTGGTCGTACAATGATGCATGACCGTCAATCAAGCATCGTTCCGCCACGCGGGACCCAAGGAACTGGCCGTCGCATTGCAGGATGCGCGGCATTATACGCTCGCGCTGTTCGAAGCCCTGGCCGCCGCCGGCTACGACGACGCGGCCCGCGTGCCGCGCCTGCCCATCGTGAATCCGCCGTTGTGGGAACTGGGGCATACCGCGTGGTTCGCCGAATGGTTCGTGCTGCGCGAGGCGATGGACAGTCGGCCCGGCGCCGCGAGCGGCCACTCGCTGCTGGCACGCGGCGACGACTGGTTCGATTCCGGCACGGTCCCGCACGGCGCGCGCTGGACCCTCGACCTGCCGCCGCCGGGCGCCGTCAAAACCTATTGCCACGAGGTGCTCGACCGCATCCTCGACCGCCTCGCGCACGAGTCCGATGACGACCGCGCGCTGTATCCGTATCGCCTGGCACTGGCGCATGAGGACATGCACGGCGAAGCCTTCCTGTACTCCTTGCAGACGCTGCAGTCGCGCGGCGTGCCGGTCTCGACGGCATCGCTGCCGCCGCGCGCACAATCGGCGGGCACCGGCACGGCGGGCGAGATCGCCTTCCCCGGCGGGCGTTTTCTCCGCGGCGGCGACCAGTCGACGGGCTTCGTGTTCGACAATGAGAAGAACGCCGCGCAGGTCAGGGTCGCCCCGTTCGCCATCGACGCGGGACTCGTCAGCACGGCCGCCTATCTCGACTTCGTGCACGACGGCGGCTACGAACGCCCGCAGTACTGGACGGACGCCGGCCGTGCCTGGCTCATGACGCAGGAACGGTCGGCGCCGCGCTACTGGGCGCGCGAGGGCGAGGATTGGTACACGGTGCGCTTCGGCCGGCCGGTCGCCCTCGACCTCGCGGAACCCGTGCGCCACGTGAACCTGTACGAAGCGCAGGCCTGGTGCGCGTGGGCGGGCCGGCGCCTGCCGACGGAAGACGAGTGGGAATACGCGGCCGTGTCGGGCCAGCCGGGCTTCGCGTGGGGCGCGTTGTGGGAATGGACGGCCTCCGCCTTCCTGCCGTTCGCCGGTTTCGAGGCGGACCGCTACCGCGATTATTCGGCGCCGTGGTTCGGCACGCGCCAGACCTTGCGCGGCGCATCGTTCGCGACGCCGGCGCGGCTGCGCTCGCCGCACTTCCGCAATTTCTTCACGCCGGAGCGGGACGACATCTTTGCCGGATTCCGCAGCTGCGCGTTATAGCGGCTCGTAAACGACGTCGTCCCCGCGGAGGCGGGGACCCAATCTTGCTCGCGTTTCGTCGACGCATGCAGAACTTGGATCCCCGCCTGCGCGGGGACGACGATCAAACGGCAGTGACTACGGTGCCGTCAGTTGATCAGCGATCGCCGAACGTACGGCGGGCCGAGTCAGCCGAGCGCGGGTGCGCGCCGAAGGCCGGGCGTTCACGGCGCGGTGCGCTTTCGCTACGGAAGCCGCCTTCGCGACGCTGGCCCTGGTAGCCGCCTTCCGTGCGCGGTGCGCCTTCGCGGCGCTGGCCCTGGTAGCCACCTTCGCTGCGCGGTGCGCCTTCGCCGCGGTAACCGCCTTCGCGGCGCTGGCCTTCGTAGCCACCTTCGCGACGCGGCGCGTCACCACGATAGCCTTCGCCGGCCGGCTTGTGGAAGCTGCGCTGGCCCGGCTTGGCGCTTGCATTACGGCCGTCGCCCGGCTTCCAGCCCGGACGCGCGCCCGAACGGGGTGCTGCCGAACGCTTCGGCTCGAAGCCTTCCGCCACGTCGACCGGGATGGTCTGCTTGGTGAAGCGTTCGATGCGGCGCACGTTCATGCTTTCCGCGTGGTTCACGAGCGAGACTGCCGTACCGTTGCGGCCGGCGCGGCCCGTGCGGCCGATGCGGTGCACGTAGTCTTCCGGGAACTTCGGCAGGTCGTAGTTGACCACGTGGGTGATCGACGGCACGTCGATGCCGCGCGCGGCAACGTCGGTTGCCACGAGCACGCGCACCTGGCCGCGACGCATGCTGTCCAGCGTGCGGTTGCGGGCGCCCTGGTGCATGTCGCCATGCAGTGCGGCAGCGGCGAAGCCGGCGATGTTCAGGCGGTCGGCGATCATGTCGGCATCGCGCTTGGTCGCCGTGAACACGACGGCCTGGTCCATGGTTTCATCGCGCAGCAGGTGGTCGAGCAGGCGGTTCTTGTGCGACAGGTCGTCGACGAAGTGCACCTTCTGCGTGATGTTCTCGTGGCGGTTGGCCGCGCTCATGATCTGGATCACTTGCGGATTCTTCGTGATGCGGCGCGCCATGTTGCCGACGACGCCATCCAGCGTGGCCGAGAACAGCATGGTCTGACGCGATTCCGGCGTGGCGGCCACGATCTTCTCGATGTCCTCGATGAAGCCCATGTCCAGCATGCGGTCGGCTTCGTCCAGCACGAGGATCTCGAGCTGGGAGAAGTCGATCTTGCCCGATTCCATGTGGTCGATCAGGCGGCCAGGGGTCGCGACGAGGATTTCCGGATTCTTGGCCAGCAGTTGCATCTGCTTCGGATACGGCATGCCGCCCAGGATCGACACGGCGCGGATGCGGCGCATGTGTGCGGTGTACTGTTCGGTCGCGGTGGTCACCTGCAGGGCCAGTTCGCGGGTCGGGGTCAGGACCAGCATCTTCGGCTGGGCTGCCTTGAAACGGACGCGCTCGCCACGAGCGCGGGCTGCCTGCGCTTCCTGCGCAGGGGTACGGCCGGCCGCGGCCGGTTCGGCGTCAGCGAATTTGTGCAGGGAGGGCAGCATGAATGCCGCCGTCTTGCCGGAACCGGTTTGCGACGAGACCAGCAGATCGCGGCCTGCGATCGCTGCCGGCACTGCCTGCTCCTGCACCGGGGTCGGCTTTTCATAGCCGGCCTGGAAGACTGCCTTGACGATGGACGCGTGTAAGCCTAGTGCTTCAAAACTCATTGTTTATTTTACTTTCGGTATGGATCAGTGAGCGTCCACGCTATTCGGAGCGGAACGCGAAATAGCAACGCGAGCCAACAATACGAAATGACTCTGAAACGAAAGAAATTTCGGCACAAAAGCTTTGCGCCGGGTCGGTGCCAGTTTCGGCACGCAGGGCGGGAGGGCTTTATGAAAGGACATCCTTCGGGCGCGTCGTAAAACCTGCTGCGCGTTGCCGATTTCGTTTGCGATGCTCACTGTACTTTCGTACAGCTGCGCTTCTCAACGAAATCTGCTGCCGCTCGCGACGGTTTTCCGAAGCCCCACTTCGTGGATGCCTGGGCTTGCGTAGCTGCTAGTTGTACTACTGTCGGTGAACTGCCGCGGAAGTCTCTTCAAACGCGTTTATTGCAGCGCACAACCAACACTATACCGTACTTTTGAAGAGCGTGCACGGCATGCGTCGAGTTGTGCGCGTATTGACGGGTCGTGGGCCCGTCGCGTGGTCAAAACGACACGAAGTATAGCAAACTCAGCGGCGCTTGCGGCCGTTGGCGTTGACGGCCGGCTTGGAACTGCGCGACACGCGGCTCTTGATCTCGGCCACGGCATGCGCGGCGCTGGCCTTGAAGCGCTGGGCACCGGTCAGCTTCTGGCCCTTGCGGCGTGCATCGCCGCGGTCGGCTTCCAGCGCCATCGACGCGTTCTCGACGATGCTCTCGGCGATGTCGGTGCCCGCGGTCGCGTTCGTCTTCGGCACGAGGATGGTCGAACCGGCCTTCAGGCGCATCTGCGGCGGAATATTGTTGGCCTGGCGGATGACTTCCGGCGTGGTGCCCAGTTTCGTCGCCAGCGAGGCGATGCTTTCGCGGGCCGACGTGATCTTGTGCGTGGTCCAGGTCGACAGCGCGCGGCCCCATTGCGCGAGGTTCAGGTTGAACTTCTCGGCGTTTTCCTTCGGCAGCAGGATCTTGGTCGATTCGCCCGTGATCACCGGCTTCTTGAATTGCGGGTTCAGGGCCTTGAATTCGTCGACGGACATTTCCGCCAGCTGCGCGGCCACGGCCAGGTCGATGTCGGACGTCTTGTCGACGGCGACGAAATACGGCGTGTTGTCGATCGTCGGCAGCGCGACGCCGTACTGGGCCGGATTCGCGATGATATTCTTGACGGCCTGCAGCTTCGGCACGTAGTTGCGGGTTTCCGCCGGCATCAGCTCGGCCAGGCTTTCGAAGTCGGTCGGCTTGCCCAGCGCGCGGTTTTTCTGGATCGCCTTCTGCACGTTGCCTTCGCCCCAGTTATAAGCGGCAAGGGCCAGCTGCCAGTCGCCGAACATCGTGTACAGGCGCTGCAGATAGGTGAGGGCGGCGTCGGTGGAGGCGAGCACGCCGCGGCGCTCGTCCTTGAACATGTTCTGCTGCAGGTTGAAGTCGCGCCCGGTGCCCGGCACGAACTGCCAGATGCCGGCCGCGTCGGCGGTCGACAGGGCCTGCGGGTTGAACGCGGATTCGATCACGGGCAGCAGGGCCAGTTCGGTCGGCATGCCGCGTTTTTCCAGCTCCTGCACGACGTGGTACAGGTACAGCGACGCGCGGCCCGAGGTGCGCGCCAGGTAATCCGGACGGCTCGCGTACCACTGCACGTGCTTGGCGACGAGGGCGTTGTCGACGTCCGGGATGGCGTAGCCGCTGCGGATACGGGCCCACAGGTCGGGGTCCTTGTAGTCGTCGGACTTGGACGGGCTCAGGGCTTGCGGCAGGATCGCCTTGGCCATGGCGGCCGCGCTGCTGCTGCTTTGGGCGATCGGGCTCGGGGCGCTGTCGGCGGCGTGGCTGATCGCGGAGACGGACAGGAGCGCGATGGCCAGGGCGTAAGTGGAGCGAGTCGTTTCGTTCATAGCTTTCCAGTGTTGCGTCCAGGAACGGCAGGACTGACGAATGAAGTCGGAGTGTACGGACCAGTTACCGAGTCAGTCAAGAAATATGTCGGCGCGGTTACAAAAAACCTTGTCTACTCTTTTTGCTAACGTCGGTGCCCGTTAAGATAGTTTTTAAGGGGGTATGGTTCCTTCGGACTCATCTTTGACTGCGCGACATCAAGCGCTTTTACGGATACCCCTGGGTGTATATAAAATTTCTTAGTCGAAAATCGCTGCGCCCGCGGGCCTGGCATTGTCAAATTTGTACCTGGACTTCATGGACCGGCAGGTAATACCACCTCGTCTTTCAAGTTAGTCCGGCTTGTCCGATGGCCCATGAGAGGACGCAAAAAGCGTACAATTGCCGTCTCTGCACGACGTAGTTTTGCATTTTTAGAAAGCATCAAATGAGCACTGCCAACGAGAAACCGGACGATGACGCCATCATCGCCGCGACCCGGCGCTGGGTCGACCGCGCCGTCATCGGCCTGAACCTGTGTCCGTTCGCCAAGGCGGTGCAAGTGAAGGACCAGGTCCGCTACGTCGTCTCGCACGCGCGCACGCCGGAATCCCTGCTGGACACGCTGATGGACGAGCTGCAGCTGCTGGCCGACACCGACCCGGAGCAGGTCGACACGACCTTGTTGATTCATCCGGACGTGCTGCAGGATTTCCTCGATTTCAACGAATTCCTCGACGTGGCCGACGCCGCCGTGGAAGACTTGAGCCTGGATGGCGAGCTGCAGATCGCCAGCTTCCACCCGGACTACCAGTTCGCGGACACGGACCCGAACGACATCGAGAACTTCACGAACCGTTCGCCTTACCCGGTGCTGCAGCTCTTGCGCGAAGACAGCATCGACCGTGCCGTGGAAGCGATTCCCGACGCGGCCGAGATCTTCGAGAAGAATATCGAGACCATGGAAAAGCTCGGCCATGAAGGCTGGGACAAGCTCGATGTCGGCCCCGCTCGTTGACGCGCACAGCGTCCCGCTCCCTGAGCGGCCGGACACGCCGTGCGTTGCAGTCTGCTCGACCACGTTCGACGACATCTGCCGCGGCTGCGGCCGGACCGTCGTCGAGGTGGCCCATTGGGTCTCGATGACGGCCGAGCAGAAGGAAGTGGTGTGGCAGCGCATCCTGGCGCAGGGCTACCCGCGCCGTAATACCTGATCAGAAGGTCCCGACGAAATCCCGCTTGCCGATCTCCAGCCCGTTATGGCGCAGGATGTCGTACGCCGTTGCTGCGTGGAAATAGAAATTCGGCAGTGCGTAGTGCAATAAATAGACCTGGCCCTTGAACTGGCGCTGGTTGGCGCCCGTTCCGATCGTCACGTCGCGCTCGCCACCGGCGTCCACGGCCTCGCGGGATACGGTGTCCAGGAAGGCCAGCGTCTTTTCCAGGCGCGCCTGCAGGCCCTCGAAATCCGTCTCCACGTCGTCATACCGCGGCACGTCGACGCCTGCGAGACGCGCGGCCGCGCCCTTGGCGAAATCCGTCGCCAGCTGTACCTGGCGCACGAGCGGAAACATGTCCGGGAACAGACGCGCCTGCAGCAGGGCGTTTGGATCCAGCTTTTTCGCATCCACGTGCGTCTCGGCCTTCGTCAGGATCGCAGACAGGCTGCCCAGGATCTGGCGGAACACGGGAACCGACGCCGTGTACAGGGAAAGTGTCATCGATGCCTCCTTAATATAAAGAGCCCGATGATAGCAAGCCTGCATTGTTGCTGCTTGGCGCCCCTCGAATAACACTTTTTGCGTTTAAAACTTCAACTATTCGTATCCTCATAGGAGTCGGTAAAAAAGTCGTATAGGGAATAACACAGTCGAAAAGATACTTTGGGACATTGTCGGACCGCAAAGAGACGTCCAGCCAGGACGCAACATGGAGACTGTCGCCAATGAAGTGCCCTAAAACACATCGCATTGCTTTGCTATTTGATGCCAACCAGGCGTTTGCCCGTGAGGTCATCGGCGGGATCGCCGGCTACCTGTCGAGCCGGCGGACGTCCTGGGAATTGTTCATCGAGGATGATTTTCGTTTGCGGTTGTCGAGTCTTGCTCGCTGGCAAGGCGACGGCATCATCGCCCACTTCGACGATCCTGCCGTGGCCGAAGCGCTGGCCGACAGCCCCGTGCCCGTGGTCGCGGTCGGGGGCTCGTACGCCAGCGAGACGGCTTACCCGGCCCACGTGCCGTATGTCGCGACCGACAACTTCAAGCTCGTCAACCTGGCTTATACGCACCTGATCGACGTCGGCCTGCGCCAGTTCGCGCTGTTTTCCCTGCCGGACGGGGCGCGGCACCGCTGGGCGCTCGAACGCGAAAAAGCGTTCCAGGCTCTGATGCGGCGCGACAATTTCGAAGTCGAGATCTTCCGTGGGGAAGGCGCCTGCAGCTGGGAGGAAGACGTCGCGCAGCAGATCCGGTGGCTGCAGAGCCTGCCGAAACCTGTCGGGATCGTTGCCGTCACCGATGCCCGCGCGCGCCAGCTGCTGCAGGCTTGTCAGTTAGCTAACATCGCGGTGCCGGAGGAAGTGGCCATCATCGGCATCGACAACGATCCGCTGGCACGCATGCTGTCGTGCATTCCCCTGAGCTCCGTGATCCAGGGATCGGCCGAGATCGGCCGTACGGCGGCCCGGATGCTGCATCAATTGCTTGAAGGAACTTATCTGGAATGCACGCGCATCCTGGTGCCGCCCGCCGGCATCAATGTGCTCGCTTCCAGCAGTCACCAGCCTGTCGGGAACCCCCGCGTCATGCGCGCCCGGCATTTCATCCGCCAGTATGCCTGTCAGGGCATCAAGGGCGACCAGGTGGCTGCCTACGTCGGCGTCTCCCGTTCCACGCTCGAAACCTATTTCCAGCAGGAACTGGGTTGTAGCGTGCACGACGAGATTCTTCGGTTCAAGCTCGATGCCGCCACCGCGCTGCTGGCGCGCGGCGATTGCAGCGTGGCCGAAGTGGCGCTGCGTTGCGGCTTTACGTCGATGCAATACCTGTTCGCCGTGTTCAAACGCGAGCTCGGCTGCTCGCCGCGGGAATACCAGCAGCGCGTGGCGGTCACGGCCGAGGAGGCCGCACTGCAAGCCTGAACCCGCCACCCATCGACAAAACCATGGGCGACCTGTCATTATATTGACGAGGCCGCGCGACGGCCGCCCCGGCGCCGCAATGGCGCCGCCAAGTACATCTTTGTCGAGGTGGCAGCAGGGTAATGCAGAGTTTCTACAACAAGGCGCTCGCCGGGCTGCTGGGGCTCGTCGTGGCGAGCGTTCTCATCGGCTATGCCTGCGTGCGCAGCACCTATGTCCGGCTGCCGCTGCTGCCCGCCGCGGACAGCCGCCTGCCGTGGCACGGCGAGATCATGGCCGATTCGGCCGTGGGCGGGCGTTCGACGGCCAGGCTGATCGACGACACCGCCACGCTGAGCTTCGAGTTCACGTCCGTCAAGGCGACCGATTACCCGTTCGTCCACGCGGAACTGGCGTTCCGCGACCGCGCCGGCAAGCTCGCGCACGTCGACCTGTCCCGCTACAGCGAAGTGGAGTTCGACGTCAAATGCGCGCCGGCCAACACGCTGGCGTTCGGCCTCGTGATGTTCGAGGACCACGTATCGGTTCCCGGCCGGTTCGATACCTATCGCGTCCCCTACACGTACTTTTTCTGTAATGGGAACGGCGAACACGTCGAGCTCGACCTGGCGCGTCTCCGCACCGACCAGTGGTGGTTCGACACGCACAAGCTGAACCTCGCGCGCCAGGACCACACGCTGACCAAGATCGCCAAGCTCTCCTTCGGCAGCACGTTCCAGAGTCCCTACGGCGTGCCGTCGACGGTCCAGGTGAGGAACCTGACCCTGACCGGGCGCGACATGCGCTACCTTTACCTGTTCGCGGCGTTCATGGTGGTCGCCTGGCCCGGTTATGGGCTGTGGTTCTTCCGCCGGCATACCCGGGCGTTGCTGACGGAAGTGAAGGACAAGATGCGGCGGGACATTCCGCTGGTCGCCTACCAGCAGTTGTCCCAGGACCTGCACCGGGACAAGGAGCAGAGCGCCATCCTGCGCTTCATGGCGACGGAATACGTCAACCCGGAACTGGATGTCGAGACCACGGTGAACGCGCTCGGCATCAGCCGCAACAAGATCAACGAGATCCTCAAGGCGGAGCTGGGCTTCACGTTCTCCACGTACCTGAACAAGCTCCGGCTGACCGAGGCGGCGCGCCTGCTGGGCGCGAAGGAAGACACGAGCGTGGCCGAGATCGCCTATGCCGTGGGCTACCGGAACGTCTCCTACTTCAACAAGCTCTTCAAGGAAGAATACGGCTGCACGCCCAAGACCTTCCGCAAGCTGCGCGACAGCGCACCCGACGCCAACCAAATTTCACCATCCGATTGAGGGATTTCGTTCTGGCGACGCCGGGCGCCGCTTCGTAGAATGAATCGTGGTGGCTCGCGCATTGTTCCCCCGATCGATGCGCGGCATCATCTCCTCCCGCGTTCAAGTGGGTTCAGGGGCGGCTGCGGCCGTCCCTTTTTTTCGTCCGCGCCGAATGTTCCGCACTGCCGGCGCCTTGTTTTCGTTGGTTGTTTGAGGGATTTCGAAATTGCTGCGGCCCGGTGCGGCAATCAGAATGAACTGGATCGCCGCGCATGCTCGATGGCGGCGACATCCAAGAGAACACGGAGACTTACAAGGTGAACAATACCAGGAAAACAGCGATTGCCATCGGCGTCGCGCAGCTTGCCCTGATGGCGAGCGGCGCCGCGCTGGCGCAGACCGACACGGCCACCGTGGTCGTGCACGGCCAGCGCGCGGCGCTCGAATCGGCGCAGAACATCAAGAAGAACGCGGACGAGATCGTCGACTCGATCGTCGCCGACGACATCGGCAAGCTGCCGGACAAGTCGGTGACGGAAGTGCTGCAGCGCGTGGTCGGCGTGAGCATCGACCGTACGATGAACCGGGTCGACCCGCAGCAGGGCGTGGGCGACAGCGTCAACCACTACGCGGCGGAAGGCACGGGCGTGTCGATCCGCGGCCTGGGCGCGGGCCAGGTCCGCTCGGAGTTCAACGGGCGCGACGCGTTCTCCGCCAACGGCGGCCGCGCGCTGAGCTTCGAGGACGTGCCGCCCGAGCTGATGGCCGGCGTGGACGTGTACAAGAACCCGTCCGCCGAACAGATCGAAGGCGGCATCGCCGGCCTCGTGAACCTGCGCACGGCGCTGCCCTTCGATTCGAAGGGGCGCAAGGTGTCGCTGTCGACCGAGGTGTCCCATTCGTCGCTGCGCAAGAAGACGGCGCCGCCGTCCGTGTCCGGCCTGTACTCGGACCGCTGGGACACGCAGTTCGGCCAGGTCGGCGTGCTGGTCGACCTCGCGCGGTCCAGGATCGCGAACCAGAGCGACAGCCTGTCGATCGCCCCGTACGTCTCGCGCGACAACCTCGTTCCCGGCAAGCGCGTGTGGGTGACCCCGTCCGCGAGCTGGGGGCAGAACACCTTCGACCGCACCCGCGACGGCCTGTATGGCGCGCTGCAGTGGAAGAAGGGCGACTTCAGTTCGTACGTGACCTTCCTGCGTTCGCGCTACAAGCAGCAATCGGACGAGAACTCCTACTTCGGCGGGACGAACCCGGGCACGCTGTCGCTGGACCCGGGCGCCACGTACGACGCCAACGGCGCCCTGCTGACGGGCACGCTGCACGACACGACCAACAGCGGTCCGGGCTTCGGCACGGGCCTGGGCTTCGGCACCGACGCGCGTTCGAGCGGCCGCACGTCCGACACGCGCGACGTGTCGTGGTCGGGCACCTGGCGCGCCAGCGACGCATGGAGTTTCAAGGCCGACCTGCAGCACGTGCAGGCCACGACGGACGGCTACGACAACACGGTCGGCCTGGGCGGCTGGGTCCCCGGCCAGACGGTCGACCTGCGCGGCGGCATGCCGTCGATTTCGTTCGACGCGGCATCGCGGGCCTACCTGGCCGATCCGTCGCACTACTACTGGGGCTTCACCCAGGTGCACCATGACGTGGCGAAGGCGCAGATGAACACGGCGCGCCTGGATGCCAAGGTCACGTTCGACCATCCGATCCTCAACGACCTGCGCTTCGGCGTGCGCGTGACGGACCGCTCGGCGGTGACGCAGTCCACCCACGATTCCGAATGGGTCCAGATCTCGCAGGGCTGGGCGGTCGGCAACCAGTCGTGGCAGCCGCTGGCCCAGTTCGCCGGCCTGGGCGACCCGCGCTTCGCCCACAACTACAACCTGCACCAATTCAACAACTTCTTCGGCGGTACCGCGGCGTCGCCCGTGCCGGTGATCGTGCCCGACGCCTCGCTGTCCCATTCGGTCGACGCCGTCAACAACCTGCACAGCTACTACACGACCCTGTGCAAGGAAGCCAACGCCACCGGCCGCAACAACGACTGCAGCTACAAGCCGCCGAAGTTCGGCGATGCGATCGGCCTGAACGACCAGCACGAGCGCACCCAGGCGGCCTATGCCCAACTGCGCTTCGCGTTCGACAAGCTCGTGTATCCCGTCGACGGCAATGTCGGCGTGCGTGTCGTGCGGACCAATCCCAAGTCGATCGGGTACACGCTGTTCACGCCGCCCAGCAAGCCGCTGGTGCCGGGCGTCCCGGACATTCCCGCGCAATCGGAGAAGCAGACGTTCGAGAGCACGTACACGCGTGTGCTGCCGAGCCTGAACCTGCGCCTGAAGGCCAGCGACGAGCTGCAGTTCCGCCTCGGCCTGTCGAAGGGCATGTCGCGTCCGGACTTCTATCTGCTGCAAGCCTACACGACGCTGGGCATGGACATCAAGACGCACACGCCGCCCGGCGACAACCAGAAGCCCGTGCTCGACTCGATCGCGTACAACGGCACACTGCGCGGCAATACGTCGCTCCGTCCCGTCATGGCCACGAACCTCGACCTGACGGCGGAGTACTACTTCGGCCGCGCCAGCTCGGCGACGTTCGGCGTGTTCAACAAGCGCCTCAAGGACATCATCATCGCGCAGACCACGGTCTACCCGCTGAAGGACGTCACCGGACAGACGCACGACTTCATGGTCACCGGCCCCGTGAACGGCATGGACGCCCGCGTCAGTGGCGTCGAGGCGGGTTTCCAGACCTACTTCGACAAGCTGCCAGGCCTGTTCTCCGGCCTCGGGGTATCGAGCAACTTCACGTACATCGACAGCAGCACGACGTATCACAACCCGGCCAAGGGCACGTGGTGCACGCCGAAAGACACGCTGACGGCCAACATGATCCGCAACCTGCAGGGCTGCGACACGGATGGCAAGGTGTTCGGCGACATGCCGCTGACGGGCCTGTCGAAGACGGCGTATAACGTGGCGCTGTTGTACGACAAGGACGCGGTGTCGCTGCGCCTCGCGTACAGCTGGCGTTCCAAGTACCTGCAGTCGACCAACTCGTGGGGCACGGCCGGCAACGATGGCATCGACCGCAACCCGGACAGCCCGAACTACGGCAAGGATTACTCCGTCAACTACGGCTTGCCGACCTGGGGCGGCGCGTACGGCCAGCTCGACCTGGGCTTCCAGTACAAGTTCACTGACAACCTGCGCCTGGGCGGGCAGGTGGGCAACCTGACGAACCAGGTCTACAAGCAGTACATGCAGCAGCAGGTCGGCATGAAACTGCACAACGCCTTCTACACGGGCCGCACCTTCAGCGCCCAGATGAACTACACGTTCTGAGCGCTCGCGCTGCCGAACAGGCCTCCCGCGACCTTCGCCGGTCGCGGGAGGCCGTTGCATTTACCTGACCGGATCCACGTATGAAAACACGTTTCAATCGCCGGCTGGCCGCGGCATGTGCGCTCGCCGCAATGTCCACCTGCGCCGCGGCGCAAACCGGCGTCACGATCGATGCCGGCAAGCCGGGCCCCGTCATCAGCCGCTACGTCTACGGCCAGTTCGCCGAGCACCTCGGCACCGGCATCTACGGGGGCCTGTGGGTCGGCCCCGACTCGACGATACCCAACACGCGCGGCTGGCGCAACGACGTCGTGGCTGCGCTGAAGGCGCTGCACGTGCCGCTCGTGCGCTGGCCCGGCGGCTGTTTCGCCGACCAGTACCACTGGCGCGACGGGATCGGTCCGCGCGGAGAGCGGCCCGTGCGCATCAACACGAACTGGGGCGGCGTCGACGAGAACAACGCCGTCGGCACGCACGAATTCTTCGACCTCGTCGAGCAGCTCGGCGCCGACGCCTACGTCAACGGCAACCTCGGCACCGGTACCGTGCAGGAGATGGCGGAATGGGTCGAGTACCTGACGGCGGACGGCACGTCGAGCCTGGCCCGGCAGCGCGCCCGCAACGGCCATCCCGCGCCGTACAAGGTCGCGTTCTTCGGCATCGGCAACGAGGCCTGGGGCTGCGGCGGCAACATGCGGCCGGAACAGTACGCGGACGCCTACCGCCGCTACGCGACGTTCCTGCATCCGGCCGGCGACACGCAATTCATCGCCGCCGGCGGCCACGACGAGGACACGAGCTGGACGGACTACCTGAGCCAGCACATCTACGGCTGGGGCGTCCGTGCCCAAGGCATCTCGTTCCACTACTACACGTCGCCGGGGGCGGACGAGAACAACAAGTTCGGCGCGACCGGCTTCGACGAAAGCCGCTGGATCCACACCCTGAGCGAGACGCAGCGCATGGAAGGATTCATCGCCGCCAACGTCGCGAAGCTGGACGCGCACGACCCGCAGAAGAAGCTCATGTTCGCGATCGACGAATGGGGCACGTGGTACGACGCGGAAGAAGGCAGCAAGTCCGGCTTCCTCCAGCAGCAGAACACGCTGCGCGACGCGCTGGTGGCCGCCCTGAACTTCAACATCTTCCACGCGCATGCGGACCGCGTGCGCATGACGAGCATCGCGCAGATGGTGAACGTGCTGCAGGCGATGGTCCGCACGGACGGCGCGAAGATGGCACTCACGCCGACCTACCACGTCTTCCGGATGTACGTGCCGTTCCAGGATGCGGTCTCGGTGCCGGTCAAACTGGCGCACAATCCGCTCTATTCGTTCGGCACCGACGCGATCCCCGCCGTCAGCGCGTCGGCGGCGCGCGCCAGGGACGGCAAGCTGTATCTCGCGCTCGTCAACACGAACCCGCGCAAGGCGGTCGACGTCTTGGCCGACGTCGCGGTCGACGCGAGCGGCACGGCCGCGCGCGGGGCGACGGGTTCCGTGCTGACGGCGGCCGCGATGGACGCCCACAACACGTTCGCCGCACCGGATGCCGTCCGGCCGGCGCCGTTCCAGGCCGCGGCCCGGGACGGCAGGCTGGTGCTGTCCCTGCCGGCGAAGTCCGTCGTGGTCGTCGCCGTGCACGAGTAGGGCGCGTCAGAAGGGCGGCAGGCTGCGGCGGCCCCTGACGTCGAGCTTCAGCGCGGCGCCGGCGGTCCGCGGGCCGGGCTGGCCGCCGCCGATCCATACCGTGGCCTGGCCCGGCTCGACGGTGCGCTTGCCGGCCGCGTCCACCGTGCTCAGCGCCTTGCCGTCCAGGTCGAACGTCACCCGGCGCTTCTCGCCCGGCTGCAGCGTCACGCGGGCGAAGCGGACGAGCGTGCGGTTGGGCGCCCCGGGCCGCGGGCGGGCGACGTAGACCTGCACGACCTCGTCGCCGGCGCGCGCGCCGTCGTTCCTCACGTCGACGGCGACCTTGACGGCGCAGCCGGCGCACACGGACCTCGGCGCGGGGGCGGCCAGCTTGTACGAGAAATGCGTATAGCTCAGGCCATGGCCGAACGGGTACAGCGGCTCGCCCTTGAAGTACTTGTACGTCCGGCCCTGCATGCCGTAGTCCTTGAACGGGGGCAGGTCGGACGCCGATTTGTAGAAGGTCACCGGCAGGCGGCCGGCGGGGCTGAAGTCCCCGGCGATCAGTTCGGCCACGGCCTGGCCGCCTTCGCCGCCCGGATACCACGCCTGGATGATGGCGGGCACGTGGCGGCCGGCCCAGTTCAGCGCCACCGCGCTGCCGCTCATGTTGACGAGTACCAGCGGCTTGCCGAGGCTGCCCAGGCGTTCCAGCAGCGCTTCCTGCGGCGCGGGGAGGTCGAGGCTCGTGCGGTCGCCGCCGGCGAAGCCCGGCGTGTTGACCGACATCTCCTCGCCCTCCAGCTGCCACGTCAGGCCGCCCGCGAACACGATGAGATCCGCCGCGCGCGCCGCTTCCAGCGCGGCCGTGTCGTCGAAACTGGGCCGGGTCCACTGCAGCTTCTGGTCGCCGTCCTAGCCGAGCTGGCGGGCCTCGATCTCGATCTTGTACACCTTGCCGGCCGCGAGTTCGACCGGCGTGTTCGACGTCGGCCAGGCGATGTCCCACAGGTCCGTGACGAGGCGGCCGTCGATGCGGATGCGATAGCCCTGGCCGCCTTTCAGCCGCAGGTGATGGGGGCCGGTCTCGACGGCGCGCAGATGGCCGCTCCAGCGCGTGGACGTCTTGCGCTCGACGTTGTCCGGCCATCCCCAGCGGAATGCGGCCTGCGCACTGGTCGCGACGGCGGCCGGCGCGCCCGCCAGGTCGACGTTGTCGAACCGTTCCGTGCGCACGCCGGGCCGGGTGCAGCCGGCGTCCAGGCACAGCGCGTCCGCCGGCACGTCCTGCAGCGGCGGCGCGACCCAGCCCGTGCCTTCCACGAACGTGACCTGCGCGTCCGGGAAGCGGGCACGCAGGCCGGCCAGCACGGTGATCGGCTTCGACGGCGTGCCGCTGTAGTTGCCGACGAGGGCGTCGACGCTGTCGGCATTCGGGCCGATCACGGCGATGCGGCGCGGCGCCGTCTTCAACGGCAGCACGCCGTCGTTCTTCAGCAGCACGAGCGACTGGCGCGCCGCTTCCAGGTTCAGGCGTTTGTCGGCCGGCGTGTCGTGGTCCCTGGCCGTGATGCCGGCAAACGGCTGCGGTTTGTCGAGCAGGCCCAGGCGGATGCGCGCTTCCAGCAGGCGCAGCACGGCGCGGTCGACGTCGGCTTCAAGCAGCAGGCCCTGCCGCACGGCGCGCACGGTCGTGGCGGGCGTCGCCGTGGGGCTGTCGCCGAATTCGCACATCACGTCGGTACCGGTCTTGATCGCGGCTGCCACCGCGCGCTCCGGCGTGTCGACGTAGCGGTGCGCGCCTTCCGAGTGGATGTCGGCGATGGCGCCGCAGTCGGACACGACGTGGCCCCGGAACTGCCACGCGTCGCGCAGCAGGTCCTGGAGCAGCGGCCCGTTGGCGCACGCCGGCCTGCCGTTCACGGCGTTGTACGCGCACATGAGGGACAGCACGTGTCCTTCGGTGACGGCGGCATGGAACGCGGGCAGGTACGTCTCCGTCAGGTCGCGCGGGGAAGGATGCACGTCCTCGCGGTGGCGGTCGGCCTCCGGTCCGCTGTGCACGGCGAAGTGCTTGACGGTGGCCGAGACCTTCGGCGCGCCCGGATCCGCACCCTGCAGGCCGCGGATGTAGGCCACGCCCAGGCGCGACGTCAGGTACGGATCCTCGCCATAGGTCTCCTGGCCGCGGCCCCAGCGCGGATCGCGGAAGATGTTCACGTTCGGCGACCACACCGTGAGGCCGCGGTACAGGTCCGAGCCGCCGTCGGGGTGCACGGTTTCCAGGTACTTCGCGCGGAATTCGGTGCCGACGGTGTCGGCGACGCGCTGGGCGAGCGCGGGGTTCCACGTGGCGGCGAGGCCGATCGCCTGCGGGAACACGGTGGCATTGCCGGCACGTGCGACGCCGTGCAGGCCTTCGCTCCACCAGTTGTAGGCCGGGATGCCGAGCCGCGCGATGGCGGGCGACGTGGATTGCAGCTGGCCGGCCTTTTCGTCCAGCGTCATGCGGGCGAGCAGGGCTTGCGCGCGCGCGGCGGGATCGGCTTGCGCGGCCAGGGCGGGCAGGGACAGCGTCAGGGCGACGGCAGTCGCGAGGGCGTTCAGGGAGAGAGGTCGAGGTGTCATGGGCGTTCGTGATGGGTTGGCGCGCGGATGCTAACACCGGTGCGGCCGCGCGCCGGCGTCGTCCGGGGCCGCTGGTAAAAATTCTGGCGGCGCTGCGGAATTTCATTCGCGCTCCGGGATTTCGTGGCCAGGCTGAGGATTTTCGAAATTGCCGCCGTACGTACGGACTCACAGAATGTATCCGACCCGGCCGGGCGCACCTGCTGCCGGAACGTCATCACACATATTCTGGAGACATACACATGCACAAGATGCGACTCATCGCATTGGCGGGTGTCGTGGCGGGCCTTGTGGCCGGCTGCGGCGGCAGCGACGCCGATCACGGCAATGGTCAAACCGTCCTGGCGGGCACGATGGGCTCGGTCAGCGCCGCCATCAAGCCCGCCCGGTTTGCGAGCGTGAAGTTCGGTGGCGGCGGCTACGTGCCGGGACTGGTCTTCCACCCGACCAGCCCGGACGTGCTGTACGCGCGCACCGACGTCGGCGGCGCCTACCGCTGGGATCCGGCGACGAAAAGCTGGATCGCGATCACGGACGGCTTCGGCCCCGACGAAGGCGGCTACCACGGCAGCGAAACGCTGGCGCTCGATCCGAACGACGACCAGCGCGTCTACCTGAGCGGCGGCATGTACGTGTCGGCCGCGGGACACGCGCGCCTGTACATTTCCACCGACCGCGGGACGCACTGGACGCACGTGGAACTGCCGTTCCCGGCGGGCGGCAACAGCCAGGGGCGCGCCGTCGGCGAACGCCTGATGGTCGACCCGAACGATTCCACGATCCTGTTCTACGCGACGCGCACGGCCGGCTTGTGGAAGAGCACGGACCGCGGACAGACGTGGAACCAGGTGACGTCGCTGGCGTCGGCGAAGATGACCCAGGCGCAGGTCGATGCGACCTTCTGGAGCAGCCCGATCGGCATGGAACAGGTGATCTTCGACACGAACACGACGGGCACCGGCAGCGCCACGCAGACGATCTACACGGCGGTCGCGCCGGATTATGCGGGCGTGGCGGGCCTGAACCATGCGCTGTACAAGACGACCGACGGCGGCAAGTCATGGACCGGCATCGCGACGCCGGCCGACGTGCAGGGCTTCATCATCCCGCACATGGTGCGCGCGAAGGACGGCATGATGTACGTGGCGTTCACGAAAGGTACCGGCCCGGGCGCCGGCGGTCCGTGCCGCCTGTACAAGTTCGACGGCACCCACTGGACCCTGCTGAAGGGCTACGACGACACCCAGTGGACCAGCTTCGGCATGGGCGGCCTGTCCGTGTCCGGCACCGGCGCCAACACCCGCATTGCGCTCGGCGTGACCAACTCGTGGGGCAACTGGCAGGGCCAGCCGGTCGTGCAGCTGTCCGACGACGGCGGCGCCACCTGGCGCGAGATCGCCGCGATGATGCCGCACGTTTCGGCCGGCGGCGGCTTCTCGGGCTGGATGGACGACGTCGAGATCGACCCGAACAACCGGGACCGCATCCTGCACGTGACGGGCGGCGGCGTGGTGGAGACGCGCAACGCATCCGATGCGGCGCCCACGTGGACCTACCCCAACGAAGGCATCGAGGAAGTCGCGACCAAGGCCCTGATGACCCCGCCGGCGGGCGCCAGCTACACGCTGCTGCGCAGCGGCCTCGATGTCGGCACCTTCGTGCAGACGGAACTCACCAAGCGTCCGACGCGCGGCCCGAACGGGTTCTTCAACAGCGCCTACAGCGTCGACATGGCCTGGTCCAATCCGGCCTACATGGCCACGATCGGCGCCGCCACGTCGGGTACGCCGGACCGTCTCGGTGCCTATTCCAGCGACTCCGGCGTGACCTGGACCGCGTTCGCGACCAATCACCCGGACGCCAGGACCCACCAGGACGAAGCCGCCAGCATCGCCGTCACGAAGACCGGCAGCGCAGTCTGGGCGCCGTCCTCCTCGGTGCCGGCGTGGACAGCCGACAACGGCAACACGTGGACCTACACGAACCTGCCCGCGCTGGCCAATTCGGGCGTATCGCGCGGCTACCACCTTGTCGCCGACCGCAAGAACCCGAACAAGGTCTATGCGTACAACTCGGGCGGCGCATGGTGGCAGCAGTGGAGCGAAACGGCGCGCTTCTTCACGTCGACGGACGGCGGCCGCACGTTCACCGAGAGCACCACGTTCCCGGCCACCGGCACGGCGCTGAATTCGTTCCAGGCGACCGCGGTCGCCGTCAATCCGAACGTGGAAGGCGATATCTGGCTGGTGGACGGATTCAACATCCTGCACTCGACCGACTCGGGCGCGAACTGGACCAGGCTGAAAGTCACGCAGTCGATCCCCGACCCGAACAACTACTTCCAGCCCAAGATATATGGCGCCACGTCGATCGCCCTCGGCAAGGCCCCGGTCGGCGCGAAGTACTCGGCGTCGATCTACGTCGTGGGCGTCATCAACGGCCAGTGGGGCCTGTACCGCTCGGATGACGGCGGCGTGAACTGGACCCGCTACAACGACGACCTGCACCAGTACGCCGGCATCAGCCACCTGGCGGCCGACCAGGCCGTGCCCGGCCGCGTGTACTTCGCCGGCGCCGCCCGCGGCGTGCTGTTCACCTACTGATTGGAGACACTCGAATGACACTGAAAACCATCCTGGCCGCCCTCGCACTGGGCGTCGCGGCCGCCAACGCCGGCGCGACCGTCCTGACGTTCGACGGCCTGACCGAGATGATGGTCGGCGACGGCTTCCCGCTGGCCGCGAACATGCACTATGAAAGCACGAATCGCGGCGCGAACCTCGTGTACGAAGAGTCGGGCTACCGCCTGACCCTGAACGCGCCGTCGGCCAACGCCGGCGCGGCCCACGTCGGCGACGGCACGTTCGATCCGCAGACGTTCAACTGGCACGACGGCTTCGAGAACGGCGACAACACCTTCGTCACGCTGACCCGCATCGGCGGCGGCAAGTTCGACCTGCACGGCTTCGACTATTCCACGACCGGCAGCGCGCTGTCGGCCGACGGTACGCTGAAGGCATTCCTGGACGACGGCGGGACGTGGAACACGGCGCTGAACGGCATCACGGAGCTGCGCTTCACGTCGGGCGCCGTCAATGCGCTCGACAACGTCGACGTGGAAGCAGCGTTCGCGGCGGTGCCGCTGCCGGGCACCTTGCCGCTGCTGCTGGGCGGCGTGGCGGCCTTCGGCCTGGCACGTCGCCGCCGGGCATGACCCGGCGATTCATCGTTGGCGTCATGACGCTGTGCCTGGCGGCGCTGCACGCCGCCTGCGCGGCGTCGCCCGCGTCGCCGCGCGAGACCCTGTCGCTGGACGAGGGATGGCGCTTCCACCTCGGCGACATCGCGCGCGATACGTTCGCCGGCGGCCAGGGCGTCAATCTCTACGGGCCGGACATCACCTACCACGGCGCGAAGGCCGGGAGTGCGTGGGGCGCGGCGGCACGCGGCTATGACGACCGACGCTGGCAGCGGGTCGACCTGCCGCACGACTGGGTCGTCGAGCAGCCCTTCGACGAGAAGGCGCTCAAGCAGCAGGGCTATCGCCCGCGCGGCATCGCGTGGTACCGGCGCACGTTCAAGCTGCCCGCCCTTGACCGCGGCAAGAACATCGAGTTGCAGCTCGACGGCGTGGCGACGCACTGCACGGTGTATGTCAACGGCACGGAAGTGCATCACAACTGGAGCGGCTACACCTCGTTCCGGATCGACGTGACGCCGATGGTGCGCTATGGCGACGACGCCATCAATACCATCGCGGTGCGGGTGGACGCCGAGGACGCCGAAGGCTGGTGGTATGAAGGCGGCGGCATCTACCGCCACACGTGGCTCGTCAAGCGCAGCCCGGTTCACATCGCCACCGACGGCGTGTACGCCAACCCCCTCAAGGACGCCGCTGGACGCTGGGTGATTCCAGCCGAGGTCACGCTGGCCAATACCGGCCCCGGAACCGCCTCGGCCGCGGTGGACGTCGGGGTGTTCGATGCCGCGGGCCGGCGGATCGCGGGCGGCCGCTCCGCGCCGGTGCGCATCGTCTCCCAGGGCGGCACCGTGGCGAAGGTCGCCGTCCCGGTGGCGGCACCGCGGCTGTGGTCCGTGGCGTCGCCGCATCTCTACACGGTGCGCACGACCGTGCTGCGCGGCGACACGCCGGTGGACTCGGTGGACACCCGCATCGGGTTCCGCACGATCCGCTTCGACGCACAGAAGGGGTTTTTCCTCAACGACCAGCCGCTCAGGCTCAAGGGCACCAGCAATCACCAGGATCACGCAGGCGTCGGCGTCGGCGTGCCGGATTCGCTCTGGGACTTCCGCCTGCGCAAGCTGAAGGAGATGGGTTCGAACGCCTACCGCACCGCGCACAATCCGCCCGCGCAGGAACTGCTGGATGCCGCCGATCGTCTCGGCATGCTCGTGATGGACGAGACCCGCCACTTCAACGCGTCGCCGGAATACCTGAACCAGCTCCGGTGGCTCGTGCGCCGCGACCGCAACCACCCCAGCGTGATCCTGTGGAGCCTGTTCAACGAAGAGGGGCTCGAGGTCAACGAAGAGGGCATGGAGATCGCGCGCGTGATGAACGCGGTCGTCAAGCAGCTCGACACCACCCGGCCCACGACAGGCGCGCAGAACAAGGGGCAATTGGGCGCGGACGGCAAGGCGAACCCGAAGAACGCGGCGCACAGCGTGGACGTGGTCGGCATCAACTACCAGGCCGAGGACTACGACAGGATACGCGCGGCGTATCCCGGCAAGCCCATCGTCAGCACCGAGGACACGTCGCAGGTCATGACGCGCGGCGAATACACGACCGACTGGGCGAAGGTCGTTGCCTCGTACGACGAGGTGTACCCCGGGTGGGCGGCGACCAGCACGGCCCGCGGCGCATGGGAAGCGATCGCCCGGCAGCCGTCGTTTGCCGGCGGCTTTTCATGGACGGGCTTTGCCTACCGCGGCGAACCCACGCCGTATGGTTGGCCGTCCGCGAGCTCCCACTTCGGCGCGCTGGATCTGTGCGGCTTTCCCAAGACCGAATTCTACGTCCGGCAGGCGCTGTGGGTGAAGGACCGGCCGGTGCTGACCCTGGTGCCGCACTGGAACTGGGCGGGCAGGGAGGGACAACCGGTCAAGGTGCTGGCAGCGACGAACGCCGACACGGTGGCGCTTTACCTCAACGGTCGACTCGTCGAGGAAAAGAAGGCCGATCCCTTCAGGATGGTGGAGTGGCAGGTGCCCTGGGCACCGGGCCGGCTCGAAGCCGTCGGGAAGAAGGATGGGCGCGAAGTCGCCCGCTTCGCCGTGGAGACCACCGGCGCGCCCGTGGCGCTGCGCCTTACGCCGGACCGCAGCGCGCTGGCCGGCGACGGCCGCGACGCCGTCCCGGTGACCGTCGAGGCCATCGACGCGCAGGGCCGGCCCGTGCCGACCGCGAACCTGGCCGTCGCGCTCGACGTCAGCGGTCCGGGCGCGAACATCGGCGTCGGCAATGGCGATCCGAACAGCCATGCGCCGGAGAAGGGCAGCAAGGTCTCGATCTACAACGGTCTGGCCCAGGTGATCCTGCAAAGCCGGCGCGGCGGCGCGGGCGCGCTCGTCCTGCGCGCCGCGGCGGCCGGCCTGGCAGCCGCCGAGACCACGATCGCGGTCCGGGCCGCGCCGGTGCCTCCGTCCGTGCCGGTCGTGGCGGAGTAGGGTGGGCACGGGGTGCCCACCCTACGGGCGGGGCGCCGGCAGGCGCGCCCGCGCCTGGTTGCGCACGACGACGAGTTCGCGCGCGCCGGCATCCAGCCACGCCTTGAGCGCCGCCACATCGTCCAGCGCGGTGCCGTCGGCGCCGCCGACGATGACGTCGCGCGCCTGGTAGCCGGCGACGGCGGCCGGGCTGCCCGGCTCCACCGCGAGCACGACTACGCCGGCGATGCGGCCCAGGCCGGCGGCCGACTGCTCGCCCGCCGTGCGCACGTCCTTCACCGTCATGCCGGCCAGCGACTGCGGTGCCGCGTCATCGGCGCCGGTGTCGGCCGGGTGGGCCGGCGCCGCGAACGACGGTGTCTTCGCCAGCGCCTTCAGGCGCGCAGGCCGTACGCCGAAGTCGTCCATCGAAAAGTTCACGAAGCCGATGCGGGCGGCCGCCGCCGCATTGGTCACGGTGTAGTCTCCGGCCAGCGGGGCGGCAAAGGCGGGATCGGCCACGAGCGACCCGGCGTCCGTGCCGCGCGCCTGCGCCGCCGCTGTCGTGAACAGGTTGCGGTCCACGCTGCGGCCCCAGTGGCGGATCTCGATCGGCTGGTAGGGCGCCATCACGACGTTGCGCTCGAAGACGTCGCCGCTGCCGTCGAACCACACGTGCGGGTGAAAGGTATTGTTGACGAGGATGTTGTTGCGTACGACGCGGGCGAATCCTTCACGCAGTTTGAGACCGCCGGCCAGCAGCAGGTTCGATTCGATCACGTAGTTCGAGGCCCCGTCGTCGAGGTCCACGTCCCAGCCGTGGTCGCAGCGGAAGCGGTTGTATTGCATGACGATGGGCTCCACCGCGTCCAGCAGCGCGAGGCCGGGTTCGGCCGCCACGCGCCGGTCCATCTCGTTGCGGTCCGGGTGCCAGTAGCGGTCGCGCCCCCAGCCGTTGAACGCGCCGTGGTCGCCGGATTCCAGCACAGTGTCGAACACGTCGTTGTGCGTGATGCGGTGCCCGCCCCAGTTGCCGTCGCCGATGTTGATGCCGGCACGCGGCCCGTCGTAGATCGAATTGTGGTCCACCGTGATGCGCGCGGCCATCTCGATCTGCACACCGGCTGCCTGCTTGACGACGATGCCGATGTCGTGGATCAGGTTGTCGGTGGCGGACGAGTCGCGCGGGTAGGCGCTTGACGCCGGCCCGGGCGTGCGATCGATCTTGTCCAGGTCGAGCCGTTGCTGGTAGTCGAACAGCGGCGAACGCACGGCTTGCGGCCGTCCCACGAACGCGATGGCCGTGGCGCCGATGCCGTGGATGTGGTTGCCCGCGACGGCCACGCCGCTGGCGCGGCCGTTGACGACGACGGCCTGGCCGCCCAGGTCGGTGAACTCGCCGTCGGCGATGCGCACGTCGCGCGCGTTCTCCACCGTGACGGCACCTACGCGGGCGAATTTCCAGTCCGAGCGCAGCAGCGGCTCGGTCGCCTGCAGGAACGTGGGTTCCGTGCGCGTGAACACGAGGTTGCGCACGCTGACGTCGTGCACGTCGCCGTCGCGGCCTTCGATGCGCACGAGCGCGTCCACGGCGCTGCCCCGGAAGCCGCGCGCGGGCGGCCGGTCCGGCGTCAGGGGCTTCAGGTACAGCCAGCCGTCGCGCCGGTCGAGGAACCATTCGCCGGGCGCATCCAGTTCCTCGAACACGTTGTCGACCCAGCGCACGCTGTCGCTCGGCGCCATCGCGCGGTTGTTGCCGACCTGCGGACCGTAGACCAGGTTGCCCGCCGCATCCTTGCCGAGGATGGGTGCTTGCACGCCGCCCCAGCCCAGGCCGTGCAGCGCGTGCAGGACGGCGCCGGCCGGGTCGTGCCAGCGCGCCACGCGCGCCGGCGCGGTGGCGTCGGCGGCGCCCACCATGGCGTGTCGGGAGGGCGCGGCGTTGGGATAGCGCGCACGCACGAGCGGCTGGCCGTCCAGCCACAGGCGCTGGAACGGGCGGCCGCCGTAGCGGGCGCGCCAGATGCCGTCGCGCCACGGTTGCCAGCGCAGCGGCGGCAGCGCCGGCGCGCCTGCGAGGACGACGCGTGCGCCGGGCGCGCCGGCCAGCTCGAACGGATGGCCGGGGCGGCCCGACAGACGCTCGTCGATGACGATGGGCGCGGCCAGCGCATACGTGCCGGCGGCCAGTTCGATGCGCTCGATGCCGCCGCCCGCGCGGGCGCGCTCCAGCGCCGCCGCGAGCCCGGCCGCATCGTGCACGGTCACCGTGCGCGCCCCGGCGGCGCCCGCCAGCGTCAGGGCTGCGGCGAGTGCCGCGGCCCGCAGCTTCACGGCGTGCCCCGTTCGATCAGGACTTCGCCGAGGAGGCCGGACGGTTTGCCCGGCTCGGCTTCCACCAGCACGGTCAGCGTGCGCCAGCCTGACCCGTGCGGCACCGGCAGCGCGAGCGGTCCCGGTGCGAACGACGTCTTCTCGCCCAGCTTGACGCCGTCCAGCCAGACTTCGGCCTTGCCCGCGATCTCGCGCAGGACGACGTGGGCGCGTCCGTCGTTGTGGTCGGCGCGCAGCGGGAACGAAACCCGGAAGGCGCGCCAGCGCTTGTCGCCCGGCGGCGTCCCGAGGGGCGGATCGCCCCAGGCCCAGCTGTTATTGTCGTTGTCGGCCGGCGCGACGTTCGGATCCGGCCGCTCGGCCTGCGGCGGCGATGAGCGCCACGTGCCCGGCCGCACGATCGGCTGCGCCTCCGGTACGACGGCCAGGGCGCCCGCGTCGCGCACGTCCAGGGCGACTTCGGCCGGCTGCAGGCCGTCGGCCCTGGCGCGCAGCGTGAAGGTGCCGTGGGCGGCGCGGCGGCCCTGCACGATCACCTGTGCCAGACCGTTGTAGAGGCTGCGCTCGGCGGCCTTGTCCGGTTCGTGCGAATTCGGGTCGCCGTTGCCCACGCCGATGATGGTGCCGGCGCCGTCGGCCTCGAATGTCACGTGCACGTTCGCGTCCGCGACCGGGCGGCCCTGTGCGTCGACGACGCTCACCGTGACCGGCACGGCATCGGCGCCGTCGCCGAGCAGCGCGCTGCGGTCCGGCGTCAGCACGACGCGCGCCGGCAGGCCGCTCGTCGCGACGGCGTCGCGCCCGACTTCCTTTCCGTCCCTGAACGCCACGACTTCCAGCTTGCCCGGCGCGTACGGCACGTCGAACGTGGCCATGTCGATAGTCGCGACGTCCTTCTCGCCGACGACGGCGCCGTTCAGCAGCAGGCGCACGCGCTGTGCATTGGTGGCCACGCGCACCTTGACCGGCTGGCCTTCCTTGCCTGGCCAGTTCCAGTGCGGCATCAGCTTGACGACAGGCTTGTCCTTGATCCACAGCGCCTGGCGGAACCAGTACGCGTTCTTCGGGAAGGCGCACAGGTCCATGATGCCGAAGAACGAGCTGGCGCTCGGCCATTCGTGCGGCGTCGGTTCGCCGCGGTAGTCCAGGCCCGTCCAGGCGAAGCCGCCGGCCATGAACGGGTGGTCGGTGATGTGCTTCCAGCTCCCGCGCTGGGTCTGGCCCCAGTCGGCCGCGTCGTCGTCGTAGCTGGCCACGACGTGTTGCGCGACGTCGGTCCGGTACGCGCCGCGCGACATGAAGGCCGATGTGTCCTCGGAGCTGAACACGGGCTTGTTCGGGTAGGTCTTGTGGAAGTGCTCGTATTCCCACACCTGGTAGTTGATGCCGGCCACGTCCAGCGCCTGCACGGCGCCCTTGTCCGAGAACAGGCCGCCGTGCATGGCCGCCGTGACAGGGCGGGTCGGATCCAGTTCCCGGATGGCCGATACCATGCGGCGCGCCATCTCGTAGCCGACCTCCGTGCCTTGCAGCGGCTCCTCGTTGAAGATCGACCACAATACGACGCTCGGACGGTTGCGGTCGCGCCGCACCAGCCAGGTCAGTTGCTGCATGTAGTCGGGCGACGTGTTGAAGTTGCGGTTCTCGTCCATCACGAGGATGCCGAGGCGGTCGGCCAGGTCCATCACCTCGGCCGCCGGGGCGTTGTGCGCGAAGCGGATCGCGTTCACGCCCATCGATTTCAGCTGGCGCATGCGGTATTCCCAGATCGAGTCGGGCACCGCCACGCCCACGCCGGCGTGGTCCTGGTGGATCGCCACGCCCTGCAGCTTCGTCGGCTGGCCGTTCAGGAAGAAGCCGCGGTCGGCGTCGAAGCGGAAGGTGCGGAAGCCCGTGTGCGTCTCGGCGCTGTCGATGTCACCCTTCGTGTCGCGCAGCACGGCGCGCACGCGGTACAGCGTGGGCTTGTCCAGCGTCCACGGTCGCGGATTCCGCACGGGAAGGTCGAGTGTCGCGGTGGCGCTGTGCAGCGCGTCCACGTGCACGGGGGCCGTGGCCCGCGCGACTGCCCGGCCGTCCGGCGCGAGCAGGGTGACGTCGAGCTGCGCGTCGCGCGCCGCCGCCGCGCTGCTGTCCACCTGCACCGTCACGGGCAACGTCCAGCGGCCGTTCTTCCGCACCGGGTTGGCGTGGATGCCGTCGGTGGCGATGTGCACGGCGTCGCGCTTGACGAGCCAGGTGTGGCGGTACATGCCGGCGCCTTCGTACCACCAGCCTTCCATCACCTCGGCGTCGACCCGTACCGCGATCGTGTTCACCTCCTTGCCGTAGCGGACATAAGGCGTGATGTCGATGCTGCGGCCGTTGTAGCCGGACCAGTTGCGGTTGACGACGATGCCGTTCACCCACACGGTGCTGTGCGTGGCGACGCCGTCCAGCTGCAGCTCGATGTTGCCGCCGCGGTCCGTCACGGGCAAGGTCAGGTAGCGCCGGTACCAGCCGATGCCGCGTGGCCGGTAGCCCTGCGCGCGGTTCTGGTCGGGATCGAACGGGCCTTCCACGGCCCAGTCGTGCGGCAGGTCGACGTGGCGCCATGTGGAGTCGTCGTAATCGGCGCCGGCCGGACCTGGCGTTTCGTTGGCCTTGGTGGTCATGTAACTCGCGCCCTTGCCCTTGATCGAGGGCAGGGGCACGTCGCCCTGCAGGAACAGCCAGCCGGGGTCGAGCGACAGGCGCTCGGGCGTGCCGGCCCTGGCGACCTGCATGGACGCGAGCATGACGGCGCCGGCCGCGAGCAGGCAGTGGATGGCGGTGCGCGGCCACGCACCGCGGTCGTCGAAAGTGGGATGCATGAGGTTTCCTGGATGAGTCAATGGGTGTCGGCCGGGATGACGGTCAGCTCGGCCGCATTGGCGCCGCCGGTATGCCACACGTCGTTGATCGCCGTGAAGCGGAAGAAGCGGGCGTCCAGGGGAGCGAAGCGGGCCGTCTGCCAGTCCGGGTTGTTCTGGATGTTGGAGAACGTGCCCTGCGCCACGGCGGTCTGCCACTGCACGCCGTCCACGCTCGTCTCGAAGCGGTAGTCCGCCACGGTGCCGAGGACTTGGCCGTCCTGGCGCGGCAGGTAGGCGAGGCCGGCGATGCGGCGTGCCGCGCCCATGTCGATCGTGATCGATTTCGGGCCCTTGTCGGCCTCGTTCCAGCCCGTATCCCAGAACGTCGCGGGATTCCCGTCGACGGCCAGCGCCGCCTGGCCGGACTTCTCCCCGTCCGCCGCCGCGACCTTCCAGCCGCGCGGCGACAGGCCGACGAAGCTGCGCGAGCCCGCCACGCCCAGGCGTCCATCGGGCAGCAGCCGCGCCGCCTTCACGACGGCGTTGCCGGGCAGTTGCAGCGGGCCCCTGTAGACGGGAGACGCGGCGGTCGGTTCCGAACCGTCGGTCGTGTAGACGATGGTGCCGCCGGCCGGATGACCGATCCGCACGGCGCCGTCGGCGTCGCGGTCGTCGATGCTTGGTGGCAGCAGGTCGATCGCCTGCTTGTACAGGCCCACCTCGGCCAGCGTCGGCTCCAGGCGCGACCCGGTGATGCGCACGCGCATGCGGTCCGTCGTGACAGGGGACGCCAGGCGGATCAGGCGGCGGTGGCCGACCGTCGTCGTCACGTCGGCCGGGTGCAGCGCGGGCGCTGTCCAGGCCGTGCCGTTCCACGTTTCGATGACGAACGACTCGATGCGCTGGCCGCGGTGGTCCACGGCTTCCTGCAGCGACACGACGTCGAACGTCGCCGGCCGGGGGAGGGCGAGGGTCACGGTGCCCGTGCTATGGCCCGCTGCGGCTTCCCACCAGGTGTCGAGGTTACCGTCGAGGATCGCGGCGGCGCCGTGGCGCGGCGCGGCGCGGTCGGTCGTCACGCGCGCGCCCGTGGCCAGGTTCGTGGCGAACGTGTCGCGCACGATCTCGCCCAGCCGGGTCATCGTCGCGACCTGGTCGTCCGGCACGAGGCCGCGGTTGTCCGGCGACAGGTTCAGGATCAGGTTGGCGTTGCGGCCGATCGACGAATAAAAGATGTCGACCAGCTGCGTGACGGGGCGGGGGCGCTTGTCGCGCGCCCAGAACCACTGGCCGTTCGCCAGCATGGTCACGTTGGTCTCGGCCGGGTACCACCACAGGTGCGATCCGGGTTTGAGCTGTTCCCGGCTGCCCAGGTCGGCGCCCGTCATGTCGGGCCACTGGAAGCGCCCGGGCGCCGTGGGCAGCGGGACGACGCTCCATTCGGTCGTGCGGCCATAACCGCTCTCCGAACCGACCCAGCGCACGTCCGGACCCTTGCCCATGATGACGGCGTCCGGCTGCAGCGTGCGGATCAGGTCGTACCAGGCGGCGTAGTCATAGGTCTCGGTGACGCTGGGGTCGGGGTTGGCGCCGTCGAACCACACTTCGTGCACGGGGCCGTACTCCGTCAGCAGTTCGTACAGCTGGTTCAGGAAGTAACGGTTGTAGTCGTCGACCTCGTAGCTGAAGGTCTTGAAGCCCGGCGTCGGCGCGCGGCCCCGGGTCGGATCGTCCTGGAAGTGGGCGGGATCGGTCGGAATCGTCGACCGGCGTTTCGCGCTGCCGTTGCCGTAATAGCCGGCCGGGTTGGCGGGGTTCGTCTTGAGCTGGTACAGGTCGGCCGGCGACAGGTAGATGCCGAGCTTGACGCCGGCCCCGCGCGCCGCGTCGGCCACTTCGCGCACGAGGTCGCCCTTGCCGCCACGCCACGGGCTCGCCGCCGACGAGTGCGCCGTATAGCGCGAGGGCCACATGGCGAAGCCGTCGTGGTGCTTGGCGACCAGCACGAGCATCTTGCCGTCGAGTTGTCGTACAGCCCGCAGCCATTGGGTCGCGTCCAGTTGCGAGGGGTTGAAGATGGCGGGGTTTTCGCGACCGTTACCCCATTCGACTTCGTTGAACGTATTGACGCCGAAGTGCAGGAAGAATGTGCGCTCCAGCCGCATCCAGGCGGACTGGTTGGGACGGGGCAGGGTGTGCGCGGCCTTGGCGGCAATCGCGGCGGGGGTGTCGTCGGCGGCGACGACGTGTTCCGTCGCATACGGGATGGGGGCGGCGTGCGCGCCGGCGCAGGCAAGCGCGAGCGCGAGCGCCAGGCCCGTGCCGCCCGGTGGTGTGCTGTGTGGAGGCATGATTTTGTCGGTGTGATAAGTCCCGTCCGATTCTGTGATCGACCGTAGGCACCGGCAATAGCGAAATCCCTCAACGCGGCCGGAAAATCCGATGGGCACCGCGGCCGGCGTGGCGGACTTGTCACGGTTATCGCTACCAAGGCCCGCACATCCCAAAAAAGTGTGACGTACGGCAATTGTTGCGTGCATAATCGAAAAAAACATTAACTCGTTGATTTCTCACAAAGAGTTGTCGTATCGGCCACGCGCCGGGACGGCAGCCTGCCCTCCGCCATGGCTTTCCTGTCCCGTGCCGCCCTGTCCGCGTTACCGTCGCGCCTCGCGCGGCTGTACGGCCGCTCGCTGTACGCCGCGCTGCTCGTGCTGGTGGCGGGCGGCCTGGCGATACCGGCAATCGTGGGCGGCTACCTGCTGATCGGCGTGCAGGAGCAGCAGGCCGCGCGTCGCGAGCTGGACGAGACCCTGCACCGCAATGCCGACATCCTCGCGCTCGGCA